>Ga0256405_10009407_pt1 | contig 13388 bp, 9 predicted proteins | sample RumenRJG_02DNA_FD_189096 | JGI IMG/M metagenome (GOLD analysis project Ga0256405, IMG submission 189096) | Bovine rumen microbial communities from Lethbridge, Alberta, Canada - RJG_02 | ecosystem: Host-associated > Mammals > Digestive system > Stomach > Rumen | place: Canada: Alberta | collected...
ATTCGGTACCTCTTGTCGGGTTAGCTCTTTCTCTAAGGTCAAAACGCTCTAAAAACCAGCAAGTGGCATTAAAGTCAGGCTTTTCATCATTTAAGAAAAGGAATTTCCTTGTCCTAAACAGAACCTGGAAAGCGCTGTTATTTACTGCATCCATGTTCTTATCAAGGTAGGACTTAAAGGAAAGAGAGTCTTCATCATTCATACGCTTTATGTCGGATATCCCTTGGGATATGCAAAAGCCGTAGAGATAATGAAGCGGCGTGATAAAGTGCTGTATGAGGTAATGGTTACTTAAAGCCGCATGATCAAGAAAAATGGCCGTCAGGGATGAAAAGATCTGCTTTTTTAAGGTAAGGGGTGCATTAATTGAAAAGTCAAAGTAGAGGAACTCTTTTCTTGCACTGTAATAAAACCGTTTAGAGACTTTTAAGTCCGGGTAGTAACCTAAAAAGAAAAGCTCATTTTTGTATGAAGGCGAAACGGGTATGGTGATCTTTTCTATCTCTGATAAAACAAGCCTGTCCAAAACCTTTATGTATTCAGATATCTTTGTTGGAACGGATAGGTTAAGGTAGTTCTCATAATCTTTTCTTGTCCTTGCAGATATATCTGAAACGGAAGATATCCCTGATGCCATAAGGAAAGTAAGGCATTTCCGTACATGGGGCGTTTTTGGAAGATCAAGTGCTAAGAGCGGATGCCCTATCTTTTCCATGTGGCATAAATAAACGGTCTCAAGATCTCCTTTGTAGGAAGAAGCCTTATTTTTGTTAAAGGTAAATTCCCTTCTTGTATGGGTTATAAAACTTCTTAAGATGTCCGGATTTATCTTAGATAGATCAAAAATGCGCTCAGAAGATAGGAAATCATATAAAAAGTCCACCCTTTTACCTAAAACGGAAGGAGAGATAGATAGGTCATCATATAAGGTATTAACTTTTTTTGCGCTATCAAGTAAAAGCATGGCACTCCTTTCTTAAACTTCGTAAAGGCAAATGGTTCAAAGGAAACTTGATATATCAGCAATATCCTGGTTTTCCTTAAGGTATCTTTCCTGAGCATCATTAATCTCTAAGGCTGAAACATGTAAGTAGTTTTCGGTAGTTGAGATATGTTTGTGGCCAAGGGCTTTTGATATTTCAACGATAGGCCAATTTGACTTTCTTCTTTCTTCAGCAAAATAGTGGCGGAGCATGTGGTTTGTAACGCAAAAGCCGGTCTTTTTGGCTATAGTCTTAAGAGAAGAATAAAAAGTATTAGCTGATAAGGGCTTTCCTTTGGTCTTTCCGCTAAGAACGATGAAGAGATAGTCTGTCTTTTCAAAAAGAGAAGCATTCTCAGACAAATATATGTTTAATAGTGAAAATGCCCTGTCAGATATTTTCATGTACCTTTCCTCAGCATTTTTTGCGTAGGCCTGGTTTAGATTATCCGGTCTGTACCTTACAAAGATCCGCTTTCCGGCAAAGTCGATATCTTCCGTGTATCTGATTCCGAGGGCTTCTCCAATTCGGATACCGGTCTCTTCCATGAGCATGATAAGGAGCTTATCACGGTTGTTTTGGCACTGTGAGAGAATCTTCTTTACTTCATCTTTTGTAGCAACCTTTGATTTTCTCTCATTTTTCTTGAGGTACCCGTCATAGGTGTTGCAGGTAGAATAGACCTTGGTTCCTACGCCTGTGACATATGAAAAGTTCCTGTCATCCAAAACTTTAAGGTATGGAAGCTCTCCGTTTCTGTGATAGAAGCCGTAAAGACCAAATACTTCTTGCAGATACGAATTTGCCGTATTGTTGGTTATTTCACGGTATCTTCCTATATGAGCACCTGATTTTACATACATCAGAAAGCCGTAGAAGTGCTCTGACTGCTCTGCATACTTCATAAGAGCTACATCCTTAAGGGTAAGATCCTTATCAGACAAGAAATTCATGTAGTAGACAAGAATCTTGGCGATCCTTTTTACGGTGTTTATGGATCTGTTCTGCATGATCTTGTGCTTAAGGTATTTAGTGCAGCTTTTTTCTATCTCTCCTGACTGGGAATCTTTTAGGTAAAGGTATGTGCGCCTTCCTTTTTTGACTGATCCTTGAATGTATTTCATGTCCCAAACCTCCTTTCGCTATTTATGTGGGATGCTAAACACGTAATCCGTAACGAAAGACACATTTTTTTGTAAAAATCTTTAAAAGCATATTAAGCATAACGATAAACACATAAACTATGCTTTCATTCATAATAAAGCATAAAAAGAAAGATATGTCAATGAAAAAATGTGCTATTAATGAATAAAAGCATAAATTAAGAACAGTAATCTTGATTAAATTGAACGAAAAAGCATTATTTTAATGGATAATCCATATGCTTTGTGCTAAAATGGCAGTAGGTTTTGTTTGGATCTTAAGAGGTAAATCCCTATGAGAGTAAAGAAAGTTACAGATCATCCTTTTGATAAAGTAGAGTTTTCAATGCTTGTTACGAAAGCCATGGGTGAGAGAAGCCAGGTGGAGTTCTGTAAGGAGTGCGGGCTGTCCTATGCCCATATGAATCGCTATGTCAACGGAAAGAATGAAGAAGCTCCGACGCTATCAACGATAAAGAAGATCGTTTTAGCAACGGAGCTTGTTTCATATGCGGAGCTCTTGCATGCAGCCGGGTATGATCCTGAGAAATATATAAATGATGTGCCCCAAAAGGCAGACAGAAAAGACCTCCTTCACCCGGTATGCCTTGGGATAGCCAACGCCGGGGTGGATTTCAGGGTTGAGAGTAAGGGGTATAAGGACGGCGAGCCCTTTGAAATAGTGATAGAAAAAGAGGGTATCAGTAAGTGGTTCTTTGTTCCGGTAACAAAGAAGGATGTAAATAAGGATGATATTTTAAACTGCATTTTAAATTGTACTAAGTTCATCCCCGGAAGCAAGGTAAGCTTCGTAACAGATAATGATGAAATCTTTGAAAATATCAAAGATGCAGAGTTCCCGCTCCTTTCCTTATCTGTATCAGTATTAAAAGTAAGGGGTGCAAAGGTAATAGAAGAAGTAAAGCTTAAGACAAGCCAGGATACAAGCTTAACCATAGCAAATGAAGATAAGATCAGACCTTTTGAGTTAAAGTAGGTGAGCATATGGCAACTTTATTCTTTTCAGATATATTGAGGAAAGCTGGATTAAATCCGGAAAAGGTGAAGCTCATACGCCATAGTCTGACGGATAAGACTTTTAAAGAGTGCTATGATGCAGGCATGGTTTATGAATATACTGCGCATCAGAAGCCAGAGTTTAAAAAGGATTATGAGTACTGGGCAGTATTTATCAGCGGCAAAGGCACTTTAGCAAAGTATCATTCTATATATAAGGTCGGGAATAGCAAGGCAGATAAAAAGAATACTATTCCTAAAGGGCTTCCTAAGTCAGAAGCAGAGAAGTACTTAGGTAAAAGTGCAGTCTACGAACTTGAAAAGCTTGATATATTGGAAGATCTTGAAAATAAGCTTACGATTGATTGGGGGAACTCAGCGAGGATGTGGCATCAAAAGGGTACGACTGAAAAGCCCGTCATATCCATATCCCCTGACGAAAAGAAGGTCTTTACGGGATTTGAGAATCTTGTAAAGACATATGATGAGCTAAAAGAGATCATTGAGAATCCTGAAGTATATGATAGCTGGCATACTGCGCTTAAATCGGTATATGCAATCTATCTTATTGTGGATACAGAGACCGGAAAACAGTATGTAGGATCAGCCTATGGTAAGGATGGTCTTTTTGGCAGATGGTCAGTATATGTTGATACCCATCATGGAGGAAACAAAAGGATGAAAGAGGTAGTTTGTGATCACCCGGAAAGGTATCACGCATTCCAGTTCTCAATACTTCAGATACTTCCTAAGACCGTTACGGATGAAGAAGTAATACATCTTGAAAGTCTCTGGAAGAGAAAGCTTTTAAGTGATAAGTTTGGACTCAACGATAATTGATTCAGAAAGTAAAGGCATAAAAATGGACAAGATAGAGCTTATAAGGGAAAGACATTCTGTAAGAAATTATGAAGTAAAGCATATAGAAGCTGAAAAAACGGCGAAGATAAAAGAAAAGATAGAAGAGCTAAATAAAGAGGGAAACCTTCATCTTCAGCTTATTGAGGATGCTGGAAAGACCTATAATAAGCTCCTTAATAAGTTTGCGGGTCTTGGAAGCGCTCCAAGCGTCATAATCTGTGCAGGTAAGGATGATGAAACCTTAGAAGAGAGAATCGGATACTTTGGAGAAGAGCTTGTTCTTTTCATTCAGGGGCTTGGGCTTAACACCTGCTGGGCAGGAACTTTTAATAAGATGGGGGCTGATACGGATCTTACTGAGGGCGAAAAGATTGTGATCAGTATTGCCGTTGGTTATGGAAAAGAAAAAGGGAAGCCTCATAAGTCAAAGACGCCAGAACAGGTAATAGAAGCTAAAGGGGATAGACCATATTGGTTTAACAGAGGAGTTGAAATGGCTCTTCTTGCGCCTACAGCCATCAATCAGCAGAAGTTCAAGATCCGTCTAAATGAGGACGAATCTGTGGATATAGTGGATAAAGGTGGTCCCTTTAGCAAGGTCGACAAGGGCATCGTTATGAGACATTTTGAGATTGGAGCAGAAAAATGTTGCAGAAAGGCTTTTTAAATCCCTTTTATTGGACACATAAGGAGTTATCCTTAAGATACCGTTAAACACATAAAACACAGTAATAATAGTGGGTCAGTGTATCTAAAGGAGGTATCGTATGTTTGAAAGATTGTCACTAGAAGCAAGCGCTTATATCGGTTATGTCAAAGTAAAAGTATGGATTAAAAATGGACAAGTTCATTATGCAAAAAATGTAATGACAGAGGGTGAGGAGATAATTGATGCTGTTCGTAAAATCCCTGTAGAGGATTTAATCAAAAGGATTGAAAAACTTGGCATAGAAGGCTGGAAGGACGAATGTCAGAATCAGGAATGCGAGTATTATGATGCGGGATATTATTGGACAGTGAAGTATAAGGACTCCCAAAAGGGAACGATAACTCTTAAGGAAAGAGCTGTATACCCTTCAAAATGGGGAGAATTCTTAAAACTATTAAATGATATAGCAGGTAATCTATGGTATTTGACAGAGGAGTAAGGGATGCAGCTAAAGGAATACAAAAACATGCTGGTAGATATGTATGGAGATATAAGGAATAATCATTGCACTAATTGATTTTTGATCAGATTATATATGTGACATAAAGTTTGAGAGGTGATTTCTTTGAAAGAGTTTTCTGAAGCAACAAGGGTACAGATGCCAGCAATGGTTCATCTTACGAGGTTGGGATATAAGTATTACGGAAAAATCAGTGAAGAAATGGCGGGTGTGGACTATGATCCAGACACGAATATTCTGTTGAAAGTTTTTAGAGAACAATTTAAGAAACTTAATCCTGAGCAAGAGGGAAAAGCCGAGGAAACGCTCAGAGATATTCGTATAGAGCTTGATAATGATGATTTGGGAAGAAGCTTCTATAAGCGTCTTACCAGTGTTTCACCCGTTAAGCTTGTTGACTTTGAACATCCTGAGAATAATGAATTTCATTGTACAGGAGAGTTTACTTGTAAGAGGGATCAAGATGAGTTTAGACCTGATCTTACCCTTTTTGTTAATGGACTTCCACTTGCGATAATTGAAGTTAAGAAGCCCAATAATAAAGGAGGAATGGTTGCTGAGAGTGAGAGAATGAATCATCAGCGCTTTCCTAATAAAAAGTTTAGACGATTTATAAATGAGACCCAGCTTATGCTCTTCTCAAATAATATGGAATATGATACCTTGGGCGGAATTGTACCCGTGCAGGGAGCTTTTTATTGCACTGCAGCGAGAGAAAAAGCACCATTTAACTGTTTTAGGGAAGAGAATCCTGAGAACCTTCCTGTTGCACCATATAATAGAGACTATCCGTATAAGCCGATTGACCCTATCGTGGAGAAGAAGATTCTATCGGACTTTAACTGTCAGGTAATCCATACGTCCCCTGAGTATCAGACAAACACAAATGTCAATACACCTACAAATAGAATCATTACTTCTATGTGTAGTCCGGAGCGCCTGCTTTATATTATCAAGTATGGTATCGCGTATGTAAAGATGGAACGTGAAGTAGACGGAAAGATAGAATCTACTGATCAGAAACACATCATGAGATATCAGCAGCTTTTTGCTGCGCTTGCGGTTAGGAGAAAGCTTTCAGAAGGGAAGACATCGGGTGTAATTTGGCATACACAGGGTTCAGGTAAAACAGCGTTGTCATACTACATGCACAAGATTCTGACTGACTACTATTCACATCTTGATCAGCCAAAGGTGGCAAAGTTTTACTTTATTGTTGACCGATTAGACCTGCTTGAACAGGCTTCGCAGGAGTTTGAAGCAAGAGGACTTGCTGTAAGAACCGCAAATACACGAGCAGAACTTATGCAGCATTTCAGAGAAAATCAGTCTTTAGAGGGTAATGCCGGCAAACCGGAGATTACTGTAGTTAATATTCAGCGTTTTGCAGAAGATAAGGATAGAGTGGATCTCCCTGCATATGCTACAAACTTGCAGAGAGTATTCATCATTGACGAGGCGCATAGAGGATATAATCCGACGGGATCGTTTTTGGCAAATTTATTTGATGCAGATCCCAATTCTATTAAGATTGCACTTACAGGAACGCCGCTGCTTAAGGCTGAAAGAGCATCTTGGAAGATCTTTGGTGAGTATTTCCATACATATTATTATGATAAGTCAATCCAAGATGGCTATACCTTGAAGATTATCAGAGAAGATATTGAGACCAAGTATAAGGAAAAGCTTACTGAAATCTATGAGAAGCTTGATAAGCTTGTGCAAAAGAAGGATATTAAGAAGTCCGATATCATTGAGCATGAGACTTATGTAAAAGAGCTTCTTAGATACATTATTACTGACATGAATCAGTTTAGAGCGCTTCATGGAGATAATACTCTTGGAGGTATGATTATCTGTGAAACATCTGAGCAGGCAAGAAAACTATATGAGTTCTTCAATGATATTCAGGATGAATTAAATGCATCCGTGGGCCTTGATAGTCATATGAAAGCAGGACTTATTCTGCACGATAGCGATGATAAAGAGACAAGAAAGCAAATTGTAAAAGACTTCAAGAAGAATATGACCATAGATGTTCTTATAGTTTTCAACATGCTGCTTACCGGCTTTGATGCGCCAAGATTAAAGAGATTGTATTTTGGTAGAAAATTAAAGGATCATAACCTTTTGCAAGCTATAACAAGAGTAAATAGGCCATATAAGGATAATAGATATGGTTATGTTATAGATTTTGCGGATATTAAAGCCAATTTTGATGAAACCAATGAAGCCTATTTACAGGAACTAAATAGATTCAATGATCCTGATGAAACGGGTGTTGAGCCTGATAAGGCAAATGTTCTTGTACAGGTATTAGAAGATCCTAAGGAAATAATACAGCAACTACAAACCGTAAGGCAGACGTTGTTCAATTATACCACGGATAATTTGGAGGAGTTTTGTTCGGAGGTATCAACGGTTGAAGATAAAACGGAGTTGTTAGAGTTGAAAAAAGCTCTTATTGCTGCGAGAGATTGCTATAACATAGTTCGTACTTTTGGTGACGAGGAACTGAAAGCTACGGTTGAGAAAATGCAGATTTCGAATCTTTCGAGTCTTATATCAGAGGTACAGCATGCAATTGAAAACATTAACCAGAAGGATTTTTTTGAGCACGATGATGAAACGAAGCTTATGGTTAATGCAGCCATGATGGACATTAAGTTTAACTTTACTAAAATCGGTGAAGAAGAAATGAAGATGATCTCCGGTGGTGTTGAGTTAAGAGATAAGTATAATCAAGTTCTTCAGGAGTTTTTAGATAACATGGATCCAGATGATCCAGAGTATATTACACTTCTTGAAGCATTTAGGGCCCGTATGAAGGATCATGGATTTGTTTTAGAAAATATTGAGGATTTCTATAAGCGTACAAAGGATTTAGATGAGATACTTGATAGACTTAAGGCTTTGCAGAAAAAGAATAAGGTTCTTTTGAATAAGTATAAAGGCGATGTGAAGTTTGCTCGTGTACATAAACGGATACAGGAAGAGAATGCTGAAAGAATTAAGAAGAATGAAAAGCCGATTGTTTCTACTCAGGATACAGAGCTTCTTGATTTGTTGATTTATATTAAGGATTGTGTAGATCAGAAAGTATATGATCGTAACGATATTCTTAAGAAAGATGCTTATTTCGAGAAGACTGTAATGGTTCTTGTGTCAGAGACACTTGATAAACTCAAATTAGAAAATGAAAGACAAGACCGCATGTTTATTATGTCGAGAATTGTAAAGCAGTATCTTGACCAGTATAAAGAAACATACCCTGCGGCATAAATGGGAGAAATAATGGTTACGATAGCCTTAAGATTTGGGGAGCATTTTGCTCCTGAATGTGGAACTATTAAAGCTCATGAAGAACTAATTAAACAAAATGGGTATGTTTGGTATGGAAAGATGGGAAACCGAATTTCTGCTAAAATTCGGGAACAACTATTGAGTGCTGAATGTCAACGAATTCTACTTATTCGAAGTGGAAAAGCTGAGAGATATTGGGCGCATATAGTAGATATTCAAGAAGTTCAACCACCTTTGACGGAGATTCCGGAATATTATAGAGGTTTTCCTGATAAGTTTAAATGTTGGTTCAAGATTACTGAATTTGAAAAAGCAGATAAAGATATATTGAATAAGTGGTATGTTGCTTCTTCTAGAAATTATTTAGGAGAAGTTTCAAAGCATAGTATGAGTCCATATTTCATAATAACCAATGAAAAATAATATGATAGGAGAGTAAGAAAATGGATATTAAAGAACAAACATATGAGCTAATTGACTCATTAAAAGCCGTTTGTCATGCTTACGGATTAAACGGAGATGGTAATGAGTATAAAATTATTACTCAGGTATTTTTGTACAAGTTTTTAAATGATAAATTCGGGTATGAAATAAAAAAAATAAGTCCTGATATCAAAAATGCTGAAAAATGGGAAGAAGCTTATATTTCATTGCCAGAAGCAAAAAGAGAAGATTTACTCGATAAATTAAGTCCAGATGTATTACAGCTTCAACCTGAACATTTAATTAGTTTTTTGTGGAACAATCAAGCAAAAGGTGATTTTTGCCTGATTTTTGATAGAACAATGGTGGATATAGCAGAGAAGAACGCCGCTATTTTTTCAACGCATACTTCACAAAACACGAGGATATTGCTGTTTGAGACATTAACTAACTACATTACTGATGAATCACAAAAATCTGCGTTTGCAAGAGCTTTAGTTGATAAGTTGGTAAAATTTTCTTTTGAAAAAGTATTTGAAGAAAAATATGATTTTTTTGCTGCAATTTTTGAGTATTTAATAAAAGACTATAATACTGCTGGCGGTGGCGAATATGCAGAGTATTACACACCTCATGCAATTGCAGTTATTATGGCTAGATTGTTAGTTGGGGATGCTCCGGATTTGCATAATGTTGAATGTTATGACCCATCAGCAGGAACAGGCACGCTTCTCATGGCGCTAGCTCATCAGATTGGGGAAGATAAGTGTACTATTTTTTCGCAAGATATATCCCAAAAGAGCAGTAAAATGCTTAAATTAAATTTGATTCTTAACGGGTTGGTGGCTTCGTTGGATAATGCAGTACAGGGCAATACCATGACTGAACCCTATCATAAGTCCGATGACGGTATGAGTCTAAGACAATTTGATTATGTGGTTTCAAATCCTCCGTTTAAAATGGATTTTTCAGAAGATAAGAAAAAGATGGACGCTCAACCTGCAAGATTCTGGGGAGGAGTTCCAAATATTAAGCCGAGACAACCTGAAAAATCAGCAATATATCCATGTTTTATACAACACGTAGTAAATTCAATAAAGACAGGTGGAAGAGGTGCAATAGTGGTGCCAACAGGTTTTCTGGCTGCCAAAAGTGGAGTTGAGGCAATAGTTAGAAAAAAGCTTGTTGAGGATCATGTTATTTGGGGTGCAATTTCAATGCCTGCAAATGTGTTTGCGAATACCGGCACGAATGTTTCTGTTATTTTTTTCGACAAATCTACGAAAGCAGATAAGGTTATACTAATTGATGCATCAAATCTAGGAGAAGAGTATAAGGAAGGAAAAAACAAAAGATGCAGGCTAACGAGTGAGGAGATAGAAAAAATAGTATCTGCTTTTAATGGAAAGGAAGATATAGAAAATTTCTCGATACCTGTTGAATATGATCGATTGGTTGCTGAAGATTGCTCATTGGCAGCGGGGCAATACTTTGATGTAAAGATTAAATCTGTTGATATAAGTTTTGAAGATTTTAGCTCTCAAGTAAATATTTATAATGAAACTTTAAGAAAACAGTTTGATGAGAGTAAAAAGATTGAAGCTGAGTTATTCAATGCGCTCGGAGGATTGAAATATGGAAACATGTAGTTTAGGACAATTGGCAGAGTTGCATGGCAGAGTTGGATGGAAAGGATATACTACGGAAGACTTAGTTGATGAAGGGCCTCTTGTTTTAGGAGCAAATGAAATTACAGAGGATAATCAGCTAGATTTTTCGGAAGTAAAACATTTAACGAGAGAAAAATATGAAGAATCTCCAGAAATCTTTATAGAGAAGGATGATATTCTTGTTGTCAAGGTTGGGAGTACAATAGGAAAGGTTGCAATCATTAATAAGGATATTGGAGAAGCAAGTATAAATCCGAATTGTGTAATAGTTCGAGCTAAAGGAATTGATCCATATTATTTATATTATTATATGTGTAGTCCATGGGGGCGAGCATTTCTTGTCAATAATTCTTCTGCAAGTGGACAACCTGCACTAAATCAAGAAACATTGAGGAAAATGCAAATTCCGATAGTTGAGGATAAAACACAAAAGAAGATAGCTAGTGTATTAAATATAATTAACTCTAAAATAGAGAATAATAATAGGATAGCGTCTACATGTAGGAAGTATATTGAAGAATTATACAAATACTGGTTTGTTCAGTTTGATTTTCCAGATGCTAGTAATATGCCATATAAGTCAAGCGGTGGAAAAATGATTTGGAACAGTGAGATAAAACGCGAGATTCCAGAAAATTGGAAAGTAATGAATCTATTTGAATGCGTTGATTTACTGTATGGCTTTCCTTTTTCTACAGAAGCATTTTGTGAAGATGATGATAGCTATAAAGTTATGAGGATAAGGGATATACAAGAGTGTACCTTTTCAGCATATACCAAAGAGAAAACTGACGATAAATATTTGCTGCAACATGGGGATTTGGTTATCGGAATGGATGGATATTTTTATATGCAGGAATGGTATGGAGATGCTGTCTATATGAACCAACGATGCCTTAGAATACGCGCGAAAGAAGAATATAATATTTGTAATACATATGTAAAGTATCAGATGCAGCCATATTTAGAAGCATTAGAAAAAGGTGTTGCAAGATCCACAGTAGGGCATTTGAGCGATAGTGATCTAAAAAAACTGTGGATTATAATTCCAGATAAAGCATTAATGGAACAATTTAGCGCATTATCAAAAACTATAATTGAAAGAAAGAAGGAAAACGTTTATCTTGGAGAGTTAAGAGAATATTTGCTACCGTTATTAATTACAGGTCAAATATCATATGAAGAATTAAAGTATGACGTCAAAATGACGTCGTAAGAGATTAAGGGTGACGCCGAAATGACGTCGCTCTTTCTTTTTGCCTAATTTTGGGTTCGCTGGGGTCATAGGGCATGCCCTAATCCGGATGCCGTGGGCAGACGGTTTGCCTAAAGAGTGCCTGCAACTTTAGGCGTATCCTGTTATTCTTTTTTTCCAGTTTTGTTAAAAATTCCGCTCTCTCGGAGAATCCCGTGGTTGACACATTTGATTGGATTCCGTGGGTGCGGAAATCAGATTTTCAAATTTACAAGTGTTTTTTCATTTTTTTTCAAAATTCCGCGCTCGCGGAGAATCCAGTATTTTCAAGGCTTTCAGACATATCGACCCCGATAAAACAGCGTATTTTCGTTGGGCATATTCTGGCCCTTATTTTTTTGATATTCCGTGGCCGCGGAATAATTTTTTTTTGCGTTTGTTTTACGGATTAAGTATAACCCTATCCCACATATCCGATGAAGGCAATAACAAAAAGAAACGGAGGTAAAAAATATGGATTTGAATTGTCTTGGATTGATCAGAGATTACGCTGATGTATTAACTGATGTGTCAGAGAAAGGCTTTAAGAGCTTGTCGCAGTATAAGGATTATCTTAAAGAAGAAAAGGATATGGCGACTGGTTCTTTGCAACGAAGACTCAATCTGATAGGGAGAGGTGAAACACCGTTCTATTACTGCAATGATGATGAGATCATGTTTGACAAAAGGGCGACGGTGAGATTTCTTTCAGAGCTGGCTCATATCATTGGACTCAAATGGGAAAGAGATGAGATCTTTCCCTGCGATGAAGATGATGCCTTGAAGTCTGAAGCAGAAAAGCTGAGGGGAGAAAACAAGAGTCTTACTGACAAGGTTACTAAGCAGGAAGCTGAGATCAGCAGGTTGCAGAAGGAACTGGAGGAGGCTAAGAAAGTTGCTTTGAAAAGTGAGCTTGAAAGAAAGGTACTTGTATCATCAAGCATCAAGGTCGGCCCTAAGAAGGAGTCTATGGATGATATCTTCCTTAATGATGTGGAAAGGCTTCTTGATGTAGAAAAGTGCGTGGTCAAGTACGGCGGTGAGCTTGATTCTTTTTATGAGGAGATCCAGACGGATAATAAGGATGATAAAGGGTTTGAGCCCGGTCATGAGCTTACCCATAGGAATCACTGTCTCAGGATCATGAAGAGGATCGGAACAAAAGAGTTCTTTAAAAAGCGTGTAAAGGATAATCAGGAAGCAAAGAAGATCGAGGAGAGGGTAGGACAGCTCTTCCCGAATCATGGAGGTAAAAAGACAGAATGGCAGAAAGAGCGTGACCGTATCTTAAGGAACAGGTTCATGTCTGTGAACAGTATCCTGCAGAATTCCGACCTTACGAACCAGGAAAAGCTGATCATGTACGCGATGAATGGTGAGTATCATAATACCAATATTGAGCGTCTTCTTGTGTTTGCAGCCCAGCACTGTATACATGCTGACTTCCTTATATACATACTGGAAGATCCGGATGTCTGCACGACTTATGAGAATACAGTAGGATTTCTCGACCAGTTTGCTAATGCAAGCGAGTTCAGGATGAAGCTTAACTTGGCAAGAGAGCTTATTGATGGGAAGTGGTACAT
>Ga0256405_10009408_pt1 | contig 13386 bp, 10 predicted proteins | sample RumenRJG_02DNA_FD_189096 | JGI IMG/M metagenome (GOLD analysis project Ga0256405, IMG submission 189096) | Bovine rumen microbial communities from Lethbridge, Alberta, Canada - RJG_02 | ecosystem: Host-associated > Mammals > Digestive system > Stomach > Rumen | place: Canada: Alberta...
ACTCAAACTTCCCACACCACATTCCCCTCCAGCCCGAAACAGAATAAGGCTTACGCCGCACGCAGACATTTTCTGAGGTGCACGGGCAGGCGGGAAAGCATATCGTTCATGAGCGCGGTGATCTGCTCGTCCGTCGCGTGAAAGATTTCACGGACGCTGTCGATGAGCGCGGAAACGATCAGGGATAATGCATGATCGAACGTGATGTCCGCAAGCTCGTCCACGACGGCGTAGAATAAGTCGCCGAAGCTGCGCTCGTCCGTCTCCATCCGATTCAGATACGCCAGAAAGATATACCGCGCAAAGACGATGGAAACGTGCGAGGTCAGGGCGTCATACGACAGACCGTGATACTCCGAGGACAGTTTCAGGACCGATTTGCAGGTCTTGAAGAACACCTCGATGTCCCATCTTCTGCCGTACAGCCGAATGATCTCCGTTTCATCGAGCGTTGTGTCCGTGGACAGGATTGCCAGCCAATCCTTCCGGTTCGAGCGGTTCCGGACGCAGACGATCTTCGCCGGAATCTCCTGCTTTCCGGAAATCACCGTCACGTCCACGCTCAGCAGATAGCGGGAACGGCCTCTGCGCTTCCTGTTCCGCGCAAAGATCTGCTTGATGTCCAGCATTTCGCCGCCGTACCGGTAGTGGATCTTCCCGGTCTTCTTCACCATGGCAATGACGTCCATCTTCAGATCTTTCACGGCGGCGATCTGCTTCGGATTGGAGAACCAGGTGTCGAACAACACATAGTCCGCCCGGTGTCCGGCTTTCAAGGCAGATTTGAGAAGATCCATCATGACCTCGGTTCCCTTCTCCCGTGCCTGTTTCCGACGGCGTCCGGCGAGGGTCCTGCAATCCTTCTTTTCTACGGTGCCGAGTACGTTCTTTTCGTTGGCGGAGGACAGAAGACGGTGCGTGACGGGCAGGAATGTGTTCCCGTCCGACCAGCCGAGGGTGAGAAGACGGAAGCCTTTGCGGTAACGCCCGTCGGAATGGTCATACACCTTCGCGCAGAGCTCGGTGCGCCTGTATCCGGTGCGGGCGTACAGCGTGTCGTCCACGATGAAGGTTTCCTTCCTCTTCTCGCTCGTCAGCGGACGCAGCACGTTCGCCACAGCGGCTGAGAGGAGCGCGGTGAAACGTTCCCAATGGATCTTCCCGCAATTCCGGAAACGATAGACGGTGTTCTTCGAGAAATCGTGATCCCACCTTCCGGTCTTCATCTGCCGGTACATACTCCGATCGGCAAAGACGTTCTGGAAGATGGCGAGGAAGAGTTCGAAAACGGATATGCCCTTCTCCTTGTACGCGCCGCAGCGGGCGATCAGTTTTGCGATGCCGAATCGCCGCATGAAGGCAGAAACTGTCTCGGAGGTCTTGATTTCGTCCGGATTCTGTGTTACAATAGCCATGGCATAAACCTTTCTTCTGGCATGGTTGATTGAGCACTTCCATTATACCAGATTTTCGGGGTTTGTGCCACTTTTTCTTTGCTCAGGCCTTATGGGAATTCGGTTTTTGTCGGGTGGGGGTGTGGGAAGTTTGAGTCATTCATTGACCAAGCGTTGCTCAACAGGGATTCCATCTCCGAGCGGAACGACTCTTTCAGCTCATCGCGCACGACCGTCTGCTCGCGGTATACGCTCATCATGTCCTGACGGAAAATGTCCTGCGCCATGAACCGTTTGATGTTAGCGATGCCCCTCTTCGAGAGATACGCCTCCGTCGGGTTCCGCGACCACACCATCATGTGAACATGCGGATGTGTCGGATGCTGATGGTACGCCGCATACCATCTCAGGTTCGCAGGGTCGATGTGCATTTCCCGCGCGATGTCGTTGCGGTGGGAACGCAGGAGGATCATCCATTCGACCGCGCGGTTGTACCCGAGACGCTCCGCGTCCTCGCGCGTCAGAGAGAAGATATGACACCAGACGTTGCCGGGGTGCTCGTCCACCTCCTTCATGATCGCCGACATGTTGATCGTCTCGCCCTCGTCCGTGAACATCCCATTCGATCCCCGGCGATCGTTGATGTAGTCTGCCATCCCTGAACGCAGCACCTCCACACCCTCGCGCGTTGCGATGTAGTTCGCCAGACCGCCGCGCGTACCACCCTTCTTGGTTTTGCTCCCCGGTTTATAGTACGGGGATTTCAGAATCATTCCTGCCATCACTCGTCCTCCTCGTCGTAGGTGATGTCACGCAGATCGAGCGTGCCGTTCCAGCCCCGCGCGTCGTCCTCAGCCGTGTCGTATAGCTTATCGAGCTCATCCGGCGTCCAGTTATACGCCGTAGCCAGCACATGCGTCAGCGCGTTCTGCTGCACTGCCATTTTGTAGAGCGCACGTGCGATCCGATTTTCCGAATCCCGGACCTTCGCGCCGATCACCGACTCCAGCGCGGGCGTCAGGAATTTCTGCGTGTGACTCATTTCATTCCACTCGGTGTAGAATTCAATCGCGTTGCGGATGTATTCGTTGCGCGATTCGAACCTGAGCTTCTGCGTCATCTCGTCGCACTTTGCCCATAGTTCAGTGGGCATTCTGACGCCCTTCGAGGGCATCGGAGTTGTCTGTTTTGCCATTGTTACCATCCTTTCCATCTTGTATGATCCCGCCAATGGTCCGTGACCGCAATCCGCGCCTATGACGAAATCTCCTGCCTGAATTTGCCTGAAAAACTGCCGGAAAAAGCCGCGAGACTCCGGTTTGTGCCCTTGACCGCAAACCGAGCCTTCCCCGGAATCCCTTAAACGTAGCCATAATCCCCGACCGGCGTTGCCGGACGATGTGGGCTGGCGGGGCCGAGAGACCCGGCTTTATCCTGCTCCGCTTTCGTTCGGCCCCGGCACCCCACACCCCCCCCTGTAAAATGGCGATTCTTCGTGAGGGTAAAAATGCCTCGGAGGACGGAAAGTCCCCCTCCCGAAATGGCCCGTTTTTCCGATATCACGTCGCCTCCTTCCGCGGATGTTTGCGGTCGTACTCCTGCAGTCGGCGAGCCGTGTCTGCTTTCCGAAGCTCACGCTGGAACTTCGCGTCAACGATATCCTGTATCGGGAGGATCGTGTACTTCAGATTGCCGTTCCAATTCTTCCCCTCGTGATTCGTCACCGTCGTCGGTTCCGTCTCAATCAGCCCTTTGTCCTCGAGCGCCCGGACGTATTTCATGACCGTGTGCTTGGACATACCGACCGCGTTGCCGATCGTTGTGTAGCTCGGATGGCATGTGTACGTCGTACGGCCTTCGCAGTACATGAGGTAGCAGTAGACCAGAATCTCCCCGCCGGACAGACCGAGACGGAAGATTTCATTCGGCACCGGGAAGTAGTTGCGGATGTTGTCGCGGTTCTTCTTGCTCACTCACATTCCCCCTTCCGTGTTTGCCGTGACCCAATCGACAAACTTCTCTTTCGGAATGACGATGCGGTTCCCGATTTTCAGTTTCGGAAACGATTCCTCATGCAGCAGCTCATACGCCGTCGCCTGCGAGACGCCGAGTACCTGCGCGAGCATCTCCGCGTTCAGGAACAGCGGGAGCTCATCGTAAGACTTGATTGTGGATTTCTTCATCCATTGCGCACCTCCTCCCTTTTGACTTCGTCCGGCTGACAGACCGGAAGCGTGACGCCGAGCGCATCACGGATCTCATCCACCCATCCGGAATCCATTTCATCCGAACCGTCAGCAGTGCCGACGGCATCACCATCGCATACGCGGTCGTCACTGTTTTCAGAATGATCTGTCACTGCATCCGGATGTACCTCAACCTCAATTGTATCAACGGTTTCAGACACATCCAACGTGACCTTTTCCGAGGGATCAGTGCCGACCGGAACGACCGATTCGCATACACCATCCTGGTCGTCACCGTAGTCACTCAGCACAGGCTCATACCAGGTTTTCATCAGCCGCTGACCGTTGCTCCGCCAGTTCAGATATTTCACACCGTGCTGTTCGAGATCATCCGCGCGCTGCTGCATCAGCTGTTTGAGGTGCTTTGCGTCCGTATCCGCGCCCGCGAAGGAATTGTACCGCTCCGCGAACTCCGCGTTGCTTCCGCTGTAGAGACCGACTGCGCGGATAAACGCGACGAGCTTTTGCAGTTCCTCCGGCAGGCTGTGATCCGGCGCGCCGAGCGAGTCCGCCAGCAGTTCCCAGTGTCCGTTTTCAAAACGCAGCTGCATCTCCCGCTTTCTGATCCGTCGACCGGCGCAGATCAGATTTGCGTCGTTGCTGTTCTGACCTTTTTGCGTAAGTACATACACGCCGTCCGTCGCGCCTGTGAGAGCAGAGGAACCAGAAATTCGATTCAGCGGATCACTGTCCCCCTGCTTGCGCAGATGGTGGACGAGCAGGATGGTCATCCCGAACCAGTCCGCCAGTTCTTTCAGCTTACGGATTTCGGCATACTCTCCTGCGTATCCGGCGCGTGAAGACTTTCCGCGCACGACCTGGAACGTATCGATCACCACCAGCACCATGTCCGGATGTTCCGTGACGAAGGACACGATCTGATCGCACAGCCCTCCGTTCAGCTTTTCCGCGGTGACGGCGAAATGCGCTTCGGGCGAGATGTCGTCCGTCAGCATGTACGCGCGATCCTGCAGGTCGTCGATGCTGTCCTCGAGCACAAGATACAGCGTCGTTCCCTTCCTCGTCGGAAGATCCCACAGCGGCTCGCCCTTCGCGACCTTGATGCAGAGGTCGAGAGCAAGCACACGACCCATGCAAATCTGCGATTTGCATAATCCACCTTCGGCGCGCCGTCGAGGATGCACACGCCTTTCGGGATCAGCGTTTCGACGCAAAAAGATTTCCGCTCGCGGTTCATGTCCATCCGCGTCGGACCGTCGATGACATGATCGAAGCACCTTCCCGTACGATTTCTTCGCGTCATCACGGACGCGCCTGTCAGATTTGCGTATTCGTTCATTTACTTACCTCGCTTTCGTTCAACGTAGAGTTCATATTCCGATTTGCGTACTGTGTTCTCTCTGCGACCATCGTCATCACCTTCCTCTCCGCCGCAGGGCTTGATCTGTATTTTGGATTTTGCTAAACTGATTTGACAGGGATCGTCATTTCCCGACACCGAAAAAGAAAACGGCTCGGCACGAAATTGTGGGAGCAGTATCTACACTCCGATTTTTGATTTGGAGGGGGTTCCTCTGACGAGATCCCGCGACAACTTGTCCCTTCGACTATATTGTGGAGGATTTTTCGGATTTCCCAAAAAAGTACCGAAGATTTGTTTTCCCGTCCGAAGATTTTTTCTGATGACATCCTCTCATATATACCCCGACAGAAGAAACACAAAATAATCCGTCGGCGGAAAAAATCTTTGAGACGACAAAGAAAAAACTCCCATCCTACTCAGATGAGAGCTTATATCGACATGCCTATCACAGCAACCAAACACCCCTCCCACACAGGTCGCTGTAGATAAGCAGACGTATCCCTTGGTTTTCCAAGTGGATAACTCCTATCGGTCACAGACAAAGTCTTTATGCGATCTCATCGATCTGGACGTACCTGTCTGCGCAGCTCCGTCTGATGTGGATCAGACAAGATATCCGAATGTTACTTCGTTCTTCCCCCTCGGATGGGTACAACATCCGACGGTTCTTCGTCATTCGGACAGAACCTCTAAGTGGTGTATGACCTCTGTCATACTTGCATCAGCAGACGAACAGTTGCTGGCTGTTCTCATGGGACTTTCACCCCCGCCGGGTACGCCGCCGGCCGCGCTTTCGCTACGGAAGTATCATTATCCCCGCTGCCTGTCATCGCGCATCCATCGGGAGCAATCCGATAGTCGGGCTCGCACGCTCGACACCATACGACGGCTCGAGCTCGTCACCCAGTCGCTCGCCCGTGAGGGCAACAGCGGGAACGTATCTGCTGAAGGGGTATTCGGTTGTCAAGGAACTGGACATCGCTGTTTTTTGTGTCGGTCTTACGATCAGGTTCAGATGAAGACCCAAGACTCGGGTATTATACCACACCCAGAAACTCTTGTCAAGAGTTTTCAAGAAATATTTTTATATTATTTCTTCACGCTAATATCCTGACTGTTTAACAAGGACGCCTCGTTCGAGTCCAGTGATTGATGGGGACGTGTCGGATGGGAGAAAACGCCTGCGGCGGATCCGGCTCCACGTGCGCGCACAGCGGTGGTGTGGGTGGGCTTTTGTTGAGAGGACTCTGTTTGCAAGCTTTTGCCTTGATTCTTTCCGAATTTCAGAATCAATCCACGCACTCTCTTACTTTTCTGTTTTGCCTAATTCGACCAGACGGCGTTGATCCCCGGACCGCCAAGACAGGCACACGCGTCAGCGGCAGCCAACACCATCATCACGGCGGCAAACCCGTGATCGCGCACATACCCGCGTTTGCCGTTCGGATCGACCTGGACGGTGAGAACGCTCATTTCAAGGAGCGCAAGTAGGGAGGCCTTAAGTTCTTCTGTGGGAATGCCCGTCTTCTTATCCAGCTCGGTAAAGGTGACAGACTCTCTCACCGCGGTTTCCCGCAGAATGGCAAAGGTATGCTCATTCCTGAACAGATCGAGGAACTCATTGAGTAAAGACGGCTGGGCGGCAAGATATTCCGTCTGAATCCCGGTCCCGCACAGCAGGAATGCCGCTTCATCCATCCGTTTGCATTCGTTTTCCGATTCGTTACCCTCGTGGGAATCCCGCCTTTGCAGTCGGAGACGGATGAATTCATCGCCGATATGAAGATTGTTGCCATCGTAATTATGGCCGTCATTACCGATAGTACGCCCAACGATGTCAAGAAGTAAAGAGGTCATATCCACGCCTCGATGTTCCGAGTAGTGTTCTCTTCCAAGCGCGGACACGGTTTTCATTAAGTAACGGACGCTCAAATCCTGCGGGATTTCAAGCAGCACGTCCGGCGGCACGTCCAGCAGTTCGCACAGTCGTGGAAGAAGGGAGATGTCAGGCATGGTCGAGCCAACCTCCCATTTGCTGATGGCCTGCGCCGTTATGCCGAGCGCTTCTCCAAGGGTTTCCTGCGTTAACCCGCGCATTTTGCGGTACTGCGTGATTTTTTCCGAGATGCTCATAAACCAACCTTCCTCTCTTTGATGAACCCATTATATCACAGCCCGGTTTCGGGGTCAACAAAACAGGAGTTGAGCCTGTATAGCGGTTTTTGAATTATCTCTCTTCGGAGAGACGGGGTAGATTGAGGAGAAAACGCCTGCGGCGGCCCCTGCTCTGTGCGCTCACGGCGTCGTTGTGGGCGACCTTTCTACGGGAGGAGTCGTTGCTTTACCAGACCGCACACGCCCGCCAAATCGCCAACACGGGGCGGACAGGGCGGGTTTCCGTCAGTTCGCCTGACGTTTTCCCCTGTCTGTTTTCCGTGTCTCAAATACGGCCTCGCAAACGACGAGGGCGTTTCAGACGTTGTCTTTATTAGGTTTTGCTGGCGTAACGAAACGTGACGCCTCCCAACCGCACATCAGAGCTCGGCGGAATCCGATCGGATCATAGCCATAAGCTCATCCCTGTCCGCTTCGTTCTGTGTCGCAAAGGTATATCTTCCCGATCTTGCCGCAGAGGGATCCGTGTGATATAATCGGAGAAGAAAAAGAAATATTTTTCAGTGGAGAGCAAACTTTTTCCGGCAAAACACGCACTATAGGGTGCAGCTGCAAAACGAACGAAAGGAGGGGAGGACATGGAAGAGCGGGAAACCGTGCTCCGGGCGCAGGCGGGCGACGGGGAAGCCTTCGGGCGGCTCGTGGAACAATACTCCGCTGGGATCTACCGCCTGTGCCTCGGGCTGTGCGGGAACGGCTTCGACGCCGAGGACGCCGTACAGGAGACCTTCATCGACGCGTTTCTGTATCTGGGATCGCTTTCCGACCCGGACCGCTTCCCGGCGTGGCTCCGGTCGATCGCCAGGCGCAAGGCAGCCCGGAAACTCGCGTCACGGCGGTACGACGAGGATATCGACGCCCTCGCGGACTTCCTGCCCTCCTCCGAGGCGTCCCCCCTCGATCTCCTGCTGACCCGGGAAAACGGCGGGCAGGTGGCAGAGGCGTTCGGACGTCTCTCGGAAAAAAGGCGCGTCGTTGCGGAGCTGTTCTATCTCCGGGGAATGCGGGTGCGGGAGATCGCCGCCCGGCTGGGTGTGAACGAGAACACGGTGAAAAGCAGACTCTACGACGCGCGGGAACAACTCAGAAAGGAGCTTTCCGATATGAACGGAGAACAGAAAGACAACATCACATTGCTGGAAGAGAAGATCAAGAAGCAGCTCACGGGACTCAGGCGGTATTATTCCATCCACTATGGATGGTATGACGACGGATTCAAAAAGGAAGTAGATTCCACTCTGAAACTGATTGAGGACGCGGAGGAGGGGAAGGCGAGAGAAAGTTGGCTTGCCGAAGCATTATCCTATAAGATCAACGGCGACAAAAGCCTCAATGAGGACGAAAAAAAAGCCTTGATCGAGCGCAAAAAGCAGGCGGCGAGGGATGGAAAAAACGCGCGCGTTATCGTGCATACCCTGATCGACGACTTTCTCGAAATGAACGGATATGAAAAGTGGCTCGAATTCCTCGATAAAACCGCCCTTCCGGAGATCGAAACCTACGCGGGATCGGAGAGTTACGGGTATGCGAAGGGCGCTCTGCTCTTCTGGCGCGGTCGTACACTCTGTGAGTTTGAGCGCTTTGACGAGGCAAGGGCAGATTTTGAGGAGGCTGTCCGGCTGATCGATCCTTCCGACGCCTATCACGCGAACGCTGTCGCCGCACTCCGCACGGTCGACCGACTTGTGGAATTTGCAGACGGGAGCGTGGGCTCGGGCAGATGGAGCGCTACGGGCGAGGGATTTCTCAAGGACGGGACCCGGATGATCTTCTACGTCCAGCCCGGATTCCAGATCGGCAGGTGCTCCCTCCGGTTCTCGAAAGATTTTTATTCCTTCGCCTTTTTCGCTTCAGTTTGCCGCCGGACCCTCTTTGACACCGCCATGAATCCCGGCGACACGATCACCGACGAAAATCGACAGGCTTCGCTGACCTGCGTTTCAAAGGACGAGCGGATCCGGGTCAAAGCCGGGGAGTTTGCGAACTGCCTCCACATGAGAACGGAATCGAAGCTCGAATGGTTCGATCCCTACGTTCTCGACACATGGTACGCGCCTGGTGTCGGGCCTGTCAAGGTTTCAGTTTCCACGGAGGCTGCGGAGGAGAAGTGTGAGCTGACGGAATACGAGATCCGCGGCGGGGAGGGGTATATGCCCTTCGCGGTCGGAAACCGGTGGGCTTACGAGAACCCGGACCTCCCCGACTGGGTGTATCAGACGAGCGAGCGCACAGTCACCTACACAGACGGCACCCTGACGAACGAGGCTGTGACGGATCCCTATGCCGTGAAGAAGGGGTTCGAGCAGTCCGAAGAGCTCGATTCCTCGGTGTATCTCTCCTTCGCCTCGGCGCTCGTCGGCGAATGGAAGATCGCGGAAGCTGTCGAGATGCTGAAAAAGGCGGTGCGGCTGAACGTCCACGAGGAATCCGTCCGCATCGCGCTCTACGGGATCGAAGCCCTCTCCCGCTTCCTCGAGTATCAGAAGAAGGGATACCGGTTCTGCCCGTCGTCCGTCAACGCCCTCACCTTCGTCAAAGACGAGGACGGTGTGCGGCTGAGCTTTTCACCGGATGTCTATTTCGGCCTGTCTCGCTACGGCGAACGGGGACGGTATGAGGACCGCATTTTCGGCATCAAGACGTTCCGATATCTGAATCATTTCATGGGCAGGATCTGGGATAAAAAATGGGTTCCCGGGTACAGAGAGGAAAAGACGACCTACGACGGCCTTCCCCTCGTTTTCACGGTGGAGGAGGGCGGTACGGTCACGGTTCCCGCCGGGACCTTCGAGCACTGCCGCAAGATCACGATCCTTGTGAAAAAGCCGGAGGACAAGAGCGACCACTGGTATTTCGAGGATAATTACTCCCATGTGGACGCCGGACTCAAGGAATACTGGTTCGCGCCGGGCGTGGGTCTGGTGAAGAGCGTCTCGACCTGGGGAGAGGAATGCGAAGCCGGATGCGTCCTCGTCTCCTACAGCGTTCCCGCCGCTCAGGAAGACGACTTCTATCCCGTCGAGATAGGAAACGCCTGGGAATACGAAGAACCCCACCTTGCCGCCGAAGGGTACCGCGCGAAGCGGATCGACCGGATCGCCTCCGGCATGAACGGACGCTTCCTTGTCACGGACAGCCAGGAATTCGTCTGCCTCCGCACGGAGGAGGAATATCGAGAGCTGGTGAAGCAGAGCCATAAGTATTGAGTTGCATACGGAAGGCTCTGAGTAATGCGGGAAAGACCGCAGCTCCCGCGGTGTTTAACGAAACAGCGATACCTTCCGAAGAAAGAATGACTGTCTGCAGTGACGCTCACCAAACATAAACCGATCCCCCTCGCGGATTTCTCCATGAGGGGGATTCGTCTTTTCAATCTGCACCGTTAGTCTGGAAGGTGCTGAATTCTATCTACCAGCGCGTCGAACCGGGGATTGCCGCTAAGCCGCTTCGTCCAGTTGGATTCAAGAACCTCTCGCGTCAGCGTTTTTTTCGCGTTCCACTTCACTTCGGGATTATACGTCCATTTGCAAGCCCGGAGGAGCGGGGAGGCTGAAAACTCGTTCAGGCGGGTATTCCATGCTTCCGCCTGACGGACCGTGAGATCGGCAAATTCGCTCAGCAGATCGACTGCTTCCTCCTCCCGTCCTTCTTTGAACGAGCAGAGTGCGGCTATACCATAGGACGTAGAATAGTCATATGCAAACGGCGGCGTCCAGCCTTCGTCTCCGTAGAGCAGGCGGATCAGCTTCGAGGTGAAGAGGTAACACTCCTGCGCGTCAGCATACTGACCGGCGTCATAGTATATATGTCCCAGCAATCCGGCTTCGACATCCAACTTTTCAAGCAGCATGCGGATCGTCTGACACCGAGCCTCCGCCTCACCCTGCCGATCGCCTGTCCGTTCCGCGATGCCCGCTTTTTGAGAATAGAAGAAATAGTTATAGTTTTCAGGGAGGGTACGGGCGATCTCCATAGCCTTTTCCTTCTGTCCGAGGAGGGTATAGGCAAGAATCAGCCAGGTCTTCGCACCATAAACGTATTCCATCTCCTCTGGATTCGACGCCAGACGGATGAGCCTTTCTCCCCACCTGACGCACTCTTCCAAAATAGCGCGGTATTCCTCCGGAGTCAGAGGGGATCGGTCTTCTTCATTGTTTTCGTCGGCGTAATTGTTGACCGCGAAGACTCCCTCCGATAAGGTCCTGTACAGGAGATAGACATGATTCGGGTATTTGGCAAGCATAGCCCGGTGCTTCTTATAGCGTCCCACCCACCAGTCGTAGAAGGTTTCGCCTTCTGCGTACTCATGGTGGTGGTCCTCCCAGAGCATTTGCGCGAGGAAGTCGTCCACCTCCTTCGCGTTCTGTCCGACCCGTCCGAACAGCACGTCGATCGGCACGTCGAAGATGTTCGCGAGCGGTACGATCTGGGAGACGTCCGGCATCCCGGTGTCGTTTTCCCAACGGCTTACCGCCTGATAGGTGATACCGAGCTGATCCGCAAGATCCTCCTGCGTCAGGTCGGCGTTTTTCCGCAGTCTGCGGATGATCTGCCCCATTGTTTCATTCATCATACAGATTCCTTTCGAGATCGATGTGTTTTCCGGCCGGTATCTGTATTATAGCATACCCGGGAATCCTTGTGAAGCGATTTGAATATGAGTTCTGACTCAACGGAGAATTGAGTTTCACGGCATGCGGTTCTTCGTGAGTAAAGTGGTTACTTTATCCCACCATAAAAGAGTAAACCGGGCAACTTTTTCATGCTGCACTTTAGCCATTCTAAACCCTTCTGATAGTAATTCTGTCTTGCTCTTCTCCGTCATCCGTGTTATCATAAGGCATACCTTGCAAGGGAAAAAAACGAAATGAAAGGATTTTTATGATGGAACTCGGATCACAGATCAAAAAATATCGGAACAGAAAGGGCATCACGCAGGAGGCTCTGGCGGAGTACCTCAACATCACTGTCTCCGCCATCAGTCAATGGGAATCAGGCCGTACCATGCCGGACCTCTCCCTCATTCCGCCACTCTGTGTCGTCCTCGGCGTGACCTCCGACGAATTGCTCGGAATCGACCTCGCGAAGAGGGATGAGCGCATCGAAGAAATCGTCCGGGAGGCAAGGAAAAAACCGGACGAGAGCGACTCCATTTATGCCGACGGACTGAAACAGTTTCCGGACAACCACAAGCTCATGTGGTGGTGGCTCATGAGTACGAGCGAACCGGACCGTGTTATTGCTCTCGGCGAAAAACTCCTCGCCGAATCCACCGATGACCCTACGCGCTCGAGCGTCATCTTCAGCCTGAGCCACGCATACATGGAAAAGGGATTAGAGGAAAAGGCTTACGCGCTGGCAAAGCATCTCCCGGGCCTCTGGCACACGTCGGATGTGCTGTCGGTTCAGCTCAAACAGCATAAAGGAGCGGCATATGTCGAGGAATCCCATTCCCTTCGATTCGCCCTTCTGACGGTGCTGACGGAAGCAATGCGCTACGGGACGGTCTACGCCGACGACGGCTTCTTCACTGACGAAGAACTCCGGACGGTGGAGGAAAAGGTCGTCGCGCTCGTGGACGTTTTCTTCGAGGACGGGGACGCCGGCTTCTTCCACGGCGCACTGACGGATGCGCATCGGCGGATCGCCATGTATTCCGTACGTCTGGGTGAGCCGGAGAAGGTAATCGAGCATCTGCGGCTCGCCGCGGAACACGCGCGGAAATACAAAGCTGCGAAGGAAAGCGGAACATTCACCCATACGTCCCTTCTCTTCCGCGGAATGGAAAACTGGTCGGCATCCGGCAGCGCGGCGGAAGGACTCCTTGAGGCCATGGCAGAAGGAGACTTCGATCCCCTCCGGAATCGTCCGGAATTCCGGGAAATTGAAGCGTTGCTCAAAGCATAATACGGCGTCGTATCGAAAAAAACTCAGGGGGATCTGTTGGGATTCCCCTGTATGTTGTTCAATCGATTTGCTTTCTGATGCTTTGCTGCAGCGGCCACCTGCTCCACGTGCGCACACAGCAGCGTTGTGGGCGGTCTTTCGAAACAGTCTTTTTCCTCCCATCACGCTGCGAGAAAAAAACTCTCTCAACGGGATATGGACACAGCGGCGATTATGTGGTATCCTGTATCCGACGTCAAAAGAACCCGCGCGGGGATATTTCAAAAAAGGAGAATCCGATGAAACTCTACCTCGCAGAAAACCTGAAACGACTGCGGACGATGAAAAACCTCACGCAGGA
>Ga0256405_10009409_pt1 | contig 13385 bp, 11 predicted proteins | sample RumenRJG_02DNA_FD_189096 | JGI IMG/M metagenome (GOLD analysis project Ga0256405, IMG submission 189096) | Bovine rumen microbial communities from Lethbridge, Alberta, Canada - RJG_02 | ecosystem: Host-associated > Mammals > Digestive system > Stomach > Rumen | place: Canada: Alberta...
TCGTGACGCCCAGCGCCACGTAGATTATACCGCATTCCCAGACTCTTGAAAAGTCCCTTTTTCAGGGGGCTTGGCTTTGTGCGCCCTTTTGGGCTTGGTGCTCAGATTACAATGTTTCAACCTTGTTTCCTCTTTCACAGGTTTGCTGCCTGTAATCCGTTTTGCAGAATACTCTTTAAACAATGCTGATAAACAATGATGGGAGGCTCTTTTCAGCGTTGGACACGACCGGAAGCGTTTCCTCCCACAAGGGCCAATACTTCTTTTTCGGAAGATAGATTGAAGTCAAACTCCGTTGCCTGCTTCAGGCAGCTTGCGGCCACAGCAAACTCAATCTGCTGCTGCGGGTCCTCGGGCCACTTGCGCATGGCATGGATCAGACCGCCGCCGAAGCTGTCGCCGCCGCCCACACGGTCCACCAGGTGGATCAGGTAGTTGCGGGCAAAGTAGGCATTTCCATCCACGTACAGCATGCCACTCCAGTTGTTTTCCGAGGCGGAGATGCTGCCGCGCAGCGTGATGGCGACGGCCTTGAAGCCGAAGCGTTCTGTCAGCTGCCGTGCCACGGAGATATAAGCTTCGCGGTCGAGCTTGCCGGAATTGATGTCGGTGTTTTCCGCCGCAATGCCGAAGACGTCCTTTGCGTCCTCCTCGTTGGCGATGCAGACGTCCACATAAGGCATGAGCGTCGCCATCACCTCGCCGGCCTTCTCGCGGGTCCAGAGTTTGCCGCGGTAATTGAGGTCGCAGGAGACCGTGATCCCCTTTTCCCTGGCCGCCTTGCAGGCATCCAGACAGGCGGCGGGCATGTCACCGCCGAGCGCAGGGGTGATCCCGGTGAAGTGGAACCAGTCCACTCCCTTAAAAATCGCGTCCCAGTCAAATTCCTCCCGCTTGGCAAGCGCAATGGAGGAGCCGGCGCGGTCATAGATCACCTTGCTGCCGCGCTGAGAGGCGCCCTTCTCACAGAAATAGATCCCGAGGCGCGGACCGCCGACCAGCATCATGGAGGTGTCCACGCCGTAGCGGCGCAGGGCATTGATGGCGCACTGGCCGATTTCGTTCTCGGGGACTTTGGTGACATAAGCCACGTCGTTTTTATAGTTGGCGAGAGAGACAGCCACGTTGGCCTCGCCGCCCGCATAAGTAGCTTCGTAGGTATCCGTCTGCAGGAAGCGCAGATATCCCGGTGGATTCAGACGCATCATGATCTCGCCGAATGTAACGATTTTTTTCATCCTTCCTTCACCGCCTTCATAAATTCTCTGGCCAGGGCAGTAATCTTGTCCCATTCGCCGTTGCGGATCCACTCCTTGTTGACAAGGTTCCCGCCGACACCGAGACCGACGCAGCCGGCTTTCATGAAATCCGCCGCATTTTTCTCGTTCACTCCGCCGACGGCCATCAGCGGGATCTGGGACAAGGGCCCGCGTATCGCCTTGATATACCCCGGACCTACGCTGCTGGCCGGGAAGACCTTGACCGCGTCCGCACCTGCCTCCCAGGCGGCCAGAATCTCAGACGGGCTGAACGCGCCGGGGAACAGACCCATGCCGAGCGCTTTGCCCATCCGGATGATTTCCGGCTGCGTCGTGGGCGTGACCAGATAATGTCCCCCGGCATTGTAGGTCATGGCGACCTGTTCGGGACGGATGACGGTGCCGGCACCCACGAGAAGACGATCTCCGAATTCCTTTTCGACCGCTTCGATGGCATTCGCGGTATCCTTCCAGGTTTCGGGAGCACTCTGGTTGTAGGTTACCTCCATCAATCCGATTCCGCCCTCTTCAAAGGCATGTCCGAGCCGGACCATATACTCCGGAGAGAGCCCGCGGACAATCGCGACGATCTTTCTCTGCTGTACGTATTCCAGAGCTGTCATTTCATATCCTCCTTTTCCAAAGTTTTTTCAAAACGCATCATGATTGCAGCTTCATCTGCGAAAGTTAAATTTAATATACATAATGCATAAAGCTTAGTCAAGCTTTTCCGGCAGGCGTATCTTTTTTTCAGGAATGCGTCCGTGCACGCCTGCAGAGTGCTGCTTGAAGTGTTGCTTGATTATAACCGAAAATTAATATATAATAACATATCATAACATGCATCATCGTTTTGTGATGGTGTTGTCAGATGTGTTCGAAGGGAGGACAACAAGTGCCGGAACTGTTTAGAACCGTACAGAAACACAAGGAAAGCTCACTTTCCGAAAGAGTCGCTCGGCGGATCAGCGACCTGATCAAAGAGCGGAATATCGGTGTGGGAGACAAATTGCCCAATGAATTTGAGCTGGCGGAGAGTCTGAACGTCGGTCGTGGTACCATCCGGGAAGCGGTAAAGCTGCTTGTTGCCCGCAACTGCCTGGAAATCCGCCGCGGAAAAGGCACTTATGTCACGGAGGAACTGGGAAAAGTAGAGGATCCTTTGGGATTTGATTATGTGACAGATAAAATCGGTCTGGCGGAGGACCTGTATGAAATCCGATACCAGATTGAACCCTGGATTGCCTCCATCGCTGCAAAGCGAATTCAGGAAGAAGAAAAAGACGAACTCCAGAGACGCTGTGCGGCAGTGGAAGAAAAAATCAGATCTGGTGAGGACCATGGCGCGGAAGACGTGGCCTTTCATCATTATATCGCAGAATGCACCCATAACAGCGTTCTGCCGGAGATGATTCCGATTATTACCTATGGAGTCAATCTGTTCACAAGAATTAAAGAAGAAGAACCGATCAACAATACGCTGAAATACCACAGAGTAATCGCCGATGCAATCTGCCGGAACGATTCGGAAGCGGCAAGGCAGGGAATGGAAAATCATTTGAAGTCCAATTACTGGTGTATTGAGCATTTGAAAAAGACGGATGCGGCGGAGCTGAGCAGGGAATAGTCGATTCTGCACAAAAGCAGGGCGGAAAAATTAGAAATAATAACAAATTTTTGTGAAAAAAGAAAAACACTGTTGACACATAGCTGTTTACAGTGTATTCTTTTTTTAAGGCACGACGTCATACGTCGTATGTCAACACAATACACTCTGTGCGGTTCTCCGCAGAAAGGAAGAAAAACAATGAAAAGAAGACTCCTGGCAATCCTGTTGGTCCTGCTTATGCTCTCCTCGCTCAGCGCTTCCGCGTTTGCGGCGAAGAATGACACGGTTGAGCTCCTGATCGGCGGCGTTACCTCCATGAATGCGAAGGACGCGGTCACGAAGTTCATTGAGCTTGTGGAAGATTACTCCGGCGGCACCATCACCTGCGTGGACTTCCCTGACAACCAGCTCGGAAACGACGAGCAGAGATGGGAAATGACCCAGACCGGTGAGTGCGACATCTCCATCGGCTCCACTTCCTCCGTTGCCTCCTCCTATAATGACTTCTATATCTTCGATACCCCGTATCTGTTCCTCAGCCGTGACGAGGCATTCGATGTCGGCTTCGCCTCCGAGGCCGGACAGGCCATCATCGGCGGTGTGGAAGAACTCGGCCTGAAGGGCCTTGCCCTCTGGGAGAACGGCTTCCGCAATGTCACCACCAACAACAAGGAAATCAACAGCCTCGCCGATCTCAAGGGCCTGAAGCTGCGTACAATGGACAACGCGATCCATCTGGCCGCCTGGAAGGCGATGGGCGCCAATCCCACTCCGATGGCGTTCTCCGAAGTCTTTACCGCTCTGCAGCAGGGCACCGTCGATGGCCAGGAGAACCCCTACGGCATCATTGTCGGCAACAAGTTTGAAGAAGTCGAGAAGTTTGCCGTCGAGACCCGCCACAGCTTTACTCCTTACTATGTTGTGATGAACCTTGACAAGTGGAACGCTCTGACCCCGGAGCAGCAGGATGCTGTTACCAAGGCCATGGAAGAGGCTACCCAGTTCGAGAAGGAGCAGTCCGCGAAGTATGAAGCAGAGGATGTTGGCACCATCGAAGCCGCCGGCTGCAAGGTTGTCAAGCTCTCCGACGACGCACTTGCCGAGTTCAAGGCCGCTGCTGACTCCGCTGACTGCGCCAGCATGGCGATGGAGAAGATGGCTCATCCCGAGCTCGGTCAGGAACTCCTCGACGCCCTGGCTGCCGCAAGAGGATAAAGCTGTTCGCTGAAGCGAATCTATTGATCAGATAGTATCTGATAAGATCTGGAGAGAGCCGCTTCGGACATGGAGGATCTTTCCATGCCCCGGCGGCTCTCTTTCTCATATTTTTCCAATTCTTCAGCCCCGAAAATCTGAAAAAAGGAGTTCATCACCTTGAAAGTACTGAAATGGCTGGACGCCAACCTGGAGAAGTACTGCTGCGTCGTTCTGATGAGCGTTATGACGGTCATCATCTTCATTCAGGTCGTTGCCAGGTATGTTTTCCAAAATTCCCTGAGCTGGTCCGAGGAGCTCGCCCGCTACATCTTCATCTGGCTGGTCTATCTCGGCATCAGCTACGGCTGCCAGATGCGCAAGCATATCAAGATTGATGCGGCCCTCAATCTGTTCCCGAAAAACATGCGCAAATACGTCGTCATCGTCGGAGACGTATTTTTCCTGCTTTTTGCCATTTACGTCGCCTATACCGGTTTTGGTTATTCTCTGAAGCAGACCCGTGTATCCTCCGCGATGGGCATCCCCTTTAAGTATGTCTACATCTCGACCTTTGTCGGGTTCGGTCTTGCCGCGATCCGTCAGATCCAGACGATCGCCTATCGGATCCGCTGCATTAAAAACGGGGAGGAGTATGAAGGATGAGTCAGGCTGCGATTATTCTGTTTGTTTCCCTTGTAGTATTTCTGATCCTGAACGTTCCGGTCGGCATTGCCATCGGACTGGCCTCCCTCTGCGTGGTCTTCACCAATTCGCGCCTCTCCAGCAGCTTCATGGTGCAGCAGCTGATTACCGGCACGGACTCTTTCCCGATCATGGCGATCCCGCTGTTCATCCTCGCGGGTGAACTGATGGCTGCCGGTGGCGTCTCCAAACGAATACTGAACGTCTGCAGCGCCTATTTCGGGCACATCACGGGCGGTCTCGCGATCGTCACGGTTGTGGTCTGCATGTTCTTTGCCGCTGTCAGCGGCTCCGGCCCGGCGACGGTCGCGGCGGTCGGCGCGATGGTTGTGCCCGCCATGCTGGAAAAAGGCTACAGCAAGAGCTTTACCCTGGCCTGTATCGCCTGCTCGGGCTGTATCGGCGTTATCATCCCGCCCAGTATCCCCATGGTCATCTATGGCGTCTCCACCACGACATCGATCACCGGTATGTTCATGGCGGGGTTCCTGCCCGGCATCTTCATCGGCCTCTGCCTCTGCCTCCTGTGCTACTTCTACTGCAAGAAGATGGGCTGGAAGGGCGATGACCGGCGCTATACCTCCAAAGAGCGGCTGGCCATCATCTGGGACGCAAAGTGGGCGCTGATCGACCCGATTATCATCCTCGGCGGTATCTACGGCGGCATCTTCACCCCGACCGAGGCTGCGGCGGTTGCGGCGGTCTATGCTTTTGTCTGCGGCGTGTTCATTTATCGTGAGCTCACCCCGAAGCAGCTCTTCAACACGATCGCGAGCGCCTGCTCTACCAACGGAACCACGATGGCCATCATCGGCGCGGCCACCGCGTTTACCCGCATCCTCACGATCGAGCAGATCCCGGCCATGATCACCCAGGCTATCCTCAATGTCTCCAGCAATCCCATCATCGTGCTGATCCTCATCAACATCCTGCTGCTGATCGTCGGCTGCTTCATGGACACCACGCCCGCGATGATGGTGCTCTCCCCGATCCTGCTGCCGGTTGCCCTGTCTCTTGGCCTGAGTGCCATCCATTTTGGTATCATCATGGTCGTGAACCTGGCCATCGGCTTCATCACCCCGCCGCTCGGCATCAACCTCTTCGTTGCCGCCCGCGTCGGCAATACTTCGCTGGAGACCGTCTGCAAAGGCATTGTGATCTTCATTATTGTGATGCTTTTCTGCCTGATCTGCATCACCTATATCCCGGCGATTTCGGAGACCCTGCCCAAGCTGGCCGGCATGCGTGTATAAGCGCGTTTGGAGACATAAAGCATGAAAATCTCCGATATCCGCGCCTATCTGGTGCGTCCCCGCTGGGGCTTTGTCGAGATTGAAACCGATGCGGGCCTTATCGGATGGGGCGAACCCGTCATCGAGGGCAAAGCCGCCACGGTACGCGCGTGCGTTGAGGAAATGAAGCCCTACCTGATTGGTGCCGATCCCATGAAAATTGAGGACATCTGGAACGTTCTGTATCGCGCGGGCTTTTATCGGGGCGGCCCGGTCATTATGAGCGCCATTGCCGGCATCGACCAGGCGCTCTGGGATATCAAGGGCAAGTTCTACAACGCCCCTGTGCATGACCTTCTGAGCGGAGCCTGCCGGGACAGCATGCGCGTCTATTGCTGGATCGGCGGCGACCGGCCCGGCGACGTCGGCGCAGCCGCGCTCGAGAAGAAGAACGAGGGCTTTACCGCCATCAAGATGAATGCCACCGAAGAGCTCCAGATAGTTGACTCCTACGAGAAGATCGATGCGGTATTGGAGCGGGTCGCTGCCATCCGTGAGAGCTGCGGAAAATACTTCGGCATCGCGATCGACTTCCACGGCCGTGTCCATAAGCCGATGGCCAAAGTTCTGGCCAAAAAGCTGGAGGAGTTCGACCCCATGTTTCTGGAAGAGCCCGTCCTCTGTGAGCACATGGACGAATTCAAAGAAATCGCCCGTGCCTGCAACGTCCCCATCGCGACCGGCGAGCGGCTCTTCTCCAAGTATGACTTCAAGCGTCTGCTCGAGGCCGGTGGGGTGGACATCATCCAGCCGGATCTCTCCCATGCGGGCGGCATTACCGAGGTGCGGAAGATTGCGGCGATGGCCGAGGCTTACGACGTCGCGCTCGCGCCGCACTGCCCTCTGGGTCCCATCGCACTGGCTGCCTGCCTGCAGGTGGACGCCGTCAGCTACAACGCCTTCATCCAGGAGCAGAGCATGGGCATCCATTATAACGAGTTCCACGGCCCGCTGGATTATATTCTCAACCCGGAGACCTATACCTTTATCGAAGGCAGTGTGAAGATCCCGAAACTGCCGGGGCTTGGTGTTGAGGTGAACAAAGAGCTGGTCTTGGAAGAGAATGAGTCGCCCCATGCATGGAAAAACCCCGTCTGGCGGCACCGGGACGGCTCCGTTGCAGAGTGGTAAACCGGAAGGGGAAAACGATGGCATTGGAAATGAAAGGCGATGTGGTCTCGGCGCTCGCTTCGAGCGTCACGCTGCCGCGCATGGTTCGCGTAAAGCAGCTGTTCGATCACAGCCACTTTGAACCGGAGGAAATTCCAACGGTCGTTCACGACCGGCTGGACCGCCCGGAGATGCGGGAACACATTCGCCCGGGCATGAGCGTTGCCATCACCTGCGGCAGCCGCGGGGTGGCCAATATCGCCGCCATCACAAAAGCAATTGTGGATTTTGTGAAAGAATGCGGTGGAGAGCCCTTCGTCTTCCCGGCGATGGGCAGTCACGGCGGCGCAACGGCAGAAGGCCAGACCGGAATTCTTGCCGGATACGGTGTGACCGAAGAGTTTCTCGGCTGCCCCATCCGCTCTTCCATGGAGGTTGTCCAGGTGGGAAACCGGGAGGACAACGGCTGGCCCGTGTATGTGGACAGATATGCCGCCGAGGCGGACGGAATCATTCTCTGCGGCCGCGTCAAGGCGCACACCGCCTTCCGGGGGCCGTATGAGAGCGGGATTCTGAAGATGGCCGTCATCGGCATGGGCAAACAGAAGGGCGCGGAGCAGGTCCATCAGGATGGCTTCCGTGAGATGGGTTACGACCTGCCGCAGATTGCAAAGGTCATTTTTGAAAACACGAATATTCTGGGAGCGATCGCGCTGGGCGAGAACGCCTTCGACGAAACATGCATCATCGAAGGGCTTCTGAAGGAAGAAGTTTTTGACCGCGAACCGGATATTCTGAAACGCACCAAAGAGCGACTGGGCAAAATCTACTTTGACGACATCGACGTGCTCGTGGTTGACCGCATCGGAAAAGACATCAGCGGTGACGGCATGGATCCGAACATCACAGGCCGCTTCGCGGTACCCCATGTGAAGGGGGACAGGAATGTGCAGCACATCGCGGTGCTGGATCTGACGGAGGAGACCCACGGCAACTGCAACGGTCTTGGCCTCTCGGATGTCACAACCGCGCGGCTGGTGAATAAAATTGACGTGGATGCCACGTTTCCGAACGTGGTCACCTCCACCGTTCTCTGTACGCCGCGGATCCCGCTTTTCACGCGCTCGGATGAAGACTGCATCAAGATCGCGCTGCGCACCTGCAACTTCATTGACCGCGCCAATCCGCGCATCGTGCATATCGAGGACACCATGCGCCTGGAGGAGATCTTCATCTCTGAGGCCATGCTGGAAGAAGCCAGAAACAATCCGCATGTTGAGATCCTGTCCGAACCGGAGGACTGGCCCTTTGACGAACAGGGAAATTTGTGGTGAAAGAAAGCGAGGCATCGGAAGCATATGAGAGTCAACTATAAGGATCTGGAAAAGTATTCCGAAGAGATCCTGCTGAAGGGCGGCTTTGATGCAGAGGAATCTGCGTTTATGGCAAAGGAGCTCGTCATGGCCAATCTCGTCGGCTACGATTCCCACGGAGTCATCCGCATTCCCCAGTATCTGGACCAGATGAAAATGGGGAAGATCGTCCCCGGCGCGAAAATCGAGATCGTGAAGGAGACGCCAACGACCGCCATTGTGGACGGACACCTCAAGTTCGGCCAGATGGTGGGGTATGCCATGGCGGACATCGTCATGAAAAAGGCGAAACAATACGGCATGGGCTGTGCCGTCAGCCTGAACGCCGCGCATGCGGGGCGAGTCGGCTCCTACACGGAGTATATTGCCAAGCAGGGCTTTATCGCTTTCTGCACGGTCAGCCTCTGCTATGACAAGCCGCTCGCACCATGGGGGGCGAAGGAGTCGAAGATGGGTACCAACCCGATTTCCTGGGCCGTGCCGAGAAAAGGCAGCTTCCCTGTCTTCATGGACGGATCTATGACCGTCGTTGCCGAGGGCAAGGTCCGTACCTATGTTCAAAAGGGCCTGAAGTGCCCGGAAGGCTGGATCATGGACGGTGAAGGTCACGATACGACCGATCCCATGGCGCTGTATCGCGATCCTCCGGGAACGATCTATCCCGTCGGCGGCAAGAATTCCGGCGGTGTAAAGGGTTCGGCCCTGGCCGTTATGGCGAACATGTTCTCTCTCGCGCTCGCCAACGACGACTACTGGTCTCATGACAAGCAGCTTGCGGAGAACGGGATCTTCCTTATGGCGATTGATCCGGACGCTTTCTTCGGCCGCGAAGCCTATGAGGCTCAGGTCCTGAACCACAGCGATTATATCAAGTCCGCCAAACCCGCGGACGGCTTTGACAAGGTCATGATGCCCGGAGAATATGAGCACGAGAACTATGAGCGCCTGACCAGGGAAGGCATCGACCTGCCCCCGGACACCTGGAACGGTTTGATCGCGATCGCGAAGGAGCTGGGCTGCGAGTGGTCAAAGGATCTTGAAGCCGCGGAGACAACGGCGAGCTTTGTGCGGTACTGAGCGGATCCAGCATTACACCCTGCCGCAGGCAGGATAGCCCCCAAATCATTGATGAAAGGTATTGGATTATGAAAAAGGTTTTGATCGCTAAACCCAACTACAGAAAGTTCAGCCCCACCGGCTATCAGATGCTGCTGGACAAGGGCTATGATGTCGTGTGCACGGATCTGGACAGGGACTACTTCCTTGATGAGCTGCTGCCCATGATCGGGGATATTGACGGCTGCATCGCCAACTGCGAGCCCTGGGGCGAGGAGGCCATGAGCGCAGCGCCGAAGGTGAAAATCCTGGCCCGCTATGGCACCGGCATGAACTCGGTGGACACCGAGGCGGCCAAACGCCACGGCATCATGGTGACCAACTGCCCCGGTGTGAACGCCAACTCCGTGGCCGAGCACATTATGATGCTGATGCTGGCAGGCATCCGCAATCTGCCCAAAATGAACGACATGACCAAAGAAGGTCAGTGGATCAACCTGAACTTCCACGAAATCACCGGGAAGACCGTCGGCATTCTCGGCTTCGGCTACATCGGCAAGCTGGTTGCGAAGAAGCTCACGGGCTTCGACTGCCGCACCATCGCCTACGATGTCGTGCATGACGACGAGACCGCGGCGAAGTACAACGTGGAGTTCAGGAGCTTTGAGGAACTCATGGCGGAGAGCGATATTATCTGCATCCTGGTCCCGCTGCTCCCCTCTACCGAGAACATGATCAACCGCGAGAGTCTGAAGCTCTGCAAAAAGGGCGTGATTTTTGTCACCGACGCACGCGGAGAGGTCGTGGACGAAGAGGCGATGTATGAAGCCCTCACAAACGGCCAGGTCGGCTTCTTCGCTTCGGACGTGTTTGTGCATGAGCCGGCGACGCCGGAGAATACCCCGCTGCTTACCCTGCCGAACGTCATCGCGACGTCTCATAACGGCGCAGAGTCCTATGAGAACCTTGAGAACTGCGGGATCATGACGGCCCAGCAGATCATCGATGCGCTGGAAGGCCGGGAGCCCGTCAACCGCCGGGTTTAACATACAGGAGACAACGAAGGCGGAAGAGCCGACCCGCTGAGTTTCTCACAGAAAAAACCTGTATTTATCATTGCTTATTAGTTATTAGAAAACAGCGCTCCCGACTCCGGAAAACCGCGGATCGGGAGCGCTGTTCAAATGTGTCCGGAAAGCCGCGGATCACGGCGTCCTCCGGTCAAAGCTGATTTTTCTAAGATGGTTAGGTTCATGAAAATTGCCGTTGCACAGAAAACGACAAAATGCTATACTTTACCAAGTTTATAATCGGGCTGAGAATCCGCTTTTGAAAGAGGTCTGTGACCGGTTTCGAAAGGGAAAATCCGGCTTTCTGGAAAGGAACACATGATGAAAGTATCCGAACTGCCTTATCGCAGAGTCACCATCGAAGAAGTCAGCACCGTCATGGAGGACGTAATTGCCCGAATCAGAAACGCCGCCTCCACCGATGAGATTTTGGCCGCCCGTGAGGAGGAACAGAAACTCATGCTGGAGTATCAGACCAGCACGGCGCTGGCCTATATGCGCTATTCCATCAACACGGTGGACGAATTTTATGTCGCGGAGAACGAATACTATGATGAGATCGGCCCCGCGGTGCAGAACTTCTCGGTTCAGTATGCCTCCGCGCTCCTGGACTCCCCCTTCCGCGCCGAGCTGGAAGAGAAACTCTCTCCCGTCCTGTTCCGGGCGATGGAGGTGGAGCGAAAGTCCATGTCCCCGGAGATCGTCGAAGACATGGTCGAGGAGAACAAACTGGTTCGGGAGTACTCCGACCTTATGAGCGGAATGGAATTCACCTTCCGCGGCGAGACCATGCCCCGTGCCCTGCTGATGAAGTATGCCAAGAGCGAAGACCGGGAGATCAGGCGGGAATGCTATGAGGTCCTCGGAAGAGGACTCGCCGAACACCAGGAGCAGCTGGACAGCATCTATGACCGCATGGTCCATGTCCGGGACCGCATGGCGAAGAAGATGGGATACCGCAACTTCATCGAGCTGGGCTATCACCGGATGGGTCGGCTCTGCTACGACGAGGAAAAAGTCCGCGTGTTCCGTGAAAACATCCTGCGCGATGTGGTTCCGGTGGTGTCACGCCTGCGCACGGAGAACGCGAAACGCCTCGGCGTGGAGAACTACATGCTCTATGACGACGGCGTTTTCCTGCCGGGTGGAGATCCGAAGCCGTATGGGAAAGAGGAGATCTTCACCGCGGCAGGGGAGATGTACCACGCCATGGGAGCCGAGACCGGCGCCTTCATCGATATGATGCTGGAAAACGAGGCCTTTGACGTGGACAGCCGCAAAAACAAGTGGGGCGGCGGCTACTGCACGGAATTTCCGAAGTTCCGGCAGCCCTTCATCCTGGCAAACTTCAACGGTACGGCGGGGGATGTCGATGTGGTCACCCATGAAGCCGGGCACGCCCTGAACGCTTACCTCATCGCGGACAACCGCTTCGCGCTGGACCTCGGCTGCGGCGGCATGGAGACGGCGGAGACCCACTCCATGAGCATGGAGTTCTTTGCCTGGCCGTACATGGAGAAGTTCTTCGGCAAAGACGCCGGCCGCTACTGCTACATGTACGCGCTGGAGGCCTTTTCCTTCCTGCCCTACGGCACCATGGTGGACGCCTTCCAGCATATCGTGTATGAAAACCCGAACATGACTCCGGCGGAGCGGGACGCGGCCTGGCTGGCGCTGGAAAAGCAGTTCCGCCCGCACATCTCCACGGAAGGCATGCCCTATCTGGAGAAGGGCACCCGCTGGCAGTACCAGATGCACATCTATGAAAGTCCGTTCTACTACATCGACTACTGTCTGGCACAGACGGCGGCCTTCTGCTTCCTGCTTGCGTCCCGGGAGGACTATGACGACGCCTTCCGGCGCTACCTGCGGCTGAGCCGCCAGGGAGGGGAAAAGGTCTGGACCGACCTGCTGGAAGAGGCGGGTTTCCCGTCTCCCTTCGAGCCGGGTGCACTGAAAACACTCTCCGAGCGGGTCGAAGCCCTGCTGGAACAGATCCGGGTGTGAGCGGATTTTCCGTTGTAAATGAAACACCTGTTTCAGGAGAGAAATGAAAATGCTGAAAAGTCAGGAAGTACGCAGGCTTGCTCCGGAAATGGATCCTCTCCGGATGGGAATGGGCTGGAAGGTTGAGGATTTGGAAAAGCCACAGATCATGGTAGAGAGCACCTTCGGAGACAGCCATCCCGGTTCTGCGCATCTGAACCGCTTCGTCGAAGAGGCCGTGCAGGGCGTCAATGAGAGCGGCGGAAAAGCCGCACGCTATTTTGCGACCGACATGTGCGACGGAATCGCCCAGGGGCATGACGGGATCAACTATTCTCTGCCGCACCGGGATGCGATTGTCAATCTGGTGGAGGCCCAGGCCAATGCCACCGGCTTTGACGGCGGCGTGTTCATCGCCAGCTGTGACAAGTCCATGCCCGCCATGCTGATGAGTATCGGGCGGCTGAAAGAGATGAGCGCCGTCGTCGTCACAGGCGGTGTCATGGAGGCGCACATGCTGCCGAAGCAGTATGTTGCGCAGGATCCGGCCTGCGCGATCAACGAACTGCTGACCTTGGAACAGATCGGAAAGTACGACGCCTGGGAAAAAACCGGCGTGATCCCCACAGAGCAGCTTGAATACTACAAACACAACGCCTGTCCCAGCTGCGGCGCCTGCTCCTTTATGGGAACCGCCTCCACCATGCAGATCATGGCCGAGGCGCTGGGCC
>Ga0256405_10009410_pt1 | contig 13385 bp, 10 predicted proteins | sample RumenRJG_02DNA_FD_189096 | JGI IMG/M metagenome (GOLD analysis project Ga0256405, IMG submission 189096) | Bovine rumen microbial communities from Lethbridge, Alberta, Canada - RJG_02 | ecosystem: Host-associated > Mammals > Digestive system > Stomach > Rumen | place: Canada: Alberta...
ACCGTACGCAGGGCGTTCAATGACCGCCCCGCCTCGCTCTTTACCTATATCAGGATCAAGGCCGCCGGTTTCCGTGACATAAACCTGTACAGACGCGTACTTCAGAACAGCCGCACAAGCTATCTGTTTGACGAATTTGAAAAAAAGGATCTGGTATTTTTTGTGCGATGGAGCATAGAGCTACGCGGGGAAGTTTGTACAATGAACACGCTGATCAAGGACGGGCAGACGAACATACTTATGCGGAATGATGCCATGGAAATGTTCCGCCGGTATTTTCCGCACATACCGCAGACGCTCAAAAAAGAAATACTGCACGAAGGTTTCACTGAGCGCATACATGACGCGCTTGCATCGCTTTCCTACCGGATGAAACATAAAAATGTCCGCTTTGCCTACAGCGCAGCGCAGCTTGCATTGCAGGACAGCATAGACGGCTATGAATTCCGCCTGCCCGCCGACAGCAGCGAGCTGTGCGAAATCGGCATTGAGCTGCATAACTGTGTGGCAACCTATATAGAGCGCATAGCCCAGCATAAATGTACGGTCATATATGCGCAGACAGGCGGCAGACGCCGCCTGTGCATAGAAGTACGGGGAAATGAAATTTATCAGGAGCGCGCCGATCATAATACAAAACCTGACGGCACGGAAAACGCCGTGCTCGCCCGGTGGCAGGAACGCCACCGGCTGCATCTGCTCGGCGCATAGCCTGCGCTATTCCAGCGCCATGGCCGCCTGCTCCCATTGCGCGGTCAGCTCATCAATCTTTGCAACGGCTGCCTCGAGCGATTTCTGCACCGCGGCGCATGCTGCGCCGTCGCTGTACACGGCAGGATCGGCAAGCTTTGTTTCAAGCCCGGCCTTTTCCTGCTCGGCAGCGGCTATCTCTTTTTCAAGGCGCTCAACCTCGCGCTCTTTTTTGCGGCGCTCGGCGTTCAGGCGCTTTTCTTCTTCCCACGAAAGCTGGCCCGCCGTTTTTGCGGCGGCCTTCGGCGCGTTTTCCAAAGCAGCGGCTGCTGCAGGCGCAGTATTTCCTGCGGTGTCCGTACCAGCCGCGGCGGCAGCTTCCGCCGCAAGCCGCTCCTGATAATACACATAGCCGCCGGGAAAGTTTCTGCTTCTGCCCAGAGCAAGCTCAAGCACACGCGTAGCAAGCCCTTCTATAAAGCCACGGTCATGGCTTACGAATATTACCGTACCGCCGAAGTCTTTGAGCGCGTCGAGCAGCACGTCCTTGGAATGCATGTCCAGATGGTTCGTAGGCTCATCGAGCACCAGCAGGTTCACCGGGCGCAGCAGCAGGCGAAGCAGCGCTATACGGCTTTTTTCGCCGCCGCTGAGCACGTTGATGCTCTTGAACACATCGTCGCCGCGGAACAAAAACGCGCCGAGCATATCACGTAATTTAGGAATAAGCTCAAGCGGCGCCTCCTGCTCCATAAGCTCAAGGATGCTCATGCTGCCCGTGATAGTCTCCGCGCTGTCCTGGGAAAAATAACCTGCGCTCACGCCGGCGCCCAGCTCCACGGTTCCGGTATAGTCCGCATCAACGCCCGCAAGCATTCTGAGCAGCGTGGATTTACCGGCGCCGTTACGCCCCGCAACAACCAGCCGCTCACCGTTTTCCAGGATCAAATCCAGATTATCAATAACATTATGCTGGCCGTCATAGCTTTTGGTCAGCCCCGTGGCACGGATCACCAGATGTCCTGCATGGGGAGCGGGCGGAAAGGTAAAATGAATTTTTTTAAGGGATTCAGGAATCTCGATGCGGACCATCTTGTCCAGCATCTTCTGCCGTTCCTGCGCCTGCGCGGCCTTGGAAGCCTTGGCGCCGAACCGGCTGATAAAATCTTCCAGCTTGTGTATTTCTTCCTGCTGCTGCTCATACCGCGCGATGAGCGTTTCAAGCTCCACCGCCCGTACCTGCTCATAGTGGGTAAAGTTGCCGGGATACCGCTTCAGCTCGCCGCCGAACAGCTCGTACACTTCATTGATGGTAACGTCAAGAAAATAGCGGTCGTGGCTTACCAGCAGGAATCCGCCCTTATAATTCTGGAGGAACTGCTCAAGCCAGGTGCGCGCCTCAAGGTCAAGATAATTGGTGGGCTCGTCAAGCAGCAGGATATCAGGATTCTGCATCAGCGCCTTGGCAAGCGCAATGCGCATCTGCCAGCCGCCAGAAAACTCCTCAGTCCGGCGGTCAAGATCCTCACGTGAAAAACCAAGGCCCAGCAATACGGACTCTGCCTGCACCTGCCTGCGGTACCAGCCGCTTTCTTCAAGCGCCGCGAGCAGCTCAGTATGACGCTCAAGCAGATCGGCCATGTCGGGCGGGTTGTCTTTAAGCGCATCACCGATACGATCGATCTCTGCCTGCATGTCATAGCCGAATGCAAAGGCGGTGTCAGCCTCCTCACGCAAAGAACGTCCGCGGTGCGTCAGTCCTGACTGCGGCAGATAGGCTATGCGCGCATCGCGCTGCACGGTACGGGTACCGCTGTCAGGCATGGTCAGGCCCGCCATGACTTTTATGAGCGTTGACTTTCCCGCGCCGTTCGCGCCGGTAAGCGCCGCCTTGCTGCCCGCCTGCAGGTTCACCGACACGTCTTTAAGAATATCCCTGTCGCCGAATGCAAGCGAAACCTTTGAAAATTGAACGAACGCCATGGCTTCCTACCTTGCAAAGAACAGTACGAGCGGACTGATACCGCGGGACTGCACCATTCTGCCGGTTTTTCTGGCGCCGGAAGCGTCCTCAAGCCGCAGGCCGTTATCTTCTATCTTGTAAAGGAAATTCACTTCCTTATCCATGCCGTCGAACACAAACGTCAGCATACCGTCATACTGTTTTTTAAGCGAATCGGAAATAAAATACTGAATGGAAACCGTTCCCGTGCTGCCGGCCGTCCGCGAAATCAATGACGGTACCAGCAGACGGTAGCCTGTCCAGCTGAATGAATTATCGTCATGCAGGGAAAGGCTGCCGTAGTTGGAGCTTGTAAACTCAGAACCGTTCTTGCGGATGGAAGCCAGTATCTGCGTACGGCGTGTATTTTCAGCCGCAACAAGCTCGCCTATATTTTCCTGTATGGTCACCATATTATAATCGCGCGGCTTGCCGTCGGTATCGGTATAGCGCACTACAATAAAATCAGGATTGCGTACCGTCACTGACAGCGGAATACCCGTATACGTGTACACACCGTCGCCCGTTTTAGTCACGCCGCCGTAAGGCCATGACACCTGCAGGTCAGGCAGCGTAAGGCTCACCGTTCCGGAGGCTGCGCCTGTGTCAAACCGGTACGAAACGCTCATGCGTGAAAGATCGATGAGCTTGCTCTTTATCATATCGACATAGTAATCAGGATACCATTTTTTGCTCAGCATATCGCGCAGCGCCGTATCTTCCTGCGCCTGCACCACTTCGTTGCCGGCGGTGTCCACGGCCTTGCCCTCCGCGTCCACGGAAAACTGCCTGAGATTGTTGGAAAAGCACCAGCCTGTCGTACCGTCCTGCGTAAGGATTCTGAGCCAGTCGCCTTCAAGCGCACGGTTACCCACCATTACCGGCTGTCCTTTGCCCTTATACAGCAGTTTTACCGTTTCGTTGAGCCGCAGGCGGTATACCTGCTTGGATGTATTCACCGGCTCATTGCGTACCGGCAGGCCGTCCAACGCGACGTGCGCATATTGATGGAAATATTCCTGGTACCGAAGCGCCTGTTTTTTTGTCTTTCCCAAAGACTGCGGTTCGGTTACCTGCCACAGCGGCACCTCAAACTTTTCCTTATTCGATTTATCGGGATGGCCGACTACATACACATGCGAAATATTTGATTTAATATAGACAGGAACAATATCTCCGTCCTGCAGATTTTTTTCGGGCATGTTCCACAAAAGCATACTGTAGCCCGTTACATGCGGTTTAGAATTATAGATGCGTATACCGGCCACGGCCAAAAGTACAATTAACAAAATCCCCGGAATATGTTTCATACCGGCAAGCATAGCAGAAAGCGGTAAAAAAGTCACTGAAAAACAGCAGACCGCCACGGAAATCCAAACATTGTCCCGCCGCGGTCTTGTTGCGGGAAAATCCTTACGTTATACTTTATGTATGACCAAAACTACTATTCCTGAGCGCAAGGACGTACCTGCGTGCGACACATGGGATCTGACATCCCTCTTTAAGACAAATGGTGACTGGGAAAAAGCCCTGGCAACTATAGAACCGATGACCAAAAAGCTCGCGGCGTTCAAAGGGACGCTCGGCAGCTCACCGGAAACACTGCTTTCCGCGCTGAAAGCGTACGAAGAGCTTTCTAAAACCATTGAGCGCGTTTATAACTATGCAGGCCTGCAGACAACGCAGGATCAGGGTGATGCGGAGGCCATGAACCGTGAGGGCAGAATACAGATGGCCGCAGCGCAGTCGTCATCCGAACTGAGCTTTTTTGATACGGAACTGCTTGCCATTCCCGACGACACCATCAACGCATGGATCGAGCGGCCGGAGTTTGCCGATTACCGTATCTATATCCAGAAGCTGCTCCACATAAAGCCCTATACGCTGAGCGAAAAGGAAGAGCGGCTGCTTGCGCTCCAGTCAGAGCCTGCGGGAACTGCCAACAAAACATTTGAAGTGCTCACCAACGTAGATTTTTCATTCGGTACCGTGAATGTACAGGGAGTCGAAAAACCGCTCACCCAGACCACCTGGAGTACCTTTATGGAAAACAGCGACCGCGCCGTACGGGAAGCGGCATACAAAAAGTTCTACGGAATGTTCGAGCAGTACCAGCACGTGCTTGCCAGCCTGTACGCGGGCTCAGTCAATCAGGACGTGTTTGAGATGCGCGCACGCGGCTACGGCTCATGTCTTGAGCATGCGCTGTACAGCAACAAAGTGCCCGTAAGCGTGTACCACAATCTTATCAGCACCGTGCACAAGAACCTGCCTGTACTGCACCGTTTTTACGCGCTGCGCAAGAAAGTGCTCGGCGTACAGGAGCTGCGGCACTACGATGTATATGTTCCGCTCGTAAAGGACATTCAGACAAACACCAGCTATGAGCAGTCGGTTGAAATCTGCCGCAGCGCGCTCTCGCCGCTCGGCACCGAATACACGGACACGCTGTGCCACGGTCTTTTGCACGGCTGGGTGGACAAATATGAGAACAAAGGCAAGCGCAGCGGCGCTTTTTCCAGCGGCGTGTATACCGGCAACCCGTACATACTTCTGAACTATGATGACTCTGTCATCCGTGACGTGTTCACAATGGCGCATGAAGGCGGACACTCTATGCACACCTGGTATTCCGTACACAACAATCCGTTCATGCAGTACAACTACACCATTTTTGAGGCGGAGGTAGCCTCCACCTTCAATGAAGAGCTCGTCTTTACATACCTGCTTAAGAATGCCGATTCCAAAGACATGAAAGCATACCTGCTTGCCATGCGCGCGAATGACATTCTGGCTACATTGCACCGGCAGACAATGTTTGCGGAATATGAGCTTAAAGCCCATGAGCTGGTGGAGCACGGAACACCGCTGTCAGCGGAAGTGCTGCGTAAAATCTACCGGGAGCTGCTGGAGCAGTACTTCGGACCGGAGATGCACTTTGAAAGCAACAGCGACATGGAAGGTCTGCGTATTCCTCATTTCTACGGCGCGTTCTATGTATACAAATATGCAACCGGCATTTCCGCCGCGCTCGCGCTGTCAAAGCGGGTGCTGAACGGCGGCGACAAAGAGCGTGAGGACTACTTCAAATTCCTTAAGTCCGGCGGCTCACGGTACCCCATAGAATCGCTGAAAATCGCCGGCGTAGACATGTCCAGCCCGGAGCCTGTGCAGGCTGCGCTCGACACATTCGCCCAACTTGTTACAGAATTAGAGAATACATTAAGTATGTAAAAAAATATACCGATATAGAAGGTAACTCCTGCGGCAGATATGACTCTGCTGCAGGGAAAAGGATGAAAAACGTCAGGAGTTCTTGTTGACTAAAACAAGTTTTTATTCATTTTTGCAGAAGATTCCCAAATCGGAGATACACATTCACTTTGAAGCTGTAGTATCCCATGCTTCCATAAAGAAACTCTATAAGAAGCGCTTCGGGAAACCGCTGTCTGCACATGCACAGAAAAGCTATTTTTCCTATCCCGACCTGAACGGATTCGTGCAGGCTTTTCTGAAAGTACAGGACCTGTTCCTGACTCCTGATGATTTTTCACTGGTCTTTGATGATCTGAAGGCATATCTTATTAAAAATAATATCGTCTACTGCGAAGCCTTTTTTTCGCCCACCGCATTCATTAAAAAGGGATTCAAGTACAAGGATATTGTCTCCGTCATAGACAGGAACATCAGACAGATAGAGCAGGAAACCGGCAGAACCGTACGATTTCTTATAGACGTGTCCAGAACGTTCGGCGCGCAGAACGCGCAGGATAATTACCGGGCGTTCAGGGAACACCAGAGCCCCTATATCATCGGCATCGGGCTCGGCGGTGCGGAGCAGAAAGGCCCCCCGCAGTGGTTTGAGCCGGTGTTTAAGGCAGCACGGGAAGACAGCGTGCATGTGGTTGCCCATGCAGGTGAAGATCTGGGGCCGCAGTCCATCTGGGACACCATACAGTTTCTGCAGGTGGAGCGCATCGGCCACGGCATTACAGCGATCTATGATAAAAAGCTTATGGATTACCTCAAGTCAACGCAGCTGCCGCTTGAAATATGCCCAACGAGCAACCTGTTCACCAAGCGGTTTGTAACGGAGATGAAAAAGCATCCTATCAGGCAGCTTTTTAACCACGGCATACTCACCACTATAAACACCGATGATCCGGTCTTTTTTAAGATTTCCCTCACCGATGAATATTGGAACCTGTACCGGTCGCTTCATTTCTCTATGGAAGAGATCCGTACGCTCATAAAGAACGGCTTCAAAGCCACATTCCTGCCTGATTCCCAGAAGGAATCATATATGGCCGCAGTTGATGCGGCTTTTGCAGAAGCTGCAGCAGCTGACGCTGCAGCGGCTTCATCAGAGTCATAAGCTTTTAGGAAACGGGGCGTGAAGCTCCGTCATAATCGGCAAAAAGCTCCCGATGCTGGGAAAGGTAGTCAAACAGCGCGCGCAGCTCAAACAGGAATGAGAACTGGTCTCCGACCTGTATGGTATGTGTGGCGGCATGGTTTGCCATCTCCTGTACATGCTGTATATCCTGCTTCTGCGTGGATTCTGAAGCCTGCTGCAGGGTATCAAGATCACTTGCCATGCCCTCAAGCAGCTGCTCGGTCGTAGTGGCATTCGTTCTGAAATCCTCGGTGATTTTTTCAAGCTGCTGCTGAGATCCGGCCGCCACCTGCTGCAGCTGGGAAACGGTGATATTGTCCGCTTCGTTGGAAGCAAGGAATTCCTTGACGGTTTCCTGCACTTCCCTGATTTTTGCGTCTATGCTGTTTGATAACGATGTAGTACGGTCTGACAGCAGCTGAACTTCATTCGCAATAACCCGGAATCCGCGGCCGGCCACGCCCGCACGGGCAGCCTCAATGGAGGCATTGAATGAAAGCAGGCGCGTCTGCTCAGAGACGTCCTGTATATCCTTGATAAAATTACTGATCTCTTTGACCTTTTCATTCAGTCCGTTGACCGCCTTGTCCAGCCCGACATGGCTTTCCTGCATCTTTTGGATTGACTCGTCTATGCCCTTAAAGTTAGTGCAGATATTCTGAATCTGTTCCGCGCTGGAGTGTGTGTTGGAAAGCACAACATCATGTATCTGACGGTTCTTTTCGGTGAACCTGTTCATCATGTGCGCATGAGCCTCATAGCGGCCGGTATCAGAAGTGACTACATTCAAGTAGTCTTTTATATCGCCGCTCAGGTTATTGTTCGTCTTGCCCAGAGCCAGAAGCACTTCTACAATTTCTGCGCCGGTCTGTACCAGCTGTGCCGCGGTATATTTGCTGTTTTCCATTGTTCTACTCCCCTATGACCACGGCGACAAGCGTCTGGTTTGAATTGATACGACCGAACTGCTCTCCGTACGTAGAAAAGCCGCTGTAGACAGGAAAATTCTGTCTCCAGATAGCGTTGATGGCTTCCTGCTGATGCTTTTTCTGGAAACCGATCGTACGCAGAATACAATTGAACAGAATGACGCAGCCGGGCCGCGGAATCTTACGGTGGATTTCGCCGCAGGTCTCCTCCGTGATCGCAACGGCATCCATCGGCTGCAGAATCTCCTGAATGGAATCCTGCAGAACACGGGCATAGGTGGTGAGCGTTCCGTCCGGATGGAACTGAACCAGCGATGCAATGAACAGGTTGTCGCCGAAGGTACGGCCGAAAGGATGGTCAAGCAGCGCGTCTCCTACGGCGCTTTCGCTGATACCAAGCACCTCCGCGTAACGGCGGCGCGGGTTCTGACCGTCTATCGTACGGATATGATGCTTTGATGTTTTTATATCCGTCAGCATAACGTTCTTACCGGATTTGGTGAAAATGTTTTCCTTTATAATCTCAAACGCGCAGGATGTTTTTACGAACATGATGACACTGCCGCAGCTGGATACATCTCCGTTGCAGCTGACATACGTGGCGTTGAACTTCAGGTCATCACCGGCGCTGCCGCCTGCAATCATGAATTCCTGATCCTGAATGAGCGAATACATCAGCGCAAGCACGCCTTCCTCCGCATTGCACAGGCCGCAGATAAGCGCGATTGCAAAAGAATCGCGGTGCAGACCCGCCCCCTGCAGATTCATGCCGATGGCGGAGGCTGCCTTTATGATCCGGTCTTTGTGGATCATGGGGAATTTATCAGCGTCATCAAGCAGTACCGCCTTGAATTTGGTACGGCTGTCGCTCAACGCATTCATAACTATTGAATTGTTGGTAAAACCGGATGCGGTTATTTCCCCGGCCGTTGTAGAACCGATAACCTCGGCCTGCGGAAACCGCTCATGCAGCTCACGGGAAACAAGCGCGAAATCATAGGAAGAACTGGCAAAAAAGATTATAGCGGAATATGAAGCTGCAGGATTCTTAAGCTTGGAGCATAATTCCGCAACCGCCTGACTGCTGTCAGGCAGTTTTGACTGAACTACTTCCTGTTTCATGGAAAACTCCTTTTACCGCCCGGGATGTACCGAAGCAGACAAGATATACATTTAAAGTATCCCCCGCACATTCCTTTTTGTCAAGTTTTATTGGCATCTCGAAAAACTTCCAACATCATAGATGCCAACATCGAAGCTGTCCCTTTTCGAGGTACCCTTATGTCAAAACATCTTATAATTTAGTATTATGTTTAATTGTAAAAATAAAACACAGAACAAAGTGATAAAATAAGTATGTATGAGGATTTAGAAAAGCAGTATTTAACGACCGCAAATTCTATAGGAAAAAAATTATTAGAACAGTTCTCTCCTCATTTATTTTATAAAGTAGAATTAGAAACTTTTCACATTACATTTGAAGATTTCGAACAATTAAAAGATAATGAAATATATAGACAGTTTGAATATAGGTGCAAAGAAAAAATTTATGAGAAATATTCAAACTCTATAATGCTTTCGGATTCATTTTTTTATCCAAGTAATTTATGTTTTTTTGTGATAATTTTCAATAAAATTGGGTTCAGTTTCTTTTTATCCAAGTAATGAGTGGAAATTATTTAAGAATGATGAGTTAGTGTTTGGATATAAAGATTTTACGCCATATATTCTTGAGTCAAATCAGATTATTACTGATTTTGAAATTAGTTATAGAACAATTTTTGGAAATAAAATTGAATCTATGAAAAGTATTTCCACTTGTATAAAAGAATTAGCAAATGTGAAAAAAGGAACTATTCTTGTAACTCGCGGATAACATGTTTAAACCATTTTTTAATTGGAATAAAACAAACAATTATAACTTAGAGTGGTATACAGCATATAATTTATGTAAGCATAATCGTGAGGAAAATTTTGAAAAGGCTAATTTCAGCAACTTGATCAATGCGGTTTCTGGTCTACTTGTTGTTTTAAGTTCTCAATTTGCTTCAAAATCCTTCTCTCCGGGAAATACAATGCTTTCATTATCAACTGATTCATATTATTCAGGCGAGTTCGCATTAGGTGATTTTTTCTTAATAGAATACCCTCATTGGAGCGAAAGCGAAAAGTATGATTTTAATTGGTCTGATTTGAAAAACGAGAAAGATAGGTTTTATAAAATAAATTATGATAATTTAATGATACATAACTAAATTTTTATTTGACTTTATCACGAACTTCGTATATATTGAAATTATAATGGTTGCTTAAACCATCTCTTGAACAGGCCTGTAATGAAACAGCCACCCAGTATGAGGGTTGTGCCAAAGATTACGAGGCCTTTTTTATTTTAAACGAGGCATTATGAAAACGGCGATACTTGTAGACGGAGGATATTACAGAAGGCTTGCTCGCCATTACGCAGGCGAGAAATCTCCGCAAGAGCGGGCAAATGAACTCGAAGCCTATTGTAGAAAACATCTCAGAAATCGTGACTCTTATACGCTTGATGAAAAAAAGCAAAAGCATTATCAATATTCGGATTTATACAGGATTTTTTATTATGACTGCGAGCCAGTTTCCAAAAAGGTTTATCATCCGCTTTTAAAACAGACAGTCGACTTTTCAAAACTGCCGACATTCAAATGGATGAATGATTTCCTCACTTGTCTGAAAGAAAAAAGAAAATTTGCTTTGCGATTGGGATTTTTGGCTGCGGAAGAAGCATCGTATACGCTTGATAACAAGATTTTGAAGAAATTGTTTCGCGGGGAAATCAGCATTGATGAAATAAAAGAAACCGATTTTTTAATTTCAATGCGGCAAAAAGGCGTTGATATGAAAATCGGTCTCGATATTGCCTCCCTCGCGTATAAAAAGCAAGTTGACCAAATCGTTCTCATTGCGGGCGACAGCGATTTTGTCCCAGCCGCAAAACTGGCTCGCAGAGAAGGGATTGATTTCATATTAGACCCAATGGGAAATACGATAAATCCTAATTTGTTTGAGCATATTGATGGGTTAAGGTCAAATTATAAAAGTTTGCAAAAAATTGATTCTGTAGAAAATGCAAATTAAAATAGAAAATCACACAGCAATTTACCATATTTTTGCGTTAAGGATACGAAAGGCGGCGAAGCCGTTCTGTAATGAGCGTAGCGAATGGAAGAATGAAGCGCCAGCGGAACCTGTAGTAGCCTGACCCACAGGGAGCGGAGCGACCGGAGGGGAACGCCCGGAACTTTTAGCCTTCTCCGCAGGGCCGCTCCCTAGGGCTGGCGTTCTTTTTTGTCCCTTTGTCCTTGCCTTGCAAAAGCGATGAAGTGTGTTACAATTATTCAGTAAAATTAGGAAATAATAAATGACTGACTTTACAAGGATTATCAGCATCACATCGCTTGTTTTTCTCGCTTTCTTCTGTTTCCAAACTGGTCTTTTTTTATGTACGGGCCACATTATAAAGAAAAACAGTCGACGAACACTTGTTATCATCGAATTTTTCACAGGATTTCTGCTTCTTTTTGATGCCCTCGCCTACTTTTATCGGGGGAATATTACTAATACCGGCTGGCACATGGTTCGGCTCAGCAATTTTTTTGTATTTATATGTAATTTTTCGGCGTCCTTTTTCTTCTGTTTTTATGTCTGTGAATTTATAAAGCAGTCACGGCTGGATTTTTCAATTCTTTTGAATCCTAAAAAATCCGTAGAAAACGGAATTCCCGTCCATCTTTTTATTGTCTTGTTTTTCTGTCTTGTAGGTATTCTTCTTACGATAATCAGTCAGTTCACGGGTCTTTTATACTATTTTGACGAAAAAAACCTTTATCATAGAAGTACTTTTTATCCTCTGGGTGTTGCGCTGGGCTTCCTGCCCGGGCTTATTACAATCTCAATGCTCATTCAGAACAGGAAAAAAATTCAAAAAAATGTATTTGTTTCGCTTGCGGTTTATTGTATTCTTCCATTTCTTGCCGTAATTTTGATTCTCTTTGTTTATGGTTTTTCATGGATAAATATTTCCCTTGGATTCGGCTCGCTGCATCTTTTCTTTTCTTCTATAAAGTTGATGGAGCTTGAATTCTACTCTGGGGAGCGGGCAAATTCGATGTTGACTCCGATTTATAAAGCTGAGGGAGAATTTCCCCAGATACTCATGAGAAAAAGAGTCGTTCGTAATCATTTTTGGCAGACTATTTCCGTGACACTTGCAGGAATTCTTTTGATTCTCATAATCATTTCAATTACAGGCCTCTCGCTTCCGGAAAAAACTCTTGTAATTGACAAACCGTATCTAGAAAATGATTCTTCAAAGCAGGTCTGTATAACTTTTGTACGGAATGCGGAAAAACATTGGATTGACGGCAACGACTTGGACAGAACTGGCGCGCAGTACGACGGCGTGATTTTCAATAATATGCGAAGTACGATAATCACGGAATGGAATTTTTCTATTTCAATTCCTGATGGATGCTCTGTAGATCCTAGTCCATGGAATGGAACTTTTACCCTATCAGACTCATTGCTGAATGTGAAAAAACCTCATGAAGGCGATAAGGAAAACATTCATGGTGTAGACTTTTACAAAATTACGCCTTTGAAGACGCTCGGATTCGGTTGTATCATGTATACACCGCACGATTATCAGCCTCTTTCCCAGAAAATCACTTTCACGTATTCAAGTGTTTTGAAGCCTCTTTCAAATCTCCTTTTCGATGTTTTCCTCGCGCTTCTTTTCATCATTTTCATTATCTCAACTACGATTATGATTCTCGAGAGAAAGCTTATCCGCGTTGAGGAAGAAAACAAAAAGCTCGAAACAACTGTAAAAGAGCGTACAAAAGAACTCGAGATAGAAAAGAACCGCTCAGAAAGCCTGCTTCTGAATATTCTTCCGAAAGAAATTGCAAAGGAACTAAGTGCCCGTCCGGATAGCACGATTGCAAAAGAATATCCAAATGTCACGGTTCTTTTTACCGACATTGTGGGATTCACGAAGATAAGCGGAGAAATGAGGGCAGAAGAAGTCGTTACCATGCTTAATAAAATGTTCTCGATGTTCGATGAGCGTGCCCAGCGGGAAGGAATCGAAAAAATCAAGACTATCGGAGATGCTTACATGGCGGCTGCCGGTCTTACGGAAGAGCGTGACAATGATGGAGCTAAAAAAATGCTCTGCTTTGCCGGAGGAATTTTGGACGATGTCCGGGCCTTCAATGAAACTTCTCCTGTAAAACTCCAAATCCGGCTAGGTATAAATTCAGGTCCTTTGGTTGCTGGTGTCATTGGAAAGTCAAAGTTCATTTATGATATTTGGGGCGATACC
>Ga0256405_10009413_pt1 | contig 13381 bp, 12 predicted proteins | sample RumenRJG_02DNA_FD_189096 | JGI IMG/M metagenome (GOLD analysis project Ga0256405, IMG submission 189096) | Bovine rumen microbial communities from Lethbridge, Alberta, Canada - RJG_02 | ecosystem: Host-associated > Mammals > Digestive system > Stomach > Rumen | place: Canada: Alberta...
TCATCCTCAATGCTGATCTCATGCCCTCATTTTTGACATGTCAACTCCTAACGATAGGATACCACCAATCGGCTATAATGAACACCACCTGCGTCACGGAAGCGTAAAAAAACGCCAATCTGTTTTTATGTTGTTTTCATTCCGTTTCCTTGCATACCATTCTGTTATTCGTTATAATATAGGTATAAATCTTTATTATAGGAGTGATTTTATGCTTGGTATTGAACGACGACAGCGAATCGTTGACAAGATAAAACAAGATAAGAAAGTATACGTTTCCGAACTCAGCCGGCTCTTTAAGGTAACAGAAGAAACCATCCGCCGCGATTTGGAAAAGCTGGAAAATGAAAACCTCCTGCGTAGAAGCTATGGGGGTGCCATCCTTAACGAGCAGCAGACCGGCGAGGATATTTCCTTTATGAAGCGCAGCACCATCAACAGCGAAAGCAAGGAAGCCATCGCTCAGAAAGCCCAGGAACTGATAAATGACGGCGATACCATTATGGTGGACTCCAGTACCACCTGCCTGACCTTGCTGCATCATCTGAAGGAACGCCGCAATATTACCATCATAACCAACTCCATCCGTCTGGCCTACGATTTTTCCGCCTCCCCCTTCCGCATTATCTCCACGGGCGGCACTCTGCGGGCCAATTCCATGGCTCTGACCGGCACGGCTACCTGCAATGCCCTGCAGCGCTACTATGCCGATGTGGTTCTCATCAGTTGCAAAGGCCTCGACCCCAAACGAGGAGTCATGGAATCCAACGAGGAAGAATCCGCCGTCAAGCAGGTCATGCTGGCCCAGGCGAAGAAATCCCTGCTCCTTGTTGACCAGTCAAAATTCGACAAAACCGCCTTCGTCCAAACCTGCAGCCTTGCCGATATCGATACCATCGTTACCAACACCGCTCCTGAAAAACACTGGCAAAAGGCTCTGACCCAGGCACAGGTCGAACTCATCTGTTAACCTGAACAAAGAAATCCCTGAGATGCAATTTCGCATCTCAGGGATTTTTCTTTGTTTACGCCAGGAAGAATACCTGCTGCATTTTCGGCTGGGCTCCCGTTTCCGGGTCCATTTCCATGACCATGACATCCTTCATGTATTCATTCCATTTGTCCACCACCGAGCTGGCCGCTTGATGCTGTTCAGCATAGGCCACACCCTTATCACATTCGAAGTAGCCAAAGAGTTCGTTGCCTACATTCCAGATGGTATAGTTGCCAATGCCAGCATCTTTGAGCACCTGCTTGAGTTCTGGCCAGATGTTGTCGTGGCGTTTCTTATACTCGGCAAGTTTCCCCTCTTTAACTGTTGCCTTCCAGGCAAAGCGTTCCATATTTGCCATCTCCCGTTATTTATGAACCATAGCATGTTCCGGGCTGGTATCGTCAACCAGCCAGCCGTTTGCGTCAATCTCATCGCCGTAGCGTTCACGGGTAATTTCATCAAGAGTCTTGCCCCGATCATCGCCGCCCCAAAGGGTACCAGCCAACCAGCTGATCACACAGAAGCCAATCATGAGCATTGCAGCAATCTGGAAGCCCAGTGCCTCCATAATCAGGGGAACCGCAAAGCCCCAAATGGCTGCGGAAAATCTCGTAACGAAGAAGGTAAAGCCCTGCGCCGTAGCGCGGTAACGCACGGGAAAGAGTTCGGAGCTCCAAAGCTGATAGAACTGCTGCTGCATGGAGAAGCCCCATACAATGGTAAAGAAGAACAGCATCCAGGTCTGGAGCATTTCACCGGGCAGTGCCCAGACGAACCAGCTGATGACACCCAGGCCGGAGAAAATCGCGTAGACCTTGCGACGATTAAATCTATCTGCCGTGTACATGAAGATAATCGTGGTGAGAATACATACGGCAAAATTCAACGCTGTCATCCCCAAAGCCATGGAGTTGCTAAGATTGCCTACATGCTCATACACATAAGGCATGAAGAATCCATTGGTGCTGGCAGCCAGATTCCAGAATGCATAAACGCAGACGCACAGTGCCACTGTCTTGAAGCTAGTACCGCGCAGGATATCGGCATAGCGGACTTTCTTCTGCTGAATGCCCTTGGCAGCCAATTCAGCCTCCAGCTTTTTAGCCGCAGTCCATTCCGTGGATTCCGGCATCTTCAGACGCTGATACCAGATCCAGGCAGCCACCACGATAAGGTGAGCGAAGATAATCCTGTTGCCCAGCAGGCCAAACATCTCATTCATGGGAATGGATGCAGCAAACACTACCACAGGGCCAAGCATCCACGCAATCTGGGCCGAGCCGCAGTGTTTCGCTCGATTCCTCGATGGTGCTTCTTCCGCAATAAAGGTCCAGGAAGCAACCACATCAGCACCAACCATCAAACCTACGATAACGTACCCCAACAGGAACATGGGATAATTCGTTGCCAGACAGATGATTGCCACACCAATCATATAGATGAGCAACGCCCAGTTGTACACGAACTTGCGGCCATACTTATCACAGATTTTACCACCGATAAGAGCACCGATAGCTGCACCACCGGTGTTGGAGGACAATGCCGCCAGGAGCCCCATCTGAACACTGCTCATGCCCAGATAATCCTGCCACATGGTGAGACCTGAAGCTCCAGCCACAATTGAACCTGCATCAATGTAGCTGATAAGACCTGCAATCAAGGTCTTTTTCCAGGCAGACATGTTGTAATCGAGTTTTACGTTAAACATCTTACCCTTCCTTTCACTTTCTTCTTAAAATTGTTAAAGAAATAAACATTGTGATAATTTCCAGTATAAGCCGGGGAAGCCCGTAGGGCTTCCGCCCGCCTATACATAAAATCAATCTATCAGGTCTTTGTTCAAATTGATGTTAAAATCCTCAGCCAAGTCCAGGAAATTTTCCTTGGTGATGGTTTGGCGTTTACCGCCCATGGAGCGAACTTTGACACAGATTTCCGAGGCCTTCTCCACCGTATCCATAAGGCCGAAAGCTTCATCAAAATCATCGCCACAAACAAAGAGTCCATGATGAGCCCAGACCACCACCCGATATTTTTCCATAAGCTTGGTGGTCACATCAGCAATGGCTTTGCCACCTGGCACCATCCAATGAACGACACCTACCCCTTCAGGGAAAATCACGGGGTCTTCCGTTGCCATCTCCCAGAGTTCCCGGGTAAAATCCTTGTCGTTTAAGGGCAAAACAAAAGTCAGCGCAATAAGATTGGTGGGATGGGCGTGGTAGATAATGCGATTGCGTCCCCCCGTCATCTTCTTTTTGAGCTCATGATTGGCCAGATGCGTGGGCAGTTCGCTGGTGGGACGGCCGCCACTCTCCAGCCCCCAGACAATTCCGTAGTTTTCCCCCTTGTCGTCAATCTTAATCAGGGCTGCATTATCTTCGGGAGCCAGCTCCACATTGCGCATGTACTTGCCGCTGCCGGTGACCAGAAAATACTCCCCTGCCAGGCCCGGCACCGTATTGCCGATGGGCAGCCATTCCTTTACCTCATGGAGGCTGTATTTAACCGCCTCCACCTCTTCAGTCGGCACACGATAAGATAAATTGCCGCCATTTCGTTCATGCCAGCCCTTTTTGAAGGCATCCGCCGTGAGACGGATAAAGCCCTCCATAAATTTCGCCTGTTTGATATCCATAAATAAACCTTCCTTCTTACCGGCGTTTAGCCAGTACATTTTCTTCATATGCTTCAACTTTGGCGAACCATTCCCCATCCTGGGGAGCATCACTGCGGCTGCAGTACTCCGCCCACACATCCCCGAAGGGCAGGGTCTTCAGTTCTTCCTGCACCACCATCAACTTGGTGAAATTACCCGTATCCTGCAAGGCTTTGAGTTCCTCCACCGGCTGCAGCATGGCAAAGAGCAGAGCCTTCTGGAAGTTGCGGTAGCCCACAGTCCAGGCCGAAACACGGTTGATGGAAGCGTCAAAGTAATCCAGAGCCATCTTCACCCGGCCATCCAGGCCGCCGCAGCGGACGATTTCCCGAGCGATTTCCTTGGTTTCATCATCGAAGAGCACCACATGGTCGCTGTCCCAACGTACCGGGCGGGTCACATGGAGGGCAATCTCATCAAAGAAGGTGAGAAGTGCGGGAATCTTATCGCTGACCACTTCCGTGGGATGGTAATGGCCGTTATCCATCAGCGGGATGCACTTATCCTTGTTCATGGCGGCATAGGTCAGGGCAAATTCTCCGCTGCCTGCCGTATAGGATTCCACGCCAATGCCAAAGACCTTGCTTTCTACACAAGGCTTGACCTGCTTGAAGTCAAATGGCTCGGCTAAAATGGCATCGATACTTTCCTTATAGCGTTTCCGAGGGCCAAGGCGGTCACCGGGAATGTCTTTGAAGCCATCCCCTGTCCAAATGTTCATGACGCAGGGCTGACCCAGTTCTTTGGCCAGATAAGAGCTGATGCGGATCGAGGCCTTGCCATGATCAATCCAGAACTTGCGGGTTTCCTCATTGGGCGAAGACAAGGTCAGCGGGTCACACTTGGGATGAGAAAAGAATGTGGGGTTAAAATCGCAGCCCAGTCCACGCTCCTTGCAGAACTCCACCCATTTGGCAAAGTGCTTGGGCTCCAGCTTGTCCCTATCTACCCATTCGTCCTTGTCAAAAATCGCATAATTGGCATGGAGGTTCATCTTGGGCTTCCCCGGCACCAGGGAAATCACCTCATCGATATCCGCCATCAGTTCCTCAGGGTTGCGAGCTCTGCCCGGGTAATTTCCCGTGGTCTGAATGCCGCCGGTTAGGGGTTTATTGGGGTCCGTATCAAAGCCCCGCACATCATCCCCCTGCCAGCAATGCAGTGAAATACTGACATCTTTCAGCTTTGCCAGTACTTTTTCCACATCAATGCCTAAGGTGGCATATTTTTTTGCCGCTTCTTCAAATCTGGACATGATTACGCCTCCATTTATCAAAATGCCAATTTGCCTTCCACTTTTTCCATGGCAAAGGACTTGGCTACTACCTGCCGTGCCTCACGCAAATCGGCAAAACATTCATCTCTAAGCATCTGAGCCAACAAGTTCCCGATAGCCGTAGCTTCAACAGGCCCAGCGAAAACTTCCTTGCCCGTTTCTGTGGCCAACAGAGCATTGAGGAACTTATCCTGGCAACCGCCCCCCACCACATGAATACAATCATATTTTTTTCCCGTGACCTCTTCAATTTCTGCCACCGTCTGCGCATAACAGCGAGCCAGACTCATATACACGCAGTAAAGGATTTCCCCCTCCGTTTCCGGCACTTCCTGATTATGCTTGCAACAGTAATCCTTAATGGCTTCAATCATATTGTCCGGTGCTAAGAAGGATTCGTCGTTGACATTGACCACCGAAGTGAAATACCTGCCAATATAGGCCAGCTGATAGAGCTCTTCGAAGGTATATTTGTGCCGGAACTCCCGTCGCAGGGACTGCATCATCCACATACCCATGATGTTTTTCAAGAAACGGTAGCGGTAGTGATACCCCCCTTCATTGGTGAAGTTGTAGGCCCGGCTCTTCTCCGTACAATCAGGAATCAGGCGTTCAATGCCCATCAGCGACCAGGTTCCGGAACTCAAGTAAATGCTGTCGTCCGTGATGGACGGCACCGCCATTACCGCCGAACCCGTATCATGAGTAGCAGGCAGTACGACCTCAGTTTGGAAACCAACTTCTGCCTCTATCTCCAGGCTTAATTTCCCTACCACCGTCTTAGGCATATTCAGCTCACCAAATATATTGGTAGGAATCCCCAGCTTTTCCAGGAGTTCATAATCCCAATCCCGGGTCTGAGCATTGACCAGCTGCCCCGTGGTGGCGTTGGTGTACTCGTTTTTCTTTATGCCTGTCAGCCGGTAGTTGAGGTATTCAGGAATCATCAGGAAGCTTTCTGCTTCATCCAATAGCTCCGGCGTTTCCTTCTTAATGGCCAACAGCTGATAAATGGAATTGAACAGCTGTTTCTGAATGCCGTTGCGGCTGTAAAGTTCCTCATCGCTGATTACCCGGCGGACTTCCTCGTCCATGCCCTGGGTGCGGCTGTCGCGGTAAGCCACCGTGTCCCCAAGGATTTTCCCCTCTTTGTCCAACAGCACGAAATCAACGCCCCAAGTGTCAATGCCGATGCTGGCGGGAATCCTCTCCCGATGCTGACATTCCTTGATTCCTGCCACCACCTCTGCAAAGAGATGCTCGATATCCCAGCACAGATGGCCATTCCGCTTCACCAGCTTATTTTCAAACCGATATAGCTCCTCCAGCCTGATTTTCCCATGTTCCAGCCAGCCCAGGATGTGCCGCCCGGAAGATGCCCCAATATCAATGGCCAGATAGTACGTATTCGCCATTTTGCCAACTCCCCTAAAGAAAACCATGTTGTTTTTGTTTGTTTTCTTTTGTCTTATTTTTGCTTACATGCTCATAATACAACACAACAACAGATAAATCAATAGCAAAAGCAGATATTTTTCTTTCTTTTTTTGTTTTTTTGTTGCCTTGCCGTAAAAAAAGAAGCCCGTCAAAGTTGTACCACCTGACGAGCATCTCGTTGCTTATATTATTTTGGATTATGTCTCAATGGGAAACAGCTCCAATAGCAAGCCATCCGGCAGCTGTTCCAATCTATCGCCAAAGCCCACGAGGGCATCGACGGCATGAGCGCGCCGAATTGCAAGGACAGAGACATCCTTGCCTGGGTGAACGATACGGGGTCATTTCCCCGCCGGCAGCTCCCACTCTGCCGGCAGCCCCCTGCACAGCAGCACGGGACAAGCCGCATGCTGCGTGACAAAGCGGGACACACTGCCTTGGAGGATGCTGCGGAAGGTGCCGAAGCCATGCGTCCCCATGACGATCATATCGCTTTCCTCTTCCTCTGACACCTGGAGGATGACCTCGCCAGGGCTGCCCACCTCCACGCGGGTATGGGCGTGGATTTCGCTGGGGATTGCATGCATCAGGTCAGCGAGGAATTGATAGGCAGCGATCTTCAGCTCCGCTGGCACATAGCCACTGAGGCTGACCTGCTCAAAGGCTGTCACCTCCTGGTTGTAGTCCACCACCATCAGCAGGGTGATTTCCGCCTGGGTCACAGCTGCCAGCCGGACTGCCTCCCGCACGGCCTGGAATGCCTGGCCGGAACCGTCCGTAGGCAGCAGGATGCGGTCACATGTGATAGCTTGCCGGGGCCGCTTTCTGATTTCCTCAATCCAAGCGGCAGCATCCCTTTGACTTGTCATTTCTGTCTTTTCCACAATATCATCCCCTATTCTGCCAGTTCCTTCACCAGCGCTGCCATCTGTTCCTGCTGATGCGCGTCGGCTGCCTGCTTGGCCAGCAGCTCCTTGCGGGAAGCGTTGAACCGCAGGCAGAACAGTATCCCCACGATCCCCATATAGAGGAGGAAAGCCCCAAAGGTCTGGGAAATATCCAGGAAGCCTGCCCCGCGGGCGATGATGTCCCGCTGGAAATGGAATTCCCAGGTCAACGGAAACACATGGCTGAATTTCACCACCCAGTCCGCAAAGAAGGTGGTAGGTGCCGTCATGCCACCGAAAATGAAGCCCCCGGGAATGAAGAGGATCATGCGGCTCGAGGCAATGCCGGGATTGGCCGCAGTCCAACCAAAGAACAGCGACAGCGCCCCGATGGTGGGGATCATGAACAGCTGCACGACTACGAAGGTCAGCAGACTGCCGGAAAAAGTCAGATCACCCCAGACACGCAGCACAGCCAGCCCCACGACCCAGGATACCAGCAGGCAGAAGCCGTAGGGCACCAGGCGGATCAGCAGATCCCAGGGAGTCCCATGAAGCAGCACCTCGTCGAGCTGATGGCTCAGCCGCAGCCTGGGGATCATGCCGATGGTGGCAAAGGTAAAGAACATGGCCCCAAAGAACAGCAGGAACCCAAGCGTTTCGCCGTTATCCTTGGAATCCTGGGGATTGAAGAGATTACGGGATGCCAGACTGAGCTGCCCCTGCAGACTGTCATTGCTGCTGCCCACGTCACCGTTGGCCACCGCATTGTCCAGCCCTACGATTTCATTGAGGGCCTCCTTGATGTTGCTGGTAGCCGCAGAACTGGTGTTATCATAGAAAACGCCGAGATTGGCCGCCTCACCGGTATAGCGGGCCTTTTCCAGCCCCGGCGGGAAATAGACCACCGCCACAGCCCTGTCCTGATAGAACAGCTCCTTGGGATCCTGCGGCGTGTTCAGCACCGCCGTGACCTTCATGAACTCCGAAGCCTCGATATGGTTTATCAATTCGCGCGAATACGCCGAGTTATCCAGATCGATGACAGCGACCTTAGCATCTTTCGCAATATTGCCACTGAGCAGCACTGACATGATGACCGTGATGACCATAGCCACCATAAGACAGACTTTTTCATAAGGCATTCCCTGACCGGAAAACAGGAACCGCAACTCATCTCTTAGTGAATTCACTGTCTTTCACCTCAATCGTCATGCCTGGGATTACCCCTTCTTGCTTATCGATGTAAATGCGTACCTGGAAGGCGGACAGGTCCGACTGGCCCTTCTCCCGGGAATTCTTCAGATCAGCAAAACCCGGGGCCTGCGCCAAAAGACGGATCGTGCCGGTAACCTCCTTTTCCCCAGCCACCGTAGTTCCTGTGATCACCTTGCCCTCGGCCAGATGGGCAGCCTGCTTCTCGCTGACATAGATGTCGTAGTAGCTGCGGCTGCTTTCCAGCAGCACCACCGGCGTGGAGGGCGAAATCATCTCCCCCTCCTTGGCCAGCACTTTGAGGATCTTGCCATCCTCCGGGGCACGCAGGGTCAGGCGTTCCTTGGCAACCTCCAGCTCCTTCAGCTGGACTTCCAGGGCAGCCTTCTGCTGGCGCAGGGCTTCCACATCGTTGGCCATATTGGCAGCGGCCAGCCGTTCCTGAGCGATGGCGTCCGTACCGCTGCCGTTGGTGGCGGCAGTCAGTTTATTCAGCAGCTGTTTCTGCTGCTCCAGATTGGCCTGCGCCACATTGAGGGCCATCTCCGCATCATCCAGCTGGGACTGGGCAATGGCGCCAGCCTCCAGCAGCGCAGCCTTGCGGTCATAGTCGATCCGGGCATTCTTCAAGGTCACACTGGCAGACTGTACCGCAGCCTGCTGCTGATCGATGCCGCGATAGTTCTGGCTTTCATCTGTATCCGCTTTGAGGTAGTTGATCCCCTGCGTCCCGCTGGCCGAGGCGATCTGCGCCTCCATCTGGGCAATCTGGGTCTTCAATTTGGCGATGGAAAGATCTGTGTCCGTAGCGTCAAGCTCCATGATCACATCGCCTTTCTTTACCCAGTCTCCTTCCTTCACCGCCTCCTTGACGAGCCGTCCGCCGACGGAGTCAAAGGACAGCTTCACCTGTTCAGCCGTAAGGATACCCTCTTTCTTCTCCGTAGCCAGCACCAAGGCATCGTTGCCCGTATACATCAGCACCAGCCCCCCGATGATCAGCAGGGCAATGAATAATATCCCTGTGCGCTTGGCTTTTTCTTTCGTATTCATCCGCTATTCTCTCCTTATATAGTTTGCTAGCTAACTATATTGACAAAAAAATCAAGTGCCTCAGGCACTTAATTTTTCCAGCAGCATAATAAGCTCTTTCTGTTCTGCTTCCGTCAGCTTCTCCATGAGCTTGCTGACCCGCAGATAATGGTCCGGCAGTATCCCTTCCATGAAATCGCAGCCCGCTTCCGTCAGGCTCACCACCTTGGCCCGGCCATCCTGTGCCGCGGGACGGATATCTACCAGTCCATCCCGTTCCATGCGCTGGAGCATATTGCTGATGGTGGCCCGGGTCACCCCTACTTTGGCCGCCAGCAGCGAAGGCGCAATGCCCTCTTTGCCATGCTGGTGAAGCACCACCAGCGCACAGAATTTCCCCTCTGACAGCTGATAGTCCTGCTGCAGCACATCCAGAATGGACTGCTGGATCTCCTCGCTGGCCGTCTTGATGTTCAGCATGGCGATGACTGCCGCTGGATTTATCTCCGGCACGATTTTCTTATGCCGTTCCAACTCGGCAAAAGTAGGTACCATTTCCCGTTTCATGATCTTCTCCGTTAATATGATTAGCTTGCTAACTATACATTATAATGATTTTTTTCCTGTTGTCAACGCTGCCTGACGCGAAAAAGCTATCCCCCAAGCAAAAATCACTCAGGAGACAGCTCCCTATCTCTTACTTCAAAAAGCCGTTGACAATCTGTTCTTCGGCTTCTTTTTCCGTCAAGCCCAAGGTCATCAGCTTGATGAGCTGGTCGCCGGCAATCTTGCCGATGGCAGCTTCATGCACCAGCATGGCATCCACGTTGTTGGCTTCCAGGGAAGGCACTGCCAGTATGCGACCCTCGTCCATGATGATGGAATCGCACTCCGTATGTCCATGGCAGGCAGCGTTGCCCACGATGCGCAGGTCCAGCTTCTGATAGGACTTGTCCTTGGCTACGCCGCGGGACACCACATCAGCACTGGCATTTTCTCCATCCAGGGACACCTCATATTCGCTGTACGCATACTGCTTGCCATGAGTCATGAGGCGCTCCCGCACGATCAGGCTGGCATCTGCCTTGAGGTTGGCCTTGGTGGTGCGGCTGGTGGAATCCACGCCCTTGATCTGCACCATTTCCATCTCCATGGAGCTGCCTGCTTCCATGGTCACTTCCGTAACAGGATTCAGGATGCGCTGCCCCATGCCATCGCCAGAGCCGTAATGTTTTTCCACATACTTGACCTTGGCATTCTCCCCCACGAAGAAGCGGTGCACGCCGTCATGCTCCGAGTCCTGGGTACCGCAGTTGTCGATGCCGCAGCCTGCCACGATCACCACATCGGCGCCCTCGCCGATGTAGAAGTCGTTATACACCGTTTCCTTCATGCCGCTTTCGCTCATGACCACGGGGATATGCACGCTCTCATTCTTGGTGCCGGGCTTGATGTGGATATCGATGCCGGAGCCATCTTCCTTCGAGGTGATTTCGATATTGGCACTGCTGCCGCGGCCCACGGATTTGCCATTGGCCCGCAGATTATACGCCCCCATGGGGACATCGTGGAGATCCGCCACCTCCAGCAGCAGTCTTTTCTGTATTTCATCCATCTTCAACATAGCGTGGCCTCCCCCTTACTGAAACTTCCTGCACATAGGCATGCTGACTTCCGTGTCCATGATCTTGGGCAGGATATCTTTGGCAGCACCATGTTCCTGCACCCGGCCGTCAGCCAGCACGATGATTTCGTCCGCGATCTGCAGGATGCGCTCCTGATGGGAGATGATGATGATGGAGCTTTCCTCGATTTCCTCCCGCATCTTCTCAAAGATGCGGATGAGGTTCTGGAAACTCCAGAGGTCGATGCCGGCCTCCGGCTCATCGAAAATGGACAGATTGGTCTTCCTGGCCAGAATGGTGGCAATCTCGATACGCTTGAGCTCGCCGCCGGACAAGGAGCTGTTCACCTCGCGATTGAGATAGTCATTGGCACAGAGCCCTACCTCGGAAAGATAATCGCAGGCCTTGATATGGGAAATCTTCTTCCCCGCTGCCAAGCGCAGCAGATCGATGACCTGCAAGCCCCGGAAGCGCACCGGCTGCTGGAAGGCAAAGCTGATGCCCATCTTTGCCCGCTCCGTAATGCTCTTGTGGGTGATATCTTCCCCGTCCAAAAGGATCTGGCCGGAAGTGGGCTGCTCAATGCCCGCTATGATTTTTGCCAAGGTAGACTTGCCACTGCCGTTCGGCCCCGTGATGACCACAAACTTCCGATTGTCAACGGTGAGGCTCAGGTCCTGGATGATATCCACCTGGCTGTTTCCCTCCGTGACATGGAAGGAAATGTTCCTCAATTCCAACATGTATATTCAGCTCTCCCTTTTTTATTTACACAATTTATGTCTCAACATTCTTTCTATATTATAACTCTATTATCCAGATCTTGTCGACAGGCAAATCCTTCCTATGCCTGCCAGCCCTTATTTCCCACAGTACATCAGCCCCAGCATGGTAATATCGTCGGACTGCTCCGCCCCCTCTGCATGGACAGCTATATCGTGTCTGACCGCTGTCAGGATCTCCTGCACATCGGCCTCACGATCGATACGATCCAGCGTCTGCTGCAGACGTTCCTCTGAGTAGAAGCGCTTCTGCGTGTCCATGGCTTCCGTCACCCCATCGGTATACAGGAAGAGCTTCTCCCCCGGCGCCAGCCGCAGCCTGTGGGCCTCGTAAGCTGCCTCTTCCAGTGCACCCAGGGCCGGCTGTCTCCGCTCCTCCCGGATATAGCTGTAACGGCCGTCATGGCTGACCAGCGGCGGATTGTGGCCACCATTCACGTAGATGAGCTCACCCGTCGTGAGATCCAGCTGGGCCAGGAAGACGGTGACAAACATCATTTCCTCATTGTCCTGGCAAAGCTCCTGGTTGGCCAGTGTCATGACCGCGGCGAAATCATCGGGTACCCTTGCCATAAGCACCAGATTCTTCAGCGTCGTCTTAGCCCGCATCATGAACAGGGCCGCAGGCACCCCCTTGCCCGATACATCAGCCATCGCCAGCACCAGATGATTCTCGTCCAGCATATAGAAGTCATAGAAATCTCCACCCACTTCCTTGGCGGCAAACATGGCCGCATAAAGCTGGATGCTTTTCTTGTCCTGCAGGAATTCCTGCGGCAGGGCGCCCAGCTGGATGTCTCTGGCAACGGAAAGTTCCGTGGCTATGCGCTCCTTCTCGGCCGTGGCTGCGGTGAGATTCTTCATATAGGTCTGCAGCTCATCGGTCATGGCATTGAAACAGACTGCCAGATGCTCGATCTCATCCCCTGTGCGGATTTCCACCTTCTTGCTGAGATTGCCGCTGGTGATCTCCCTTACACCATCTGCCAATTCGTGGATAGGTGCCACGAACTGCCGGGAAAGTTTCCTGCCACTGTAAACGAACACCACCAGCAGGACAGCGATGAACACCACCATCAGGAATATGATGAGCGACATCTTCTGCTGCATGAGGGAGGTTTTCTCTTTGGTGACCTGGGCAATGCCGGCCTTGTTCTGCAGCGCCGGAGCGATGACATCGTCAGCGGCAAAGGCGGCCGCAAAGCTCCAGCCCGTGCTTTCGATAGGCGCAAAGGCGATGTAGTAGTCCTTGCCATCCACCTGCGTCTGCCGCACGCCATTCCCTCCGGCCACCATCTCCCGGATGGTCAGCGCCAGCGTCGCATTATCCGACTGCCGGAGGTCGTTCTGGATATTCACCTCCAGTTCCCGCTCCTTACCAGCATCGTTCTCCTGGGAAGACAGGATGACGTATCCCCGGTTGTCCGTCACGAAGCAGAAACCCTCGTCGTGCAGGTTGGTTTCCTTCAGGATA
>Ga0256405_10009414_pt1 | contig 13380 bp, 12 predicted proteins | sample RumenRJG_02DNA_FD_189096 | JGI IMG/M metagenome (GOLD analysis project Ga0256405, IMG submission 189096) | Bovine rumen microbial communities from Lethbridge, Alberta, Canada - RJG_02 | ecosystem: Host-associated > Mammals > Digestive system > Stomach > Rumen | place: Canada: Alberta...
AAAAAATATGAGTTGGAAAGTTTTTCGTATTAAGCCAAAGCGCATTGTCAAGCGCAACAGTCTCGTCCTCACTCCTGACATGGAGGTGACTGTAACGACTAAACAGTATCAGAACAGCCCCTTTGACAACGGGGCGCAAGAAGTCAAAGCTATGTACATGCATATCTATGGTTTTGACTATCAAAAAGCATGTTGCACTCCTAATGACTTTACTTATAAGCCATTAGCTTGAGCCATAAATTCTCTTATATACTATTCATCGGTGATGTCCTTTTTGTGGCATTGCCGATGATTTAAACTGTAAGATTATGAGCGTACAGGAAATATTCAATCTGCCAGCTGTCAAGGAAGTAGAAAAGAACATACTTGACTTGCAACGTGACATAGAGGTCTCTTATGGTCTGAGTGACACGAGTACCGCAATAATCAGACGATTGCTCCTCGTCAGAAAACACTTGCTCGACCATGAGTTTGTTATGGACGAGATGTATAAAGGCTTATTGGGCGATTTCAACGAAGCTTTACGCCAACAGTTAGTTGCCATGCGCTACAATGCCATAAAATCATACAATGCCGTTATGCTGACAGATGTAGACGGTGACATTGAAGTAACAGGAAAATGTTATCTGGGTTATGGCTACCCAAAGATACATCCCGTTCAAACCATACGCGCAAAGAAAATGTGGTGTATGCTCAATGAGACTCTTGACCACTATAATAGAAATTACGAGAATGGTGTATGTGATGGATGGCGTTATCCAAGAGGTGATGGATATACAGACTCCGAGAACTATCTGTTGTATCTTAACGATGAGGTGGATAACTGGGATGATTGGTTCTTTGGTAATAAACTAACTGCCGATATGCATCTTATTCATCCAATCAACCAACTGCTTGAGGTCACCTGTTTCTCTATATTTGATTTGCTTTGGGTGCGTGATTTCAATATTGAGATAACTGTTGAGACAGATTATGATACATATAAAGGCGACATGCAGGTTGATGACCTAGATTGGTCGAAGTATGATTATTCAGACTGATATGGCAAAGCGAAAGAAAAAGTTCACAGAGTCACAGGAATGGAGTTACAAGAATGACTTCCCAATCGGTGAGGTCTGGGAAACGGATCACACATTGGCGAAGTTGATAGTGCCACGATTGAGAGCATTCAAGGCTCTCGACAAGCAAGGTTATGCTCCGGGCTTTAAGGATATTGCCGATTGGAATCTTGCCATCCAAAAGATGATTGACGCTTTCGAGTTGTTGGAGGATAGCAACACATTGACAGAAGAAGAAAACAAGAAGGTTGACGAAGGGCTCATGCTTTTCTGCAAGTATTTCCGTAACCTTTGGGATTAAAGATTTCTAAGAAGATTTCTTAAAAAAGGCTCCAATCCTAGTATTCTTTCATATTTTATTCTTAACTTTGCAAAAAACAAAACGATGAATAATATTTTTGGTGAACTCAGAAAATATGCGCGTAAAAACCATCCTATTTTAACTTACGACGGTCGTGAATTATATGAAAGAATTGCAGAAAATTGGACCCAATATTATTCTAGTCGCATAGATTTTAGTTATTCTAATAGATTAGAAAAATTAATAGCCATAGCTAAGGCAAAAACTCTTAGGTATATACATGAGAAAGACTATGACCGTAAATATAATTTATATGACATTATGTTACAATTGTGTCCAAATAACAAGGGATTAGCGGGCGTTACAACTTATGTGTTAGAGTTAGCCATTGATATAAACAAAAAATTAAATATTAATAAATCTGAAGGTTACGAGAAATACGAAGTAACAGATGCAGATATTAATAAGGTTGTAGATGGACCTGTAATTTGCGCTGATGACTATGACGAATTTATACATTCAGCAATAGATTTCAAAAAAGAAGAACTAATGAATTATTAATAGATCGTGTTTTAATTAGTTTTGATAGCTATATATCAGTTTACGAGAATGCTAAAAAAAACAAATATCGTAGGGAAGGATTTAGAATATCTGAACAGAATGAAGATATATAAAAGCAAAACAATAGACTTGTTAGAAGCGCCTGAAAACGTTTATTGGCTTTGTGTAGATGTAAATAAGAGATTCGAAGATGGAGAGCAAATTTCTACCGACTCAGCCTGGATTTTTAGCCAAAAAGAGATAACAAATATATCTCTTATTATAATTAATTAATATAGATTCAAAATAGTGACGAATTGGACAAGCAAGGTAGTGTCACTGTCTATTCACGTGACACTACCGACCTAAATCGTTTTATTTGAATAAACTACCCTTTGACCAATAGTTATTTGCGAGTCGATGGACTTCATTCCTTTGATAATAGATACTTTCTTTACCTAAAAGCACCTTCTATTTCGCCATATTCAGTTTTTCCCTTCTCATTTTTTTTGATAAATTTTCTTGCTATATTTTCCAAAAAGTATGCTCCTCCATTTCTATAAATGAAGAAACTATTTATCTGAGGACGCTGATATTGAAGGATTTATTCTTCTACTTTTCAAAGATTATTTGCAGGAATAGATTAGACTTGCCAACGGCATCAACCTATATCCAAAGATAGACAAGGAACTCGGACTTGGCGTATTATATCCCTCTATTGAAGATATTGCCATACAGAATGCCAAGAGATACCGTGCACACGTTGCCCCGACCGGTGCTTAGCCATGAACCTTCTAGGACTATCTACTCAGGTACCTATGAACGTGGTGTTCCTGAAAGACGGATCACCAAGAAAGATTAGGCTTGGTAACGACAAGACAATAACGTTCAAGCATACTGTTCCAAAAAATCTTGCTTTCGTGAACAAGACAGCCCAACTGGCTACATTCGCATTGAAGGAGATTGGTAAAAGCAGTGACAATGAAGAGCATCTGAAAGCACTAAAACAAGCATTCTCTACCATTAACGAGAAGTCCATAGAGGCTGATTATAAGCTGATGCCAGCATGGATTAGGAAAATAATAAAGAGCTTTTATGAATAGTTATTATAATTACGCGTTGACAAAAATGAGGAAGACTGCAAAAAAGCCCCATGTCAACTATGAGTTGAAGAAAGAACTTGTTTAAGGCCATGGCCCAGCATAAGACGGCAGGGCTGTTGCCCGTGCTGAAGGCTACTCATGGTGACAAGACGAATTGGGATTGTTCCTACCACGTGCGATTGTCAACCGTGTAGGCGAGCCTTGAACTGTCTTATTTGAATGAAAAAAGTCTTTTGACCCATAGATATTTGTGAGTCAAAAGACTTAATTAAATTCTTTTATTATGAATACTTTTCCTACATAAAAGCATCTTCTATATCGTCATATTCGACTTTTTCCCCTTTCATTTCTTTAATAACTTTTCTTGCTATACTTTCCAAATAATATGCTCCTCCATTTCTATGAATGAAAAAGCCATCTTTAATGTATACGGGAGATGGCATCCATGGATTAAATGCATTTTCATCTTTGGCGAGAACTACAAATACTTCGCCTTCTTTTATCCATTCTTTGTCTACTACGACCCCTATTTTCCTAGTATTCTTACTAAAAATGCCTCCTATCTTGATGTTATTATAATATTCCTCGATAGACATATCCTTAGGACAGAAAGGAAACTCAGTAGGTGTAAACCAATAGTCTTGCTTGGCATTAGGAGTTAGAGAATCCGTAATTTTATGTTCAGGTTGAATATTATCTAAATCTAAAGTTTGTGGCTGTGAAGGGCTTTGATAATAGTCATTAACCGTTTTCATTTCAGAAGCCTCTGCATTAGAAGATTTTATCTTTTGAATTTGCTTAGTAATTGCAGTTTCCTTTAAATCATTATCTTTAACTTGCACTTTAGGCAACTTAGAAAAGTCGAACGGCTTTTCATCATCTTCGAATATGCCATGTCTTTTTCCTATAGGTGAAAAAATCCATTCATCTATAGGCTCACCTGTCCTTTCTACCTTTACATGAAGTTCTTCAGGGGTCTCTTTTGCCCACTCTTCTAATCTCTCTTTAGAAATTTTAGCTTCTTCTTTAGAAACCGTACGCATCCAACCAAAGTTCTTGTCTGAAACTGGTGTCATATATAGAACCGTCGGATCTTTCAGAAAGTTTTCTATGCTACCACAGATATATATAATCTTTGCACGGGTGATTGGATTATTCAATGCATTTTCCAACTTGGTAACCCATCGAAGATTTTCTGGTCTGTTATTTGCACGGTTAGTGTCAATATGGTCAACAACTAAATCTTTACTTTTTGGCTCTCCATGAAAGGCAGTTGCAACTATACGGTGCACCCTTTCTTGAGAAATATACATATAGCCGTTCTCAATATGTTTAATTCCGAAAGTCCAAAATCCATCGTATTTTCGCTTTCTTTCCCCTTTCTGTACGCGAAAAACAGCCCCGTTATCACGCACATGATAGGTTTCCCCTTTATATGTGCATGTAACTTCTACAGAATAATCATCATTAACTCCAATCATTTCTGAGTATTCTTCTCTATTTCATTACACACAGCTATGAAAGCCTGATATTCTTCTCCATCCATGTCGTAAATATTAATGACCTTAGTCATATCTTTGTCGAATAGGACTTTTGCAGTTCCCATTTGAACATTGCCATTATTGCTCTTAGCCCTATAACTAACCTTTGCCTTCATCCCGATGAATTCAGGATCTTTGGAGAACATCACTCTCATTTTTTCTGCAATGGTTCTTGCGTGTTCTGTTGCATCAGATTCGGCCTTTTTTGCTTGCCGATATTTCTCTTTTGCTTGATTTTGTTCATTCCGTCCGTATGATGTTTGGTAAGGACCTCCCCACAAGGCAATGCGAGACTGGGCTTCTTCCTTGTCACTTTTTGCCTGTTCTATAGCCGTACCGTCTTTTGCCAACTCTATAGTCAGTTCATAAAATTGTGGGTCGTCATAAGGAGTAAATGCACTGTCAACCTCAATCGATGCCAGATCATAGCTATCTGGTATGATAAGGGACTCCTTTATTTTAGCTTCAGACAGCTCTTTAGCTTTTTCCTCTGTACTCTTGGTGCATGATGAAAGCACAAATGCCAACAATGTTATAAATAACATGGCCGATGATAATTTTTCCATATTCTTCCTTTGATTTAGTGATTTATACTCCCCTCTTTCGACAGGGTTTTATTTTTGTTTAAGAATATAATTCAGAACAAGGAAGGGGAGTTCGCGCTCACTCCTACCATGCCCAGACTTGCTATATAGCAAGCCTTTGTTGTTTTTGGTCTCCACAAAGTTACATATATTTTTTCATGCTGCCAACTTTTTTCTTACTTTAATACAGCTTTACCGTATTGCATATCGAGTACGCCGTTCTTCCCAAACTGCGATTTTTCAGTATCCATGTCTATTTTGCTTGTATCTAATCCTTAGAGCTGGAAGTGCCCGACTATTTTGTCATTATTGGAATTCATAACAAAACTTGAAAGCAGAATCCATAGAATATAAGGTAAAATGCAGGTCGTGTGCAGGTGTACCAAAACGCAAGATAAAAAATTGTTTCTCAAATATTTGGTGGTTAGTTCATTTTTTGCTAACTTTGAACCCAAATAAAAAGAGATCTTTAAATTCGGCTTGAAATACTGCTTTCGGGTGGTTCAGTCAAGTCTTGCAGGGTTAGGAAGTGGTTTCTATAGGGTCTGTAGATGGTTTGAAAAGCGGTACAGATACGGTACAGAACGATTTCCTTGAATTCTAAGCAGTTGAATATTAAGATATTAGCGGAAAAGGTGGGGGTTCCTCTCTCTCCGCTTTGCATTTTTTCAGACTATCTGAAGACTATGCAGAAAATATAGCTAATCGCCGTAACTCCAACGAGTTACGGCGATTTTTATTTCCCGATTCGCTTTCTCAGACTACGAAAAAAGAGGCTGCATAGTCTCAAAATAGTCTGTTTTTGTTACACTGGTGTTACAGCAAAACGCCAAAAATCAAAATTGTAACACAGACTATGTACAGAGCACGTCAAGACTATGTGTAATTCATTGTCTTTCAGATATTATGTCTAACTTTGCAGCCGTGAGTTTTGTAACATTCGCCTGTAACAAGAGGTGATTTTAACAAACTAACGGTAACATTAAAATTACAAGTAGTATGAGACGAGCATTCAAGACAGTTTCCTACATGCGTGGAAACTTCGTGAACAAGGAGGGCAAGCTATCCTTGGAAAAGGTGAAAGCAGGACGGCCGTCCTACTTTTGCATGACGGCCGTCTTGCTTTCACTTCTTTACCACTTTGCGTCCGTCTACGATATAGATGCCGGCGGGCAGGCGGTCGAGCGAGGTGTTGAGGCGCAGGCCATTGAGAGTGTAGATGCCGCGCCGTGCAGCCGGCACGTCGGCGGCGGGTGTCTCAATGCCGGTGCCGACCTCCTTCGTGAAATAGCCCGTCTCGGGGTTGGCCATCGCCACGTCGGTCTTGCTCTGGTCGTATGCCACGGCACCCTTGAGTTTCGTGCAGCCGGAGAACATGCCTGATGACTCGCTGCACGTCCACGTGTCATCGCAGTATATGGTGGTGAGGTTCTCGCAGTCCTGAAACATATAACTCATGTCGGTCTCCTTCTCGGTGTTGAAGTTCGTGAGGTCTAATGAGGTCAGGGCATAGCACTTGAAAAACATTCCGTTCATATCCGTCACGTTCCCGGTGTTGAAGTTAGATACGTTCAGCGTGGTGAGGCTCTCGCAGTACGCAAACATTCCGTTCATATTGTTCACATTCTCGGTGTTGAGGTTGCTTATGCCCTCTATGTTCTTGAGATTGGTGCATTTGTTGAACCAATCTCTCGTACTCGTAGGCTTGTAGTCCTTGAACGAACTGTCGAAGACCACACTGGTGATGCTGCTTTTTGATTCATTGTATGTTCCTGCCCAGGCAGGAATGGATTTGTCGCTCGCCTGCTTCTGGTAGATGCCATAGACAGTGCCGGTGCGTGTCTTCTTATTGGCATCGTAGTAGAAGGTGAGCGTCGAGCCGTCCTCCACAACGTAGGCCTCGCGAAGATCGGTGGAGTTGGGAACGATGACAATATCGACGCTCTCCTCGCCGTCTGAATCGACTATCGTCTGACCCATACTGCCGTTCATTTCCTTGTCTATGACTTTACCTCCTTCCGGACTTTCTATGTGGCAGTCGATAAGGGTAATGGTTGTCATGTCCCATACTCTTTTCACTTTCAGTGTGGCATTCTTCACCACGAGGTGATTGTCAAAATTCGGACCGCTATTGTTGCCCATATCGTTTGTTTCCACCTCGCAGCCGTCGATGGTAACTGTTGATTGCTAAAATTGGAAAATGCCCCTCCACTTGCTCTTGATTTTCAGACTTCCACCGTTGATGGTCAACTTGCAAAAATTGAGGTCGATGGCCGTATAGTTCTCGTTGCTGATGCTGTTGCTACCTACGAGTTTGATGGTGATCTCGCCACTGTATATCTGGATAAAATCATTAGGCTTCACTTTCGACACGAGGGTGGCGTTGTCGAGGGTGAGCGTCTTGGTGGCAGCGTCCCAATGCACTTTGCCCGCTTCGAGCCAGTCGCCCGTAAGGTCTTTAGACGTGGAGAGATCAATATCCGTGTCGTCAATCTTGAGGCTCAGCGCGTTTGCTGTGTTGGTCCACATCGTCGCTATGATGATGAGGAGCGTGAGTAATGTTCTTTTCATTTTTATTTTAATAGGGTAAAACATTGTCTTATGGATAGCATCGTCGCTGTTCTTCCATTTGTTATTGGCATTTGGTGAATAGACTTCTGATGCGTTGGCAGAGGGAGCGGCATGGACGGTCTCCCGCCTCTCCGGTATGGTTTTTTAGCGAATCTCGGCCGTTTTGTTCGCTTGGCGGGCTCATGGGGTGAGGATGATCCTCGCACGCCTCCTCACGACGGTCGAGCTCGCTGTCAATCATGCCGCGGATCGTGTCGAGTAGCTGCAAACGGTCTTCAAGAAACTGCATGTTGCGTCGTTGCCGTTCGGAGAGCCGCTTGTTGTCTTGATGTTTCATCTCAGTTACTGTTTATTACGCTTCACAGGCTTTCAAGCCACGCAAAAGAGAGCCTTGCTCCACATCTGCCGGGTGCCGCTAAATCTGTTGCAAAGTTAGGCGTGAAAGGCACGAACAGGCATTGCAAAATCGGACAACATCCTTGCAAAATCGGACTTTCCGCATGGGAGGCATCTTGCAAAATCGGACATCAAGATATTGTAATTAATTGGAATAAAGCCTATTACTACTGACATATTTAGCGAAATTAACAAATTACTCTGTCAAAGGACAAGAGGAAACAATACCAGCAAACGAAGAGAAATCGTCCCGCTGCACCATAATGCTACCACGGATAAACAATCACAGTTTGCCTTTGAAGCAGCTGTCTCTATTATGGTAATGATTTGGCCAAATTATCTCTCTTTTTTATTGCTTTTTAGAATTAATTGTTATCTTTGTACCCAAATCGTTACGGAACGACAACATAATATACTGATGCCTTATCACAAATGACCTGATATGCAACACGCTACATTATTGGCATTTCGAGGGTTTCCTTTTTCATCACTCCGTCAAAAGAGCATACAACTGGCCTTCACGCTGCTTGGCCTCATGCTTCTGGCCTCATGCGGCAATGGAGAGGGCGGTACAAAGGGAGAAGGCGCGGCAAAAAAGACGGCCACTGCCGGCAATACAAAAACGACCGGACAGGAGACCGTCGAACACTTGCTAAAAGTCTATGACGGTCAGGACAGAACTGAACAAGTCGCCACGGCCAACAAGATTTTCGCTCTGCTCCACCGCGAGGAGTTGACCGACAGCCTCATCAAGGCAAGCAACAGCACTCCTAAAGACAGCCTGAACATGCTGGTGTGGTATTGGGCCGGCGAACATCTGTGGACCACTCAGGACTATACCGAGGGACTGCGGTATGCCGAGAAAGCCCTGCCGCTGACCTACCGGTTGGGCGACCTGCCGCTGCAAAGCGACTGCGAGCACCTGGTAGGATTGTTCTATTTCCGCCAGTCGGACTATGAGAAAGCCGTCAGCCATGTGAGCAAGGCTCTTGACATCGACAAGAGTGAAGGCGACAAAAGTCGTATGGGCAGTTCGCTCAACACGTTGGCAGGCATCTGCTTAGCAGCCAAACAGCTTGACGAGGGAGAAATATATATCCTTGAAGCCATACGCATCTGTGAGGAGGCCAACGACTCCAATCTGTTGCCCATCCGCTATGGTATGGCATCGGAAATCTACCATGCCAAGGGCGACGATGCGCGGTCATTGGACTATGCCCGCCATGCTTTTCAGATAGACTCTTTGCGTGGCAACACGGCAAGAATGGGCATACGGCTGTCGCAGATGGCTGCAGCACTGATCGCCCTCAAACAAGATGCGGCGGCTGAACATTCTATCCGACGTGCCATCCCTATACTGGAAAAGGCTGGCAACGAGTTGTCTCTCTCCATCTGTCGTAACCAAATGGGCGAACTGCTCAACCGGCGTGGGGCACACGCTGAGGCTGTCGCCTATTTCAGAAAGGCAGCAGAGACATTTGCTCTAAGGAAGGACAAATATAATGAGAGCCGAGCACAGATGGGACTGTATGAGGCTCTGAAAGAGAGCCATCCCAAAGAAGCCGGACAACATCTGAGGAGATATGCCACTTTGAAAGACTCTATCTATCAGCATGAGGTGGAGCAGGCTGTCAGTCAATATAATGTGAAATACAAGACCGAGGAACTCGCACACAAGCAGAAACAGGAAAGGCTGGAAAAGCGTGTCATCCTTTTTGGGGCCATTGCCTTGATAGCTGTGCTGCTGCTTATCGTCACAGTAGGCATCTATACAAGCAGGAAACGCCGCCGCAACCACATGGCACTGAAAAAACTCTCTGCCCTGCGTGAGCACTTCTTTACCAATATCACCCACGAATTTCGTACGCCACTCACCATCATACTCGGGTTAAGCCACGATCTTGAAGCCAACGAAGCAGCAGAGGTCAGAGATAAGGCTCTGGCTATCAACCGGCAGGGAAAAGCCTTGCTCGAGCTCATCAACCAGCTCTTAGACATCGCAAAGGTGAAGTCGGCAGTGGGCAAGGCAGACTGGCGCAACGGCAACATCATGGCCTACCTGACCATGGTCGTGGAAAGTTATCAGGACTTTGCCAAAAACCATAACATCCAACTGCAGTATCTCTCGAAAGGCGATGTGAAGATGGACTTCGCACCCGACTATGTGAACAAGGTGATGAACAACCTGCTGTCCAACGCTTTCAAGTTTACGCCTGAATATGGGAAAATAAGCGTAGCTGCCTGGCGGGAGAACAACCTGCTGCATATCGACGTCAGCGACACGGGAACAGGTATGGACCAAGAAACGATGGCCCACGTCTTCGAGCCATTCTATCAGGCAGAAAACGACTCCCGCCACATTGGAACGGGCGTGGGCCTTGCGCTTGTAAAGCAGATCATGGATGCCGTTGAAGGAACGGTAACACTGGAGAGCAAGGTAGGCAAGGGTACAGCCTTCCATCTCAGCATTCCCATTTGTAATACCGTCAAGAAAGAAGTAGGAGAAATGGGCAACACGGCTGCTACAGCATTGCTGACCGACAGTGAGCCTATGCTTGCTGACAGTGACAATGGTGATGATCAGTGCCGCCTGCTCGTCATCGAGGACAATCGCGACATCGCTGCCTACATCGGTGCGCAGTTTGCCGACCGCTATGCCATCAGCTATGCCACCAATGGCCATGAGGGACTGGACAAGGCACAGCAGCTTGTGCCCGACCTCATCATAACCGACCTGATGATGCCCGGTATGGACGGACTGGAACTGTGCCGGCAGATACGTGGCAACGACATCATCAACCACATACCCATCATCATTGTTACGGCAAAGATCACGGAAGAGGAACGCATACGCGGTCTGCAGGCTGGAGCGGATGCTTATCTCACAAAGCCTTTCAATGCCGATGAACTGCAAACACGTGTAGAGAAGCTGCTCGAAGGACGGAAGCTACTGCAACAGAAATATACCCAGACCGTTACTGAACACAAGGAGGAAGATGAGGAACAAAACACACCGCAACCCTCCTGCACCGACCTACGCTTCCTCTCCAAGGTCTCGGATGTCGTCTATATGCAGCTCAGTCGTAACAAGAGCGTTGATGTCGAGCTTATTGCCTCAAATCTATGTATGAGCAGCCGACAGTTCCATCGCAAGATGGTAGCACTCACCGGGCGCACACCTACGGCATATATCCAACGCATCAAGATACAGAAGGCAAAGACGTTGCTGAACGGAAATCCACAAATGAACTTCACTGAAATAGCAGACCTGTCAGGCTTTGGCGACTACAGCAACTTCGTGCGTGCATTTAAGAACGTATGCGGCATAACGCCTACTGAATACAGAAGGCAGAACAAACCATAATAGCAGGCATACATCCTTGCCTTGACATGACAGAACCGGCGAAACAACAACGCCGACGAACAAGACTTAAAAGAAAAATCAAATATTATTTGGTCAATTAAATTGCAGACTTCGTTGATTTTCATAATAACCACACACATCTTCGCATAGTTACAAGAAAAGAAAACCGATCGCTTCGCCGCAAAAAGAACAAACATTAGTCGTAGATAAGTAAAAGGCGCCATCCTTTATAGGGGGCGCTTTAAAAACTTTCTATTTTATCAACTTATCTATGATTTGAAGTTTTTGCTCTACATTCTCGACAAAGTTGTGCTGCTATGAAATCAGAAATAAGATTTAAAATTTAAAATATGGGGTAGCATCTCACAAAGAAAATTTTGCTCTCTAAATTTGGATTATTGAAAAGCAACTGCTATTTTTGCAGAAAAATTACAAATATCGGCTTTAAGTTATGATAATTCAATTTTCTATCGCAAATTATCTCTCTTTCAAAGAGCCGGCAACATTATCCCTTGCCGCCACATCTTTGAGGGAACCTGAGGCAGAAGCCAATGGTGCTTCCTTTGAACTGGACGGCATCAATCTGAAGCTTCTGAAGAGTGCAGTAGTGTTTGGAGCCAATGCTTCGGGCAAGTCCAACCTCATCAAAGCACTTCACTTCTTCAAGGACTTTGTGTTCAACTCGTTCAAGGCATTGCAGTCGGACGAACAGATTTCCGTGGAGCCATACCGACTGAATGTCGTCTCTGCAAAAGAGCCGAGCATGATGGAAATGGTAATGGTCGTAGAAGGCAGCATTTTCCGTTATGGTTTTGAGGTGACACCGACCGAAGTCTGCAAAGAGTGGCTTTACAAGAAAGCATGCAAGCGCCGCTCCAAGGAGATAGAGCTGTTCTATAGGGATAGTGGACAATTCAACGTCCATGCTAAGTACAGTCAGGCGCAAGAGCTTGTCAACAAGAAAATGATTCGGGACAACGCACTGCTGCTCTCTACCCTTGCACAGTTCAACGACCCGACTGCAGTCTCGCTGATTCGCTGGTTGGGCGAGACACAATGCTTAACCGAACAAGACGAGACTAATATATGGAAGGATGCACTCAAGCATCTTGATGACCCGAATATGAGACAACGCATCGTGTCGTTCTCACAATTTGCTGACCTTGGGCTTGATGACATCGAGAAGGTCAACAATCGTCTCGTGAGCACCCATGCGCTGTTTGACAACGACGGCAACAAGGCTGGTGATGTTTCTTTCCCCTTCGAGGTGAACGAGTCGGAAGGAACGCTCAAGTATTTTGCTTTTGCCTATCCTACCCTCCATGCCCTTGACACGGGTACAAGGCTTATCATAGACGAGTTGGGCGCAAAACTGCATCCCACGCTATTGGAGCACATAGTCGGTCTCTTCAACAACGCTTCGACCAATCCTCGCAATGCGCAGCTGATATTTACGACCCACGACACCAACCTGCTCAGCTCGCATCTTTTCCGTCGCGACCAGATATGGTTCACGCAGAAGGATATATACGGTGCATCACGGCTCTTCTCGCTTGCAGAATACAAGGTGCGCAGCAACGCGCCGTTTGAGCGTGACTATCTTTTAGGAAAATTCGGCGCCACTCCGATCATTGGCAATCCAAACTATGCATTGCAAGGTTATGAGCAGCATTAATCATCGAATTGACAGAGGTTATGGGCGCAGAAGTGGCTTGCGTCCCATCAAGCAGTCGTTCCTCATCATCACGGAAGGCGTGAACACTGAGCCGGACTATTTCACATCTTTCCGACTGACATCTATATACGCTCTGTCCATTGCCAAGGTGGCATCCTTGGGCAAATGCACCTCTTTGAGCAGATAGTGGTCATGCTTGGCTGCAGAAGTGAGCTGTATCACCATAGGCACTCCGACATGGTACTTC
>Ga0256405_10009415_pt1 | contig 13377 bp, 12 predicted proteins | sample RumenRJG_02DNA_FD_189096 | JGI IMG/M metagenome (GOLD analysis project Ga0256405, IMG submission 189096) | Bovine rumen microbial communities from Lethbridge, Alberta, Canada - RJG_02 | ecosystem: Host-associated > Mammals > Digestive system > Stomach > Rumen | place: Canada: Alberta...
AATATTGAAAATATATCCATAAATCTTTTTCCTTCCCTAGTGTATATTTACATTTTAGATAAGAAACTTTTCATTATCAATAAATTGTTGCTGATTTGTAAAAAAATTATTTCACATTTCTAAAAAATTCATCTGTTATCAGCTGTGAATATTTTTTATTTTCGTTTATGGCAATAAGCATTTTTGATTTGTCCGCATCTGTTTCCACAACGGATATTATTCCTCCGACTTGACCGATTGGCAGCTTATTTATTTTTGCGGTAAAACGCACAAAAGGTACTTGTTGATTATATGCTTTCATAGTACCTTGCTTTATTATTTTAAAATCATCAACTTGTAATGACTGATACTTCATTTTTTTAAAAAAGCTTTGCATTTTGTCGTCAACATTACCATTTTTAAAATCTTCTTTTGTAAGAATAGGTTTTTTATTTGTATCTACAATAATTAATTTTTGTCCGGTTGCTTCATGCTCAGCTAAAACTCCCTGATATCCGAATGCACTTGCTGCTTTATCTATTGAATATTCTTCGGATAATTTCGAGAAATCACCTATCTTACTTGCACGTTCCATAATAGATTCTTTCGAAGAATCTACATATTTATGATATAAATCTATAACCCATTCTTTTCCTCCAATTGAAATAAAACCTATCAGAGCAAGAGCAAGAATTATTATCTGTAAAATTTTTTTTAAGCAACCCATATTCATTTGTTCCATGCCATATTACATGGTATCATTTTAATAGGAATTTAGATTTATGGCAATACAAGAAATAAACTATATAAAAACAGCCGATGTAAATGCCGAAGATGCAACTCCTGCAATGCAGCATTATATTGAATTAAAAAAAGAACATCAGGACAAACTCCTCTTATACCAAATGGGAGATTTTTTTGAAACCTTTTTTGAAGATGCGGTTCAATTATCAAAAGAATTGGAATTAACTCTGACAGCAAGGGATGCGGGAAAAATTTTAGGAAAAATTCCATTAGCGGGAATTCCGATGAAAGCTCTTGACGGTTATTTGGAAAAACTGGTTAAAAAGGGTATAAAAGTTGCAATTTGTGAACAGCTTGAAGACCCTAAATTTGCAAAAGGTATTGTAAAAAGAGGTATTACCCGTATTGTTACAGCCGGTACAATAACCGAAAGTAATTTGCTGGATAAAAACAAAAATAATTATATTTGTGCAATTTTTAATGATGAGAAATCAGATTTATATGGCTTTGCATACACTGATATTTCTACAGGAGAATTTAAAGTAACACAAGCTCCTTACAATTTAATTATTACCGAGCTTGCACGAATTAAACCTTCTGAAATTATTGCGCCCGCAGCTCAACAAAAGATTTTACCATTTCAAATAGTACCTGAACAAAAGGTTGATTTACCTGAGGAAATTACAGCAAATTATAATTGCTCTATGGTTCCCCAAAATGTTTTTGAGGAAAATTTTGCAAAAAATAATCTAAAAGCCGCTATGAAACTGCAAACTCTTGACGGATTAGGTTTTGATGATTGTAAATTAGGATTTAGAGCAGCAGCTGCAATGTTAGGGTATATTTGGGAAACATTGAAAGACAATTTTCCTAAATTTGAAACGATTGAACCTTATGTATTATCGGAATATGTTTTGATTGATTCCAGCACAAGAAAAAATCTTGAACTGGTTGAAACATTAAGAGAAAAAAATAAATACGGCTCTTTATTATGGGCATTGGATAAAACAAAAACAAACATGGGTGCAAGACTTTTGCGTTCTTGGATTTGTCAGCCATTAAAAGATATTGAACAAATTGTTAAACGACAAAATTTTGTTGAAGAATTAATTAATCTTGAAGATACACGTACAGATTTATCTGAAATTTTAGAGCAAATTTATGACATTCAGCGTTTAGCAACACGCTTAAGCAATGGTTCTGCCAGCCCAAGAGATTTTGTCAGTTTGAAAGATTCTTTGAAAAGATTACCTGAAATTTTGGATATTGTTAGCAGAATAAATACGGATTTATTTGATAATGTAAAAGAATTTTCGTCTGAATTAGGCGATTTTGCATCTATTATTGAAAAAACAATTCAAGACAATCCTCCAATGCTCCTAAAAGAGGGAGGAATAATTAAATCCGGTGTAAGTGGTGAACTTGATTACCTTAACGACCTTTTAACAGGCGGTGAAGATTGGCTTAGAAAATTTGAAGAAAAAGAAAAAAGCCGAACAGGAATAAAAAATTTGAAAGTCGGATTTAATAAAGTTTTTGGTTACTTTATTGAAGTTACTAATTCAAATTTAAGCATGATACCTGACAGTTACATAAGAAAACAAACACTTACGGGTGGCGAAAGATTTATTACAGATAAGCTCAAAAGGCATGAAGATGAAGTTTTAAATGCTCAATTTAAAGCGAGAGAACTTGAATATAAATTATTCTGCGATTTTAAAGATTATTCAAAAGAATATGTATCAAAAATACGAATTTTGGCTGAGTCTATAGCACAATTGGATGTACTAAATTCTTTTGCAACGACAGCTTTGGAAAACAATTACACAAAACCCGAAGTTGACGAAAGTTTGGAATTTAGTGTAAAAAATGGCAGACATCCTGTTCTGGAATTAATTTTACCACTCGGCGAATATGTTTCTAATGATTTGGAATTATGTGCAAACTCAGCATTAAAAACTCAATTTATGATTTTAACCGGACCTAATATGGCGGGTAAATCTACATTTATGCGTCAAAATGCACTTATAGCATTGATGGCACAAATAGGGTCTTATGTACCCGCAGACGAAGCTAAAATAGGTATTGTTGATAAAATTTTCACTCGTGTTGGTGCAAGTGATGATTTAACATTAGGTCAATCAACATTTATGGTGGAAATGGTTGAAACAGCTTATATTTTAAACTCTGCAACAGAGAAAAGTCTGATATTACTTGATGAAATAGGCAGAGGAACAAGTACTTATGATGGTGTTGCAATAGCTTGGGCCGTTGCAGAGTATATTGTCAAAAGTATTAAAGCTCGTTGTATTTTTGCAACTCACTATCATGAATTGAATATTATGACAGAATCTTATCCGCAAATTAAAAATTACAGAATTACAATTACAGAAAAAGATGGTGATATTGTTTTCTTAAGAAAAATTGTACAAGGCGGTGCAAGTAAGAGCTACGGCATACAAGTTGCAAAAATGGCAGGACTTCCTGCTTCTGTTGTAGAACGTTCAAATGAATTAATGAACAAATTACAAAAAAATCAATCCAATAAAAAACTCACTTCTAAAAAAAGAACTGAATTTGAAGTTGATACCCCTCAATTAAATCTTTTTTAATATAAACTTGTGATAATTTTATGCACATGTTAATATTTAATAAAAGTAATAAGGAGTTGTTTTATGGGGTTATTAGATAAAAAGCCTGCAAAAATATTAAAAGAAGCATTAAAGGTTTTGGGCAAAAAGCAATTGTCTTTAATTATTCACGGCAGCAGTTTTCCTGATTTACAAACTGAAGATACAGCCTATGGAAATTATAATTCGAATGGTGCAAAGTCATTAATGGAATATATTTCAGGAGTATTTACTTCAATTCAGCTTGGACCTAACGGCAAGCTAAAATCTTGCGACAGTTCACCTTATACAAGCACTATATTTTCAGGAAACCCTTTATTTATTGATTTAAAGCAATTAACAACAAAAGAATGGGATAATATTCTTTCTGAAACAACATTTAATTCCATAGTTGAAGAAAATCCAAATAAAAATACAAACAAAACAGCATTCTCATACGCTTACAGACGTCATGATGATGCTTTGAATGAAGCTTATGATAATTTTATTAAATCAGAAGAATTGAAAAAACGCAGAAAACAATTTGAAATTTTTAAACATGATAATGCACAATGGCTTGATAAAGATGCACTATATCAAGCATTATCAGTAGAACATGGTAACGATTACTGGCCTTTGTGGAAATCAGAAACAGATAAAAATTTATGCAATCCTAAATCTATTGAACAAAGAATGGAATATGCAAAAAGAATACAGGAAATTGAAAAAAAACATAAACGTGAAATTGATTTTTATAAATTTTGCCAATTTGTATTAAATTATCAATCAGAAGAAACTAAAAAATTTGCTGATAAAAACAAATTAAAAATGATAGCAGACAGGCAAGTTGCCTTTTCAGACAGAGATATTTGGGCATACCAACAGTACTTTTTGGATGGTTGGATGCTGGGTTGTCCTCCTGATTATTTTTCAGCAGACGGTCAGGCATGGGGATTCCCTGTTATGAACCCTGAAAGTATGTTTAATGAGGACGGTTCACTTGGTGATGGCGGAAAATTGATGAAAGAACTTTTCAAAAAGATGTTCCGTGAAAATCAAGGCGGTGTAAGAATTGACCATATTGTAGGACTTATTGACCCTTGGGTATATAAAGCAGGATGCAAACCAAAAATTGAAGAAGGCGCGGGAAGATTGTATTCTTCGCCGGAACATGAATTTTTGAAAAAATTTGCAGTTATTACTGAAGAAAACTTAAATTACGAAGTACCCGCAGATAAAGAACAAAGGGTAAAAAATCTTACAAAAGCACAAATTAAAGCTTACGGAAGATTAATTGAAAAAATAGTTATCGCTGCTGCAAAGGAAGAAGGTTTAAATAAAAATGCTATAGTTTGTGAAGATTTAGGCACATTAACAAATCCTGTAGCCTCAGTATTAAAAGAATACGGCTTGTTGGGAATGAGATTAACACAATTTGTTGTTCCTGAAACGGAAGGACATCCTTATAGGTGTAAAAATATTCCTGAAAAATGCTGGGCAATGGTTGGAACTCACGATAATAAGCCTATTTCTATGTGGGCAGATTCATTGGTAAATACTCACGAATCTTACTTACATGCAAAAGCTCTTGTAGCAGATTTATTCCCTTATGCTGATAATAAGGACGATATTATTGTAAAATTAACTCAAGATTCGGAATTTTTGGCAAAAATTAAATTAGTGGAAATATTTGCATCAAGTGCAGAAAATATTCAAATATTCTTTACTGATTACTTTAATATAAAGGATATATATAATATTCCGGGAACATCAGGTGATTTGAATTGGTCATTAAGATTGCCAAACAATTTTAGTGAATTGAAAACAATAGATTTACCTGAAATTCTAAAGATGGCAATTGAAGCTCGTGGAACTGAATTTGCAGATAAACATTCAAAGTTAATCAATGAATTAAACAGTTTATAAGATTATGCTAAAGAAAATAATAATAACAATTTTTATATTTTGTGTAATACCAATATTTGCATTTGCAAATATTGCGAATGAGGCTCGCCTTGATTACAACAAGGGTATTGATTACTACAAAATAGGTCAGTATGAAAAGGCGGCAGAATATTTTCGTTCCGCAATTAATGTAAGTCCTGATTTTATTGATGCTTACTATAATTTAGGGAGTATTTACGAATTTCTTGGTCAAAATCAACAGGCTTTAACCGTTTTTGAACAAATATTTATAAGACAGCCTTCTGATTATGAAGCTGTATATAAAGCTGCATCAGTATGTTATAAGTTAGGTCAATACGAAAAAGCTTTGGGCTATCTTGATACAATTCCAAGAGGCTCATCTCAATATGACATATCAAGGACTTTAGCAAGACAAATTCGAGCAACAAATACAGGCGGACAAGATATTAAAGTTCCTCTGCAAGCTATTGATACGGTTACTAATCAAAATTCACAAATGTTTGAGGGTATTCAAGGCCCTACCGGAATGGTTACTGATGATTTAGGCAATCTTTATGTTGCTTGTTATGCAGATAATTCAATAACAAAAATTTATCCAAACGGTCAAAGAGTTATTTTTGTAAAAGATAAAATAATAAATGGACCAATTGGACTTGCTATTGATGTTATGGGTAATTTGTATGTGGCAAATTACGGCAATAACAATGTTTTAAAAGTAACAAAAAACGGTGTCATAAGCGTACTTATAGCTAACATTGATAAACCTTACGGACTATATCTAAAAGGAAATATGCTGTTTATTTCATCTCAAGGTTCTAATTCTGTTCTCAGATACAAACTTTATAATTGAGATTATCCAGTATTTTAGAAACAGAATAAGCTTTATTCAATGAATATAAATGAATACCTTTTATATTGTTTTCAATTAAATTTTGGCATTGTTCCGTTGCAAAATCTATACCAAAATGCTTTATGTCATCTTTATTGTCTTTATACTTTTCAAGACTTTCTGTTAATTTTTTAGGCAAAGTAACTTTTGCAAGTGTAAGCATTTTTTCAAGCTGTTTGTAACTTATAATCGGTAAAATGCCTGCAATCACAGGTTGAGTTATATTTTCTTTTTCAAGTAAATCCATATATTGGTATAACCTATCGTTATCAAAAAACATCTGAGTAATAATAATATCTGCGCCAGCGGTTAATTTCTTTTTTAAATTTTGAATATCCGTTTTTAAATCTGGAGCGGATATATGCCCCTCAGGATAGCCGGCAACTGCAATAGAAAAATCTGTTTTTTGTTTTAAATATTCCACAAGCTCGTTTGCATAACGAAAATCTAAATAACAAACGTCATTATTTTGCGGTTCATCACCTCTAAGAGCTAAAATGTTTTCAATATTCAAATCAATTAAATCCTGCAAATAGTTGTCTATTTGTTCTTTACTTGAGCAAACACAGGTAAAATGAGGCATAACATTTATATTTTGTTCAACTAAGGATTTAATAATATTGTAAGACTTATCCTTATTTGAACCACCAGCTCCGTATGTAACTGAGATTAAAGCAGGGTTATAATTTTTCAAAACACTAATTTCTTCAAAAAGTTTTTTAGTCTTTTCTCCATTATCATCATCTTTTGGTGGAAATACTTCAAATGAAATGTTTGTTTTATTTTGAGAATATATTTCTTTTAGTTTCATAATATTATTTTACAACAAAAAAACGGACAAACCTGTTTTGCCCGTTTATATTTAATTAAAAGTGGTGGGCATGGCGCGATTCGAACGCGCGACCTATCCCTTAAAAGGGGAGTGCTCTACCTGCTGAGCTACATGCCCTCACTTTTTAATTCGATTTAACTTGTTTTCGGGGGTGAAACTTTAGACATTCACCGTTCAGTCAAGTTTTATTAAAACTTCCGAATGCACAAGTAAGAATCTTTCGACTCCGTGTAAGAATAATTTAGCAAGAAAACATTTTTAAGTCAACTACTTTTTTGAAATTTTCAATAAAAAAGGCTGACTATTGTCAGCCTTTTTGTTTATTTCATATCAATATATTTTTTAGCGCATTCAAACATGGAATTAACCAGAGCCTCGTTAGAATAAATATTCATTCCGCCGGCTTCAAGCACTTGTTTTACCCGATTTTCCCAAATAGGATAAATTTCATTTGTTGTTAAATCAAGAACTTGACCTATCATACTCAATTCCTTGTAATCAATTGGTAATGGTAATGCTCCTCTTAATATATCAACTGTTTCAAGACGTTTTTTTCTCGGAAAGGATTTTAAGAAATTAACCACACTCAATCCTTTTTTTGCCATATTATCTTTAATAAACTCTATTGATTCATCTACCATAATTGGTTCTTGCGGAATTTTATATTCTTCAAATTCTTCCGGTTCAATTTCCATTACAGTTGCAATACGTTCTAATGTTGTACTTCTTGTGGAAAACGGTATTGTATTATCAATTAAATTGTATACGTAAGATAGAGTTACACCAATCATTTCAGCAAAATCTTTTTTGTGCAAACCTGTTTTGTCTAAAAAATCGCTGACCTTCTTTGAACTCATTTCTTTTATTATTGGTTTTGTTTTTTGTTCTGATTTCATTATTTATCTCCCCTATAATTTTGATACTTTTTTGGAGTCTCCGTGTATCATAAATTAACCCTTTTTTATCATTTTGTTAAGCGAAAGGTAGACAGTACGGTTGGTAATATTTATTTGCGTTAAAATTATATTTATAAAGTATCTTTTATAAATAACAGAGAGGATAATCTTGAAACTTATAACTGCACTTGGGAATGTAGGTGATAAATACAGTTTTACACGCCATAATGCTGGTTTTATGACGGTAGATTATTGGGCAGTAAATTCTAATTTTTCGTTTAGAGAAGAATCAAAATTAAAATCGTTATTTGCAAAAATAAAATACAACAATGAAGATATTATTATTATAAAACCTACAACTTATATGAATTTATCCGGCGAAGCTGTAAGCCTTGTAATGAATTATTATAAAATTGATATTAAAGATTTGCTAATAATTTATGATGATTTGAATTTGGATTTAGGACGTTTAAGATTTCGTGCAAACGGCTCAGACGGTGGTCATAACGGAATAAAATCAATTATACAACATCTGGGTACAAACAAATTTGACCGTTTAAAATTTGGAATAGGACCTCAACCACCAATACCGTCAGAAGCTTTTGTTTTACAAAATTTTTCTAAAGAACAAGAATCCCTGCTAAAAGATACCTTAAAGCTTGCAAGTGAAGCTGTTCAATTCTACCTTGAAAATGGTATTGAAAAAGCTCAAAATAAATTTAATTAATCAATTGGGCTAATAACAGAAAGAATATTTGTAATATAATTAAAGAAAATTTGAAAGGATTAATATGTCAATAGAATTAGCAGAACAATTTGAAGAACAAGAAGAATACGAAAAAGCGTATGATGAATATAAAAAACTTTTAAACGCACGTCCAAAGAGTGTTGAATTATTACAAAGAACGGCGCATATTGCAGGTATTTTAGGTAAAACAGACGAGGCTGAACATTATTTTACTAAATTGCTTGAAAATGACCCTACAAATGAAGTTGCTTATGAACAATTAATGGATATGTTCATAAATTCTGATAAATATAAATATTATTCATACAGAGGAAATTTGCATTTAATACAGCAAAAATTTGAACACGCTGCCGGTGATTTTAAAAAAGCCCTTGATAAAGCCCCAGATACAGCAAGAGCAAATGTAACCAGATTTATTCTTGCAGGTATTTATGCAAATATAGGTAAAGAAAATAATGCAATTGATGAATATTTGCGTATAATTGATTCACACGACGCTCCGGATGCAGCTTATTTGAATTTGTCAAAAATATATGAACAGCAAGATGTTCTTTCAAGTGCAGTTGAAATACTCGAAAGAGCTGTAAAAGACGGACATGAATCTCAAATTATTAAAGATAATTTAGCAAATTTATATTTAAAAAATAATCAAACAGCAGAGGCAGCAAAAACATCTTCTGATAAAATGGTTCAACTTCGCTGCCTGATTGAAGAAGAAAATTTTGACGAAGCACAAAAACAAATTGATGCGATGCACTCAGACTATAAGAAAAATCCGAAATATTTAACTTTAGTTGCTCAATTTTACTACGCACAAAAAGATTTCGACAAAGCTTTTGAATATGTAGATGAATTTGCAAAATTTGATAAAAATTCACCATTAATTTACCAAATGCGTGCATTAATTTATGAAGAAAAAGGTCAAGAATTTGAGGAACATTATAACTGGGCAAAATATAACTACATAAGGGGCGAAAAAGACGTTGCTTTGAATGAATATATGCAGGCATACAACTTCAAAAAAGATGATAGCGCTCTTGTATACACAATTGCTGAATTATTAGACGAAATGAAAGACAGAACCCACGCGGCAGAATTTTATGAATTTTTAGTCAGTCTTGAACCAAATAATAAAAAAGCTCTTGAACGTCTTGGCGAATTTAGAGAGAGCATAGGCGACTACAAAATGTCCGTAGAATATTTTGAAAGACTATATGAAATTGATAAACGTAATTCTGCTGTATTAAAATCACTTGCAAAAGGTTATGAAAAAATTAAACGTCCTGATAAAGCTTCCGAATTCTATGAAAAATATTTGAAATCAGGCGCATTAAGCGAAGAAGAAACAGTATCTGTCAAGAAAAAACTGGAAAAACTTGAAGGTAAAAAGAGAGATTACGTTCAAACCTCAGAAGAAGATGGAGGTTTGATAGACTGGATTATGAAATTTTTTAATAAATAATTAATTTTTTAAATGTTTCATAATTATATTCATAATATCGAATTTGGAATGAAGTCCCGTAAATCTTTCAACTTCTTGACCGTTTTTTAGTAAAACAAAAGAGGGTAAAGATTTGATGTTATATTTTCTTGCAATTTCCTTGTTTTCATCTGTATTAACACGACCTACCCAAATTTTGTCTAATTCCCTTAATATAGGCTCTTGACGTGTACAGAAACCGCACCAGGGAGCAAAAAATTCGATTAATTTTAATCCGTTTTGAGTATCCTTTATAAAATTTTCATTGTTTAATTCTTTAATCATAAAAAGCTCCTTTTTGTAAAATATAAAAATAATATTCACTCTTAACAATAGGACAAGTTAACTATTTTAAGTCTTGTATAATAGGTTTTTATGTGTAAAATGGTCTTATGACGATTAATAACTTTAATTCTAAAAAAATAGCCGTCGTTTTTAATGAATCAGTTAAAAACCCTTATCCTGTGCTTCAAACTCTGGAACAAGAACTTATTGACAGAGGCGCAAATCCGGAAGTTTTAGAGTTAAAAGAACTAAAATATGGTTTTGATTTTGTATTTGCAGTTGGCGGCGATGGAACAATATTACATGTCGCTAAATTCTATGCAATGTCGCAAACTCCGGTTTTAGGCATCAATTTAGGAAGATTAGGATTTTTATCGCAAATTAATTTCGAAAGTATAAATTATGCTCTCGATTGTGTATATCAAAATGAATTTCACATAGAAAAACGAATGATGTTGCAATCAGAAAAACATCAAGCTTTAAATGATTTTGTAATAAAAGGAGTTTCAAATACACGTTCTGCAAAATTTGCATTAAAGATTAATGAAAAATTAGTTTGTGATTATATTGCCGATGGTTTGATAATTTCAACCCCAACAGGCTCAACAGCTTATGGTTTATCAGCAGGAGGCCCGGTTTTAAATCCCAATATCGAAGCCTTTGTAATTGTTCCAATATGCCCTCATACACTTAATGCAAGACCTATTGTTGTTCCGGCTGAAGAAAAAATTACAATAACTTCTTTTGAGGAAGATGTAAATGAATTTAGTCTGATAATTGACGGAGCGGAAATTATTGAAACTTCAAGTAATATAGCTATTCAAAAATCAGAATTTCAAGCAAATTTAGCTTTACTTGAAAATGATGAATTTTATTCCGTATTAAGAAACAAATTAAATTGGGGAGTTGCACCAAAAAGTTTATGATTAAGTCAATTCATATAAAAAATTACATATTGATTGATGATTTAACCGTTAATTTTTCTGACGGTTTAAACGTTATTACAGGCGAAACAGGAGCAGGTAAAAGTATTCTTATTAACGCTATTGACATTGCTTTTGGTGCAAAAACTTCCGCTGATGTTATTAAAAAAGGTGCAGAAAAAGCGTTAATAGAATTGTTTATAACTTGTAATAATCCAAAAATTAAAGATTTTATGGAAGGAAACGATATTGATTACGAGGATGAAATTGTTATTACAAGAGAAATCCTACAAAATTCATCAAGGATAAGAATTAATGGCACTCTTGTAAATCAAAGCGTTATGAAAGATTTTAAAGAATATTTATTGGATATACATTCACAACATCAGACTTATGCTTTTTTACAACCGAAATCTCACATTATTTTGCTGGATAATTATGCAAAAGATGTTTATGGTAAAAAACTTGAGGAATACAAACAAAAATATAAAGAATATCAAGATTTACAAAATCAACTTAAATTGGCTCAAAATGCTTCTAATGTAACCGAAGCACAAATAGATTTTTTAAAATTTCAAATAAATGAAATTGAAGAAGCTAAAATAGAAGATGTTCTTGAAGAAGATAAATTAAAAAATGAACTTAAAATTTTAGATAACGCAGAAAAGCTTAAAGAATTAACATACGGTGCCTATCAAATGCTAAATGGTGATGAGGGTTCTGTAATTGAAGCACTTTTACAGATAAAATCAGACATTTCAAGAGCATTAAATATGGATAATTCATTGGAAACTATTGAAAATGAGGCAATTGAATTAACTGAACTTGCAAGAGATTTGTCTTCAAATCTTAGAAATTATGCTCAATCGATTACTGACGATACTTCAAGACTAAATGAAATTCAAGAAAGACTTTATGTTTTCGAAAAATTAAAACGAAAATATGGTAACTCTCTTGAAGATATTTTAAATACGTACGCTAATCTTTCACAAGAGCTTAATGATATTGAATTTTCAACAAAAAATATTGAAGAATTACAAGAAACAATTATAAAAATGGAAAATGATTTAATATGTCTTGCGCAAGATATATCTCAAAATCGAAAAAATTACGCTCAAGTACTATCAGGTTTGATTGTTGATGAATTGGAAAAACTTGAACTTGCAAAATCTCGTTTTGAAATAAAGATATTACCGTCAGAACTTGGAGTAAACGGAATTGATGAGGTTGAATTTTACATTTCAACAAATATATCTCAAGATTTATCACCTCTTGCAAAAACTGCTTCTGGCGGCGAAATTTCACGTGTAATGCTCGCGATAAAAACTATATTTGCTAAATCTGATGATATAGATACAGTAATTTTTGACGAAATTGATACTGGAATTTCGGGAAAAGCAGCCCAAAGTGTTGCTGACGAAATAGAACAACTTGCAAAATACCGACAAATTGTTTTAATAACCCATCAAGCGATTATTGCATCAAAAGCAAATACTCATTTTCTTGTAAGTAAAAAACAAAATGATGAAACAATAATAAACATAAAAGAATTAAATAAAGATGAAAGAATTTCTGCCATCGCAAGTTTAGCATCTGGCACAGCATCTGACTCTGCAATAGAATTTGCAAAATCGCTACTTTCAGACAACTAATTTACCACTTTTTAGCAATGTTTTTAACTAAAAATATTCGTATACTGACTATGTAAAGAATAGGTGGGAATATGAAAAATATTTTATTAACTATATTTATAGTATTATTTTTTGCAAATACAGTACATGGAACTTGTGTTTTGACAGGTGGAGCTTGCGCTATTGACGACTTAAGACCAACTACAAAAAAGCAAAATAAAAAAGAAATAAAAATTAAAAACAAAGAGACAAAGTCTGTTTTAAAACCTAATTTTTCAAAACAGAAACAAAATAATCAAAGTAATCAAAATAAATAATAATTTTAAGGGCATGCTCAAATAATCCGAACATCACGTTATTATTGAATAAGCAATTTTTTAATCAAAAAATACTTTATATAGAAGTAAGGAACAAAGAACAAGAAAAACATAGAAA
>Ga0256405_10009416_pt1 | contig 13374 bp, 11 predicted proteins | sample RumenRJG_02DNA_FD_189096 | JGI IMG/M metagenome (GOLD analysis project Ga0256405, IMG submission 189096) | Bovine rumen microbial communities from Lethbridge, Alberta, Canada - RJG_02 | ecosystem: Host-associated > Mammals > Digestive system > Stomach > Rumen | place: Canada: Alberta...
AAAAATATGTTTTTTGATATATATTTATAATTATCGTTTATTTCAAATTTTAATGGTTCCCAGTTTTTTACTACTTCATCATCATCTTTTAGATTTTCAAAATTATACTTTTTCATATTTTTTATTTGTTTTACTACTTTCTCTTTTCATTATCAGTCGCCTCTTTATCATTATACAACTATAAATTATTTTAAATTATATTTATTTTATTAAAAATTATTAAGATTTTAATAGACCATATTGATGAAAAGAGGGATATTTATGGTGCTATTCTCTTAAATAATAGAAACGGATTTTTAGTTGACTTTTTAATTGATGTTATTGAAATAGATGTATCCGATAGACTAAAAAACAATAATGGAATTATAGATTCAAATTTACCGCTTGATATTATTGTTAAATTTTATGCAGGTGGATTAATCAATATTGGTATTGATTGTATAACACGAACAAAGAAATATAGTAAAAAAGAACTGCTATTATATATTGATAAATTAATTCCAGATAAAATATCATAATTAGCATTTCAAATAAAAGTTGGCCTTTTAGAAAAATAAAAGACCAACTTTTTTGTCTTTCTTACTAATCGGAATATTACTATTTTCCGATTAAAAAAGACTAGAAATTCTAGTCTTTTGTTTTATTATTTACTTGCTTTTTCTTTGATTGCGGCCTGTACTGTCGTTTTCTACCGTAGGCGATTAAATTATTTTTATTTAGGATTAAGTAAACTATATTTTTGTTTTATATTTAATTACTTTTCTACTTTTTATGCTTAATTATTTATTCTTTAATTTTTCTAACATAATTTCTTTATTCTGTCTATATTAGAAAAAAATAAATTTCCTCTACTCTTTTTTAATTCCATTAAATATCTATTAAAGGCTTTTATTGGCATCATTTTTATGACTAAAATCAGTAATCTTAAGAATAATTATTATTTCATATCTATTAACTCTATCTCTTTAAGTAAATTATACCACCATAACCAATAATCCTTCTTTTGACTATTACTTTCTAAATTTAAATCATATAAATGACTATAATATAGTTTTTCTAAAAGAACTTTTATTATATATAAATAGCAATAATTCTTTATAGAAGAAAGTGAATAATTTTTTCTTTTATAAAAATTAATTATTTTAACTGCATATTTATAATCAAATTTTCCGTTTTCAAAACAATTCTTAATTAAGAAACTTGCTAATTCATATGAAATTGGTCCTATAATTGTTTCATCAAAATCTATTAAATTAATTTTATTGTTCCATATAATGTTAGTATAAACTAAATCTCCATGTAAAATGACATTGTTATTACTATATATATCTAATTTTTCATATTTTTTAATAATTTCTTTTATTGTCTTATCATTTATATTCTTTAGCGATTTATAATAATTATCTATTTTATCATAAATAGTATATGAATTATGTTTATCTATCTTAATGCTATACAATTTATTTAATTCATCAAATAATTGTATTAACATTTTATTAGAAAAGTATCTTTTAATCTTACCGTTTATAAATGAATATATTCCTACATTGTAATTATCATATTGATGATATTCAATTAATTTGTTGCATGATATGTCGTTTTTTAATATTTTTTTTATAAAATCATAATCATAATTTTTTAATTTACTATAGAATTTTACTATTACTATTTGATTTTTATATTTACATTTTATAACATGATTGGCTATACCATTTTTCATTTTTCTTATATTTTTTAATTTTAATTTTTTACAAATTTTATCTATTTCTTCTTTTTCATTATAATCTTTTATTGCCTCTTGATATATTTTAATGTTTTCTTTTGCTATCTTATTTGGTGAATACTTATTTAATATTTCTTTTCTTCCTTTAATTCCCATTTCTTTTGCAAACTCTTTATTCTGATATAATTTAATTATTGATTCAGCTAATAATTTATAATCTTCTGGAGGATATAACAATCCTGATTCATTATCTGTAATCATTTCTTTTATTCCAGTATTTGAACTTGCAACTATTGGTAATTCTGTTAATAATTCTTCCATCGCTACATATGGTAGATTATCAAATAGTGATGGTATTACTCCAATTCTTGCTTTATTAAAATATTCATTTAATTTTTTATTATCTATTGGACCAGTAAATTCTATATATTTATGATATTTTTTAGGAATTATATTTAAGCAAATGTCTTTTGATGATATGTTGTTTTGTTCAATATTTTGATAATCCCCTATCAATTGAAATTTTATTTTTTCATCTTTTAAAGTATCTATAACAATTGGAATTGCTTTTGATAAAATAAATATTCCTTTTCGTTCAATTAATTTTCCGCAAAAAAGTATTGTATTGGATTGATGGCTACTTTTTGTTGGGTAGAAATCATATATATTTGCTGGATTACCTATTACTTCAATCTTTTCATAGTTTTCTATTTCATGATATTTTGGCATAAGCTCTTTCAATACTTCTGAACAACATGTAACCATGTTTGAATTATTAATAATATAATTCTCATTTTTCATGATTTCATCTTCTACTATTTTAGGAAACATTGCTGATTCATTATTAAATTTCTTAATAAAAGTATAAGATGTATGTAATTTGGTAACTACTGGTATGTTTTGATTTTTTAAAAAGTGAACAATCTCAGCAGATAATTCTGGACTTTCTACTACGTCAATTTTATCAAATTGATTAATTTCTTTTATTAATTTTGATATTTCTTTCCTATATGAATAATAATCATTTAAATCTCTATATGGAAAAGTTTTTGGAACTCTAATAACATGTATTCCATCTTCATAATAATCTTTTTTTACATCTAAAGAGCCGCATATTACTGTTACTTTACAATTATTGTTATATAATGCATCGGCTATCCTTTTTTGATATGTTGAAATACCTCCTAAGGATGTTTCTGTTGGATATTCATAGTTGACTAAACATACATGCATTTTTGATTCGTTATTTTTAAATTCTTTTATTGTTTTTATATATATATTGATATTTTCTTTTGCTATTTTATCTGGTGAATACTTATTTAATATTTCTTTTCTTCCTTTAATTCCCATTTCTTTTGCAAACTCTTTATTCTGATATAATTTAATTATTGATTCAGCTAATAATTTATAATCTTCTGGAGGATATAACAATCCTGATTCATTATCTGTAATCATTTCTTTTATTCCAGTATTTGAACTTGCAACTATTGGTAATTCTGTTAATAATTCTTCCATCGCTACATATGGTAGATTATCAAATAGTGATGGTATTACTCCAATTCTTGCTTTATTAAAATATTCATTTAATTTTTTATTATCTATTGGACCAGTAAATTCTATATATTTATGGTATTTTTTAGGTATTGATTTTAATATTTCTTCTTTTTGGTTTACTCCATTTTTATTTTTAGTTGAATAATTACCTATTAATTGAAATTTTATTTTTTCATCTTTTAAAGTATCTATAACAATTGGAATTGCTTTGGCAAGTATAAAAACACCTTTTCTTCTCTCCACGCTACCACAAAATAAAATTGTATTGGATTGATGACTATTCTTTGTTGGGTAGAAATCATATATATTTGCTGGATTACCTATTACTTCAGTCTTTTCATAGTTTTCTATTTCATGATATTTTGGCATAAGTTTTTTCAATAAATTGGAACAGCATGTTATTTTATCAGCATTCATTAATACAGAATTTTCTGTTTTTATTATTGAATTATGTAATTTTATTGGTAATTTAATATTATTTAAAGAAGACCATATTTTGTACGAAGTGTGTAGTTTTACTACTACTGGAATTTTTCTTCCTTTTAAGAATTCAATTATTTCACCTGAAAACTCTGGTGTTTCAATTATATCTATTTTATTCTCTTTATCTATTTTATAAATTGTTTCTTTTACTTTCTTTCTATATGATAAAAAGGTATCTATTGTTTCCACATCTCTTCTTGTATGTAATCTTATAATATGAATATCATTCTCATGATAATCGTAGTCATCTTTATCTGTTCCGCATATTACAGTTACTTTGTTATTTAATTTAGCAAGTGATTTTGCCAATAAAAATTGATAAGTTGAAATGCCTCCAAAGTTTGTATCTATAGGATATTCAATCCCTACTAAACATATATGCATACTATCCCCCCTTTTTGTTTAAATTAATTACTTTTAATTCTTGTTAAAACTTTTTGATAAGTTTCCATTTCATTGGTCTCATCTGTGTAAATTAAACAATCACTATTGTTCTTTACTATTTCAAAATACTTATTATAATCATCTATTGCTGCTCGTATTCTTATTAATAATTCTTCATAAGATTGTTGTCTGTTTCTTTCTGAATAATATCTATCTTTCATTGAATCCTCTATGTTTCGAAAAGTTAAAGTTATTAATAGTTTTTCATATTCTAATAATAAATATTTATATATATCCTTATATGAAATACTTAATATTACATTATCTGCTTTATTATAACAATTGTTAAAGTCTTCTTTTAAGATTCCATACATTCTATCATATACACCTGAAGATATTAATAATTCATCGCGATTTAATAACGTATTATAATCATCTATTGACACATATCTATAAAATCCTGGTTCATCATCTATTCTTTTTTTTCTAGTGGTAATATGTCTTGGAGTAACATAATTGTGATTTGCTTTAAGATGATTTATAAGTGTGGTTTTACCAGAATATGCTGGCCCTGTAATTGTTATTAATCTTGACATATTTATTCCTTTATGACTTTTGCTAATGGGGATAAGTCTTTCATTTTTAAATTTGATGGTTTATACCAATTAGCTCCTAATGAATCTAATCCATCGGCATCTTTTTTTATTTTATTAAAATCCGATTTTTTAATCTTTACATCATATATTATTGCAATATGTTGCAAATCTTCTTTGTGCGTTTCATCTAAATCCCAAACCACATAATTTGTTACAATTTGCTTTAATTTAAATTTATTAATTCTTAATCCAATTTCTTCTTCAAATTCTCTTTTCAATGTTTCTTCTGCAGTTTCACCATATTCAATTCCACCACCTGGTAAATCAAATTGTCCTTTATATGCTCCTCTTGCCTTTTTTATTAATAATACTTCTCCTTCATCATTATATACAATGCCATAACATCCAACATGTTTACTTTTGAAAGTTTCCATTATACCATCTCCTTTTTCTAATTGTATAATATCATAAATTATTAAAAAAATATATGTATTTATTTATAATAGCATATAAACTAATTAGTTTTTTTGATATTTTTTTGTTTATATATCAAAAAAAGACTAGTTCTATCTAGTCTTTTTCTTATTTTATATTAATTCTTCTTTTTTTTGATTGCGGCCTGTGCAGCAGCAAGTCTAGCGATTGGTACTCTAAATGGTGAACATGATACATAATCTAATCCAATTGAATTACAGAATTCAACTGAAGTTGGATCTCCACCGTGCTCTCCACAGATACCAATGTGTAGTTTTGGATTAACTGGTTTTCCTAATTTAACAGCTGTCTCCATTAATTTACCTACACCATTTTGATCTAATCTTGCGAATGGATCGTTTTCAAATATTTTCTTATCATAGTATGCATCTAAGAATTTACCTGCATCATCTCTTGAGAATCCAAATGTCATTTGTGTTAAGTCATTTGTTCCGAAGCAGAAGAAATCAGCCTCAGTTGCAATTTCATCAGCAGTTAATGCTGCACGAGGAATCTCAATCATTGTTCCTACTTCATATTTTAATTTAGATTTAGCAGCTTTAATTTCTGCGTCTGCAGTTTCTACAACTACTTGTTTAACATATTTTAATTCTTTAATATCACATACTAATGGAATCATAATTTCTGGTTCAATATTCCAATCTTTATGTTTTTCTTGAACATTAATTGCAGCTCTAATTACTGCCTTAGTTTGCATCTTAGCTATTTCTGGATATGTTACAGCTAAACGGCATCCTCTGTGTCCCATCATTGGGTTGAATTCATGTAGTGAATCAATATAGTTTTTAATTTCTTCTACAGTCTTTCCTTGTGCCTTTGCAAGTTTCTTAATATCAGCTTCTTCAGTTGGTACAAACTCATGTAGTGGTGGATCTAAGAATCTGATTGTTACTGGATATCCTTCAAGTGCTTCATATAATTTTTCAAAGTCACCTTGTTGATATGGTAAGATTTTTTCAAGAGCAGCTTCTCTTTCTTCAACTGTATCTGAACAAATCATTTCACGGAATGCAGCAATTCTATCTTCTTCAAAGAACATATGCTCTGTACGGCATAGACCAATTCCTTCTGCTCCTAATTCTCTTGCTTTTTTAGCATCTTGTGGAGTATCAGCGTTTGTTCTAACTTTTAATGTTCTGATTTTGTCAGCCCATTCCATAACACGACCAAATTCTCCAGCTATTGTTGCATCTACTGTTTTAATAATTCCATCATAGATATTTCCAGTAGATCCATCAATTGAAATATAATCACCTTCATGGTAAGTTTTACCAGCAAGTGTAAATTCTTTCTTTGCTTCATTCATTACGATGTCTCCACATCCTGATACACAGCAAGTTCCCATACCACGTGCAACTACTGCTGCATGTGAAGTCATTCCTCCACGAACTGTTAAGATACCTTGGCTAGCTTTCATACCAGTAATATCTTCTGGTGAAGTTTCAAGTCTAACTAATACAACCTTTTCACCTTTTTCATTCCATGCTACAGCATCATCTGCAGTAAATACAACTTTACCACATGCTGCTCCAGGTGATGCTCCTAAACCTTTTCCAGCTGGTGTTGCTTTTTTAAGTTCAGCTGCATCAAATTGTGGATGTAGTAATGTATCTAAATTTCTTGGATCAATCATTGCTACTGCTTCTTCTTCTGTACGCATTCCTTCATCTACTAGGTCACATGCAATTTTTAAAGCAGCTTGTGCAGTTCTCTTACCATTTCTTGTTTGAAGCATGAATAATTTACCATGTTCTACAGTAAATTCCATATCTTGCATATCTCTATAATGATTTTCTAGAGTTTTACAAACTTCTTTAAATTCTTTGAATGCTTCTGGGAATTTATCTTCCATTTCAGAAATATGCATTGGTGTTCTAACTCCTGCAACAACATCTTCTCCTTGTGCATTTGTTAAGAATTCTCCAAATAGTCCTTTTTCTCCAGTTGCTGGGTCTCTTGTAAATGCAACACCTGTACCACAGTCATCTCCCATGTTACCAAATGCCATTGATTGAACATTTACAGCTGTTCCCCATGAATATGGAATATCATTATCTCTTCTATAAACATTAGCTCTTGGATTATCCCATGAACGGAATACTGCTTTGATAGCTCCCATTAATTGTTCTTTTGGATCAGTTGGGAATTCACTACCAATTTTCTTTTTATACTCAGCTTTGAATTGTCCTGCTAATTCTTTTAAATCGTCAGCGTCTAATTCAACGTCTTGAGTAACTCCTTTTTTAGCTTTTATTTCATCGATTAATTCTTCAAAGTATTTCTTTCCAACTTCCATAACAACGTCAGAATACATTTGAATAAATCTTCTATAGCAGTCCCAAGCCCATCTTGGATTATTTGATTTTTCTGCTAATACTTCTACAACTTCTTCATTTAATCCTAAGTTAAGAATTGTATCCATCATACCAGGCATTGAAGCTCTTGCTCCTGATCTTACTGATACTAATAATGGATTTTCTTTATCACCAAATTTCTTTCCAGTGATTTCTTCCATCTTAACAATATACTCATTAATTTGATTTTGGATATCTTTATTAATTTCACGTCCATCTTCATAGTATTGAGTACATGCTTCAGTTGTAATTGTAAATCCTTGTGGAACTGGTAGACCAATATTTGTCATTTCTGCTAGGTTAGCACCTTTTCCTCCAAGTAATTCACGCATATCTGCATTTCCTTCTTTAAATAAATATACGTATTTGTGCATTATATGATTCCTCCTTTATCACAATACATAGTATACCAAATTGATTGATTTGAAACAAGATAAAATGCCTATTTTTTGTTATTATTTTTACATATATACAAAAAAATAGTAAAGTTTACTTCTTTACTATTTGTTTAGCATTTTCCCTTTTTGGATTTATCTTAGAAAGAGCATCAACATATTTTTCTGCTGCTTCTAATTGTTCTCTTGTATATTTTTTTGCTTTTCCTCTTTTAGGAATTACTCTTGTTGGGGTTGTTCTTGTATTGTTTCTTGTATTTCTTGCATGACTTAGGATTCTATATTCATTACATACATTATCATATTCAACTTTAGAATTCATATAATCTTCATAGTCTTTATTACCTGCTTTATCTGTTAATAACTTATACCCTGCAATTATTGGAGATATAATCCCAAATACTCCTCCTAATAAAAATCCACCTATTCCTGCAGCTATATTTGCTAGACATGTTACATTATCTCTTATACTTGAATTTTTTATATGTTTTTCTTTATCTTCAATATTATTTTTTGCTGTTTGATATCTGTTTCTTCTTTCTATTTTTGATGTATTATCTATCTTTATTCCTTTTGATTTTATTTCTTCTAAATGTTTATTTTCTTTTTCATATGCATCTTCAATCATTTTTTTTCTTTTCTTTGTACTCCTATATCCAGAAATTGCTGCTATTGATGTACCTACAGCTGCTACTGCTCCTAAAAGTGTATAACTTATTCCAACAACACCAAAAACTGCAGACAATATTGTAATCGCCATAAATACATTCATTTTAGCAAATGATTTTTTTTGTTCTTCTTTTAATTTATTTTTATTTTTGTTTATTAATGAATCAACATAGTCTTTTGTATTCATACTCATTCCTCTTTAAAAATTTGCTTTATTATACTAAAAAAATATTAATTAGTCAATTAATATTTTTTGTAGCTAAATGCTTCTAAACCTTTATCATTTGTTACTGTTAAGTCTAAGTATATTGAATTATCTTTTTGATAATGAAGAATCACATTTTCTTGGTTTATTGTTATCTTGGATTCATCTAATTCTCCGAATGCTTTAATTATTTCTTCTTTTGTACTATTATTTTTTATTCCTTTAGATAATTTAAATTTAACTGGTTTTGTTGCATTTATATTATTTATTGTTATCCCCCATACATTGCAATCTTTCATTTCTTTTTTATCATCTTCTAAATTAATAATTCCTATTTTTACAATAGAATCATATTTTTTATTAGTTAGTGGGATAGAAACTGATGTTTTATCATTTTTTATAAATGACATTTCAGTATAATTATACAATTTATTATCTACAATCCAGTTGTTATATTCATAGTTATTATATTTTGTATTTAATTCATATTTACTTCCGTCAAATATAAAGTTACCTTCTGTCCATTCAGCATCAATTTCTTTTACTTTAGAATTTTCAATTCTTATTTCTGCTTCTTTGCTTTTTACAACTTGTGAATATATTTTTACAATAGCAAGATATACTGTTAATACTAATAATACAATTACACCTATTATTATTAAGATCTTTCTTATATTAATTGTTTTTTCTTCTTGTTTTTCCATTTCTTCTATTGTTTTTTCATCAACTATTAAAAATTTTTTTATTTTTCCGTTTTTGTTTTCTTTTAATACTTTACCGCATGCATCACAATAATTTGAATCCTCATCTATTTTAGCACCACACTTTTTACAATACATATTATTCCCTCTTTTATTCATCTATAAATTTATCTAATTCTTCTCTACTCATTAGCCCTGTTCTTTCTTTTACTACTTCTCCATTACTAAATATTTTTAATGCTGGAATTGACAATACTTTATATTCTTTTGCAATACTTCCAAATCTATCTACATCCACTTTGACTACTTCTATTTTATCTACGTCTTCTAATATCATTCCTAGCATTTTACATGGATTACACCAATCTGCATAAAAATCAATTAATACTTTATCTTTTTTTATTACTTCATAAAATTCCTCTACTGTTTTAATATGTTTCATATAATTTCTCCTTTATTATTTTAACTTCTTTTTTTCATATAATTTTTCTACTGTATTTTTATCAACTACATCGTAATTAATCATTATACTAATGGCTCTTTTGTTAGCCTCTTTTGAAGTGATTTTTTTATTATTTACTTTTTTGCTTAAATCAATTATTTCTGAAATTGGTTTTGTAAATGAACTTGTATGTTTTGATACTATTGGCGTTTTATTAAGTATAATATCTATAAATGTACTTTCTTTAAATATGGAATAATTTCCTAACGGAATCATTAAAAATACAAATATTATAAATAATATTAAATATCCTTTTATAAAAGATACTACTGCTCCTAATATTTTTGATGGTATCCATAATACTAATGTCATATTAACAAATTTTTGTACTATTCGTGATATCTTCAATGATATTGAATATATTCCTAATAATAAACTAAATATTATTATAAAGGCAATCATTTGATACATCATTATATTTAGTGATGAAATATTAGATATTGCTCCTTTAAATTCAATAAATGGTAAATTTAAACATAAGAAATTACCTATAAATCCTTTTAAATTCCATGATAAGATAAATACTAATATAATTCCTACTAGTGATACTAATTCTTTTATTACACCTTTTTTAAATCCTACTACTATAAATGAAATTAAAACTAGTATAATTCCAATATCAAATATATTTAACATTTATACACCTCTATCCATATATATTCATTATAAACTATTTAATAAAAATATGCTATAATAATTTTGAGGTGAATAATATGTTAGATGAATATATGGATAGTATTGGATTTAGCTCTGATGAGATTTCTTTTATAAAATCTTCATATTTTCGACCTATGTATAGTGAAAATAGTCTTTTATTTAATTTAAAAAAACTAGTTGATTATTTTCATAGAAATCATCTTAAAAATGAAGACATTATTTTTATTATTAAATCTATACCAGAAGTAATAAGTATAAGTCTTGAAAATATCAAATCTAGAGTATTTGAACTTACTACTATAGGTTTTAATAAATATCAGGTTTTTAATATTATAAAAAGTTATCCTTATATAATTAACTTATCTCATCAAAAAATAATTAATAAAATTACATTCTTTTTAACTATAGGATTTGATAATAATGATGTAATTAATTTATTAGGTGATAATACATATTTATTTACTACTGATAATTCTACTATTAAAAATAAGGTTGACTTCTTTCTTGAGGTTGGTTATAAACCTTCTAATATTACATGTTTATTCAATAATACTCCTAAACTTTTTAATACAAATTTGAAAACTATTAAAAGTAAATATAATTATATGAAAGAGTTAGGTTTTAGAGATATAGATATTATTAATATATCTTTAAATATTCCATCTATTTATTTGGATGATAAAAATATTTTCAAAGATAATTTTTCTTTCTTAGAAAACTATGGTTTTAATATTAAAAGTATTATTAAGATTATTAATAAGATCCCATATATACTTAATAATCAATATTTAGAAAATCTTTCTAATAAAATAGATTTATTAATTAGATTTGGATTTAGTAGAAATGAAATAACTAATATTATTAAAAATAATCCTTATTATTTATTAATATCTGAAGAATTAATTATTAATAATTACAAGTTTCTTATTAAAATTGGATTATCTAATTATTTGATAAGTAATACTCCTCTTTTAATTAATTATAATTCTAATGAAATAGCTAAAAGAATAAAATTTTATAAAGATAATAATTTATTTAATATTATTCTTGATAATCCTAGGTATTTACTATTTAGTTTTTCTTTTATTAAAAGGAGATATAAATTTTTGACTAATAATAATTATAAATTAGATGATTTATTTATTGATGATATTTTATTTTATAATAAGTATCATATTACTAGAGAAGAGCTTGTTAAGGGGGAATAAAGATGGACGTTTTAATTAAATATGGTTTTACAATTGAAGAGATTAAAAATATAATGGATTCTAATTTAGATTTTGATTCTGTTGATGATAATGATGTTTATAGACTTATTGATTTACTTGGATCAATTGGATGTTTAAATAATCATATTAAAAATATATTTATTACTAATCCTTTTATATTTAATAATAAAGTTACTGATATCGAGAAAAATATTAATTTTCTTACAAGTATTGGTTTAAAGAATCTATATATATTATTTGATTCTAATCCTTATTTATTTAATGTTAGTTATGATGAATTAAATAAAATGTATAAAGATTTAAAAAAAGATAAATTAAGTGATGATGAAATTATTAATTATTTAAATTATAAATTAGTGGAGGTTATCTAATTATGAATGTTGTTATTAAGGTTAATGATGAAATAAAAGAAAAAATGATTGAATATTATAAGGATAAAAGAAGAGATAAAGTTATTCCTTATGTTGTATTTCAAGCTGAGGAAGAAGATACAGTTATTACAATGTATGAATCTGGTAAAGTAATGTTTCAAGGTACTTCTGCTGATGTTGATGCTGCTATGTGGGGTGTTCAACTTGAGAATACTAAAGAAAAAAAGGAAGAAAGAAAGAAAGCTGATTTAAAATATTATAATTGTAGTGCAGTTGGGTCTGATGAAGTTGGAACAGGAGACTATTATGGACCAATTGTTGTCACTGCTTGTTTTGTTTCTCGTGATGACATTCCATTTTTAGAAGAATTAGGAGTTGGGGATTCTAAGAAAATAGATGATTCTAAAATATTAAAAATTGCTCCTCAAATTGCAAAGAAGATTAAATATAAAAGTGTTATTTTATCAAATAAGGAATATAATGAAAAGTATACTAAAGATATAAATATGAATAAGATTAAAGCTATTCTTCATAATCGGGTATTATATCAGTTAATTAATGAAGAAAAACCTAAATATGATTATATTATTGTAGATGAGTTTGCGAGAGAAGCAAGATATTATGATTATATTAGTGATCAAAAGCTTATTCAAAGAGGAATTACTTTTCTAACTAAGGCTGAAGATAAGAATAATGCAGTTGCATGTGCTTCTATTATAAGTAGATATTTATTTTTAAAGGAATTTGATAAATTGTGTGATGAGATACATATTCCTCTTCCTAAGGGGGCTGGACATGATGTAGATACTATTGGAGAAGAGGTTGTAGAAAAATATGGTGAAGATAAATTAAAGGATATTGCTAAATTAAATTTTAAAAATACTGATAGAATTCTTCATACAATGATTTATTAAAATCAAAAGAGAAGTTTATTATTACTGAAGTTGTCAATGATAAGTAGACACTAAAAAAGATTAATTAAAGCCTAGTTGAGTTCTATACTCAACCGGGTTTTTATATTGTAATGCATAACTAGGACGATAATTGTTATTATCC
>Ga0256405_10009417_pt1 | contig 13373 bp, 15 predicted proteins | sample RumenRJG_02DNA_FD_189096 | JGI IMG/M metagenome (GOLD analysis project Ga0256405, IMG submission 189096) | Bovine rumen microbial communities from Lethbridge, Alberta, Canada - RJG_02 | ecosystem: Host-associated > Mammals > Digestive system > Stomach > Rumen | place: Canada: Alberta...
ATCGACCTCGGGCATCGTCGGCTCGCAGGTGAACATACGACATCCCGCAATCAGCAATGCAGCAACTGCGACAACCCTTGAAATCATTGATTCCATTCCTCTTTCCTCCTTAACTGTTTTGTTTTCGACATTATACCAAATCCACGGCAGATGCGCCGCGCCTATGCAAGCGACTCGCACATCGTCTTTTCGTCGTGCTACCTGGCCCATCTTTCAAGGTGGCGGAGGATGAAGGCGAAGGTCTTCTCGCGTTCCTTCTCCGTCTTGAGGGCGCACTCCCACACGACGATGAGGTTCCAGCCATCCGCAGCCCACGCCTTTTCGTGCTCCGCGTCGCGGCAGACGTTGCGGCGGAACTTCGCGTTCCAGAACGCGCGGTTTGATTTCGGCCGCGTCGCCGTCGGACAGATCGAGGTCTGCACGAGCTTTCGCCCGTTCCACTCCCACCCATGCTGGTGCCAAAAGCAGCCGCGCACCTCGATGAGCGCGCGGCACTTGGGGACCACGATGTCCGGATGGCCCACGATTCGCCTGTCGCAGACGCGGAAGCGGTATCCGTTCGCCCACAGCATCTTCCTCACGCGCATCTCCGGCAGCGTGTCGCGCGAGTGTATCGCCGACATCACCTTCGACCGCATCTCTGGCGTCATCGTGTCCATGCATTCTCCTAATAGACTTCTATTCCCCCGTCCTTAGTCCCTTGTCCTTCGCATAACTTCATCCTCTATGCGACCTTCTTGCGTTTCGGACTCTCTTCCTCGCTCCTCTCGCGCACAGCCCTCAGCAGCCGTCTCCACCACCGCTTCTTCGTCCGCTCCGTAATCTCATTCGCGTACTTCTCCCTCCACGCGGCGAGCATGTTCGCGTCCTCCACCCGCCCCGGGTCCGTCAGCGCGTCAAGCCTCGCCATCAGCGCCGTCGCACTCCGGCCGATACCGCCTACAACCTCGCCCCACACCGCCCGCGCCCTCACAATAGCGAGTTCAGGAATTTCGTCCGCACCGTAATCTCGTTTCCCCTTCCGCTCCTCCGCGCCGCGCGGCAGCACGACGTCCGCAGGCGTCGGGTCCGCGAACTCCACGACCTGCTTCAGCTTCTTCGCCGCCGCCTTGTATCGCATCGCAGTCGCGTAGTGCCCGGATATCTCGGGGATGTTCTCAAACAGCCAGCCCTTTATCCCTGGATTGCGGCCTATAATCACCCCGTCCTCGTTGCGCCTCAGCGAGTTGTCGAGGTAGCACTCGAGGTCCTCGAGAAGGCTCCCGAAGCGGATCGCCGCCTCGTGCGAGTCCTTTCGGTGGTTCCACGCCTCAAGGATCGCCTTGCTCTTCGGGCACGCGTTCGTCGTCGTCCGCGCGCGGATCTTCCGCCGCTCGGCCGCGAGCGCGCGGCGACGCTCGTTCTCCGCCGCGTAGTACCTGGGGCGCCTCTTAGCGGCCTTCAGCTTCGCGACGCGGCGGGAGCAGGCCCTGCGGCGGGCGTCGAGGTACATCCACCAGAAGTCGCCGCGGGTGAGGTACTCGAAAACGTCCCACGCGCGGATGATCCCGTATGGGCCGCAGTCCATCGGACGGTTCATGTAGTCCTCGAAGTCGCCCAGCCTCGGCCTCTCGTCACCGAGCTCGGCCCACATCTTCACTATCTTCGCCCTCTTCATGCCCACTATCATAACAAAACCGGCAGAGGAAGGCAATGGTAAAATGAGATTATGGTGCGGACGAAATGATTCTTTACTTTTAGGTCACTGTGATATCCATCTGCGGCGAATTACATCTGCGGCGAATTACATCTGCAGCGAATTCGCTATGTCATTCATAGCAAATCCACCACAAATTTGCAGAACCACACCACTAATCCCCGCTAATCCTCCACTTACTCGGCAAGGCTAAAAATCATTGCGACGGCGTTGTAAAGGCCGTGGATGACCATCGCCACGCCGAGATACGGCGTGACGGCCGGGGCGGAGAAGGCGGAGAGGCTTTTCTTCGCCTCGCGCCATGCCTTGGCAAGCCCGCAGGTTGAGATCATCGTGCAGGCGACGTGCATCAGAGTGCAGACTGTCAGACGATACTGGATGATTCCCGCGGTGAGCTTGTCCTTCGGTATGTAAACGTGGAAGTAGAGAAGGTTCTCGATCGTCGCAAAGACGAGCGCGGAGCAAAGGCAGGTGAACGCAATCGTAAAGACGCTCCTGAACCGCCACGGCTCCTTCTCCAGCCACATCAGGGGAAGGACGACCTTCGCCGTCTCCTCGACGACCGGCGCACCGACGGCCACCGCAAGAAGCCCAAAACCAAGCGCTCCCTTCGTAAACGCGCAGAGAACGGCAAAAAGGCCAGAAGCCGCGCAAAGCCCGAGAAACCGCAGCAGCGCGCCGCTCTGCGGCGGCGACTCCCACAGTCCGCGCAGCACCGCGTCGCCGCGCGCCTTGTCGCAGACCGCCTCCGGCGCGTCGGCAAGCGCCGCCTCGCCGCCGATGGCGTCCGCCCCGGCGTCGCCCGTGCGCGCTGCGGCAAAAAGCGCGGGCTCGTCCTCGATTCCCGCGGACATGCTATGCGGCAGGCCGCCGCCAGGCCGTGCCGGAGACGAGCGCGACCGCCATGTTCGAGTTCTTCTTCTTGGCGCCGGACGTGGCGTTGCCGCCGATGTCCGCGCTGTCGAAGCGCACGTTGCAGACTGCGTCGCAGCCAAGCTCGCGGGCTCGTTCCTTCATGCGCAGAAGCGCCTCGCGCCGCGCCCTGTCGAAGAGGCGCGTGAACGCCTTGGACTCTCCGCCCACGATGTTCTTGAGTCCGAACACCCACGTCTTGAACGTGTCGCTCGCCACCACCGCCTCGCCGCTCACGAGCGAACACGGACCCTCCGCGCCGGCAAAACCCGGCGGATTGCGCATGTCTGTCGTCTCGATGTCCTTCAACGCCTCCTCGCGCGCCGCAAGCGACCGTTCGTGCTTCGTCTCGGACAGATGGCCGACAAGCCATCCGACGAATAGGACAACCGCAGGAAGGCCGACGTAGAGCGCCAGCGTGACGGCCAGAGATGCATTTTCTCCGTCCATTGTCATCCTCCGGCGACGCTATTCCGCGACGACTGCGGTTCCGTAGGCCATCATCTCGGAGGCGCCCGAGGTGATCGCGCTCGTGGAGAAGCGGACGTTGACGACGGCGTTCGCGCCTAGCGCCTCGGCCTGCGCGATCATGCGGGTCATCGCCTCGCGCCGCGACTCGGTGAGAAGCTCGGTGTAGCCCTTCAGCTCGCCGCCGACCATGTTCTTGAAGCCGGCCGCGATGTCGCGCCCGATGTTCTTGGCACGGACTGTGTTCCCCTGGACGAGCCCCTTGACCGCGACTACGGTCTTGCCGGGAATTGTCTCAGTATTGACGATTGTCATTGTCGCTCCTTTCGCTGTGTTGCTGGCATTATATCATTTTTTAACAGGCGACGAGACGAACGCCTCGCAGTCGCCGAAACGGTCGAAGGCGCAGTCTATCGCGTCTGCGGCGTGCGCGTCCGCGCTCAGGATGAACTTCACGCCGCACGCGCGCAGCCGTTCGCGAAACGCGACGGAGGGATAGGCGTCGTCGAGCCAGCCGCGCGAAATCGCGCCGGTGTTGACCTCGGCGATCTTTCCGCTCGCCGCGACTGCGTCCGCAGTCAGGTCGAGCTCCGCGAGATACCACGGCGCGGACTCGTCGAAATACGGATGGCGGACGTTGAACTTTCTCACAAGGTCGAGATGTCCAACGATGTCGAAATCGAATTTCGCAAGCATTTCGCGCTCCTGCGCGAAGTAGGCGCGGATATACGCCTCGACGTTGCCGCCGAAATGATCGCGGATGCCGCTCTCAAGCGACTCGGGCGATTCGTCCACGCACACGCGCCCGCCGTCGGGAGCGATGACGAAATGGACGGAGCCTATGATGTAGTCTGGCGCTATCGCGGCGTATGTGCCGCGGTCGGGCGTTGCGCCGCCGGGAACGTAGTCCGCCTCGACGCCGCACAACACACGGATGCAATTCTCGTATTTCTTCGCGAGCGCGCGGATCTCCGCCGCGTAGCGCGGCGCCTTCTCGGGCGTGAGCACCCAGGGCGTGTCGTCCTCTGGCAGCATGGCGTGGGACGAAAAGCCGATCGCGTCGAAGCCCTTGTCGATCGCCGCGACGACAACGGCCTCCGGCGTGTCCTTTCCGTCGCACCACGTCGTGTGCGTATGGTAGTTCGTTTTCATTTATGTCTGCGTTTTGCTGATGCCAGCCTGCGAAAAGTACCCATTATTGCGGCAAAGGTCATCGCATCCATCCCTCGATCTTGCAGACGCGCTCCATCAGCTTGCGTTCCGGATGACCGGAATCAGGGCGGAACCAGACCTCAATCCGCGCAGCATACGGCTTGCCCCAGTCGCCTTCATAGATCGTGAATCCGTTTTCGTAGAGAAACTTCTCTTCTGGATCATTAGACCATCCTATTCGCTCATTGGAAGCCCCCTTCAGCCTTCCTTCGGAGAGGCGCGTACCCTTTGTCGCCTCAAATGCCTTGAGATATACTATCCCAGGCTCGCCGGGATTGATCCGCAACGTGAGATTGTAGATGCCGGGCTGTATGCTATTGCGAAGCGTGAATTCGTCCGATCTGCGAACGACAGCGTCTGGCGGTAGATTCGTCAGCGACTGAAACTCGTCCTTCAAGTACACCAGCACGGCGTTGGTGATGCGCCGCTCGCGCGCTGGCGACTCCTCGAACACCTCAACGCAGAAATCCTTGTCGCCAAAGCGCACGTCACTACTAAATGACTCAAGATTTCCCCTTGTGACATCGGCCTTTGCGGTAGAAATCGGCTCACGTTCCGCGCCCCTGTTGCGTCCAAACGGCGAGAATGGGAACCCAATGGTCGTCCTTGTCTGATAATGCGTCGTCTTCTGCCAGACACCAAAATCCTGCGCAAAATCATGCTCCGTCGTGTTGCCGGAATAATACCCATGAAGCTGATGGTTCCAGATGCCCTTATTCCGCCAACGACGTGTCGCACACAGCCGCCCCCCATCCTCGTGTAGCCACCATCCGGGATGTCTGGCGAGATAGGCCATCAACTCATCGCGCCGGCTATGGACAAGTTCGGACAGCGCGGACAAATCGCATGTGACAGTTGGATCGTCGCCACCTTCCTTGCTCAACGCCGCAAAGACCGCACGCGCAAAATCGTCATCATAGACGTCGGCAGAATCAAACGGGCTTCCAACTTGATCACCTGGGATCACAATATCCGACTCAAGCTCAGCCGGAATCGCCAGCTCATCGGCGAAATGGTCATCGCTGGGCCCCGAGAACATCCCCATAAAGCATACAACCACCAGCGCCATCAAGAATCCACACAGCAGCAAGCCCCCCAACAACACCTGCAACAGCGCCCTTAACCAACGACGCTTGACGAGCGAGACGACAAAAGCCGCAAGCAATGTCACACACGCAGCAATCCACACAAGAAACAGGGAGATGGACAGGACATTCCATGCAATGTTGCTGCGCACCCCAAGAACGCCGTCGACGACCGTAAAGCCCAGAAGCATTGCCGATACGACGGCCAAGACCACCAGAGCGCCATACCATGTGTCAAACAAAAACTTCTTCATCGCATTTCCTCCTTCTTTTCCGGCAGCGTGTCGCGCGAGTGTATCGCCGACATAACCTTCGACCGCATCTCCTTGCTCACCGTGTCCATGTCACCCCTTCTTACACGTCTTCTATCGCGGCAACCATGCGCCCAATGCGCGTCTTTGCCTGGCTCACCTGATTGCGCGTGACGCCGAACTCGCGCGCCACCTCGTCGATGGGGCGTTCCTCCACGACGTAGGCGCGGTAGAGGCGCTTGTTGAGGTCTGAAACGAGCGTCTTCGTGAGGACATGCTCCACTGCCGCGCGGTGCCGCGCCGCCGCCCACTCCGCGTCCATCGCCGCCGTCACGCAGTCCGCAGGGACGCTCGGCTCCGCGTCTTCGAGCGGAACGTTCAGCCCGAGCCCACGCGCCTTTTCGCGGCGGTACGCCATGTAGAGCTGGCTACGGATCATCTTCGCGAGGTACGCCCGGAAGTTCCCCTTCCCTTCGCGCACGGAGAACTTGTTGCCGCGAAAAATGCGCACGAGCCCGGCAAGCACTTCCTGCACTACGTCGTCCACATCGCGTCCGTCGCCGCGGTGCCGCGCAAACTCGCGTATCGCTGGAACATAGAGGTCTGCGAACCGCACCCAGTTCGCCTCGTCTTCGCCCGTCACCTGAGCGGCGAGCTTGACGAGGAGCGTCGCGGGAGTTTCTGGGAATACGCTCATTTCGCCTCCAGCACGGATATCTTCTCGCGCAGCTCCCGCAGTTCGCGCTCCGCCATCTTGCGCTGGCCTCGCTCGTACGCCGCGTATATCGCGACTGCCGCAAAGGCCGCGGCGGCGAAGAGCATGAGCCCCGCAAGAATCCAGTGCGGAAAGCGAATGCGCAGCATGACGTCGTTTCCGCCGCCGCCCGCCGTGACGAGCGATCTGAACGGATTCTTGTCCGGCTTCCGCCAAGCGAGCACCCTGCGCTCCGTCGGCTTCTCGGCGAGCAGCGCCGGGATGATACGCCGCCACTGTGGGTCGAACGGGAGGAGCAGGTCGTCCAGGTTCACGCCAGGCGCGTACCACACCTGCGTGATGAGGCGCAGCATCATCACGCCGAGCGAATAGAAGTCGGACGCCTCGGACTCGTCGCCTCCTTCCGCGACTTCGGGCGCGATGTAGAACGACTTGCCCATCAGGGGCTTGCCGCCCTGCACGAGCGTGTTGACGGTCTCCTTCAGCTCCGCCCTGAGGTCTCGCGGAAGGATCTTCGAAACGCCGAAGTCGGAAAGCACCGCGCGTCCGTCCGAGCCGACGAGCACGTTTTCCAATGTGACATCGCGATGGACGACGCCCATCGCGTGGATGTACTCCAGCCCCTCGCGGAGGTCCTCGTACCAGTTCGCCGCAAGCTCCTCCGTCGCGTCGCCGCTTTCGAGCATGTCCTTCAGCGAGCGCGGACGCCCCGACTCGTCGAGAACAAGGTCCATGACATAGTACGGAAGCCCCGACTCTGCGTCCACGTCCATGTCGTAGACGCGCACGATGCGCGGATGCGACAGGCGCGCGAGGAGACGTCCCTCGACCTGGAAGCGCTTGCGCAGAAACTCGACCTCGCCGTGGTCGAGCGTGAACGCCTTCAACGCGAAGCGCGCGCCGAGCCGTTCGTTCTCCACCTCGTACACTTCGGCCATTCCGCCCTTCCCGAGCGGACGCACGACGCGATAGGGCCCAATCTGTCTTCCAGTCTCAAGCATAGCCTTCAACATAACAGCACGGCGGCATTATACCAAACTTATGGTTAAGAGGCAAAGAGCCAATTCACTTGCCCCAAGGCTGAAGTCCTTTTCCCATCACCTCGCAGGAGGCACGGAAACTCCGCATGGTTCGCAGATGGTCGGACGCGGATGACTGGCGAGCGACAGTCGTGCGGCAACATTGATCCCTAAAACGACAGCAAGCGCCACGGAAAGGCAAATCACAGCCGCTCGCAAGTTCTCTGTCCGCGGCATCTGGCCGACAATCCATTTAACCGCACAAAACGCCGGAGAGAAGAAAAACAGAATCGCAAGGAGCACGGCTTTTGCGCGATTAACAGTAATTCCCATGACGGCAATATATCGCCATAACTCCCAGGTGTACCACATCGACCACATGAGCGGCAGCGCAAAGGCAATCAGGAAAAAAGATGTGTGCGCAAGCCGCCATATTCGCCACCGCGAAATCAGTCCGCACATATGCCAATTGAAAATAGTCCAGGCCTCTATCAGAAGAATGATGACCGCAATCTTAGTAAGCCCGCTTTGATCCATAGCCGCTCCCGCGATGACTCGGTTAAAGTCATACTCCGCAAACTCCTTTTGGAAAACATGGAGGGTGAAGGCAATTTCAGGCCATAATAGCTTTGCGAACTGCCAGCACGACAAGGCGCATATCACGCCAGCGCCGCAACGGAGTATCCACCGCGCCAGACGCCCGTACGACTCCGCGTTCCCCACTTTCATAAAACAAAGGCTCTCATCTTGCCGAAGAGCGAAATTCATCCGCAATCGACTCGCCGAAGTGCATGAGGAAGAAGCACTTGCCCTCGGGCTTTCGCGGCGTGCCGATTGGCGCGAGCATCGGACGGACGAGCGTGACGGTCTGGAGCGCGACGACTGCGAAGACGACGAGCCACATGTGAAGTCCGATGGACCTCTCGACGATCCCCTTCGCCTTGGCCGCCGATATCGGACGCACCACAAACACAAGCGCAAGCCAGGCAAGAAAGCAGGAAAGCACGATGATGAACGCGGCGCTCTCGGTCGAGACGGCGAAGAGCCATAGAATCGGCGACAGCGCCGCGAGAAGGCAACCGAATGTCGCTGTGCAGACCAGCCCGAGAACGGCGGTCCGCGCCAGCGAAAGCTTCAATCCGCCAATCGTCGCGAACACATACAGCGTCGGAAAGCAGAGCACGAACGAAAACGCCGCGATGCCGACCATCTTCGCCGCGTCGAGCGCCGCGACCGTCAGGTCCACGAACGAACCGACGGCAAACCCGAACAATGCGCATCCGACCGTCGTCACAAGCGCGAGAAACGCGGCCAGCCTCCAGCCGCAGGCCTTGCCCTCGGCAAATCCCATCGTCTCCCCAGGCGCGCGCAGCAGTTCGCCGAGTCCTGGTGTTGTCTCGTTGCTCATTTCACGACTCCTCCGTTGATTAGGTGTGGTATGATCTGGGTGAAGAGGGATTCAAGGAAGTTGCTTTTGAGCGCGTCGGAGCGGAGGAACTCTACGGAGATGTTAGGACTCCCTACAAGCGGGCGCATGATCCAGCCGAGCTGGCATCCGACAACGGCGAACGCCGCGAGCCAAAGGCACATCATAAGGATGAGGCGGCAATCCGCCGGTACGCGCTTCTTGAGGCTTCTGTAGAGCAGCGCAACCCCGACGGTTCCGGCGCTTCCCATCACGGCGATATGCGCGAACAACATCGCCGCATGGGCAAGCCGCATCGTCTCGCGCGTGCCTGAATCCGGCGCGGCTGAAAAGACGAAGAACAAGACGACCGGCGCCGCCGCAAAGAGAATCGCGCCCGCAACGGACATCGTGAAGAAAACGGCTTCAAGGACTTCGCGATACCGGAGTCCCGCGCCGGTCGCAAGAGCGGCCATCCAGCAGAACAACGACACAAGAAACGTAGCACCAACGAAGACCATTGGGAGCTTCACGGCGACGTACGCCGCCATAAGCGGCGAGCGCCAGACTGCCAGCACTGCGCCATACACGCCGGTTGCCGCCGCCACGAAAAGCATTCGCCGCGCAAGGTGTCCGTAAAACTCTCCATTCTCCGTTGTCATCACAAGGGAGAATGCACCAGTTCGGCGAAAATGTCACCGACTGTTCAAAATGTCGCGCAGCCTCTCCCCTCCCTGTAGGGAACGCTGGGTTCAGCGTTTGGCAGAAATCGCGTGTGAGAGCACGGCCAGCGACTGCGCGAGGTCGACGTTCTGGACGATAACGCCGTCAGGCACGGAGAGCCGCACCGAGGTGAAGTTCCAGATGCCGCGTATTCCGGCGGCGACGAGCTTGTCGGCGCATGGCTGCCCGGCGGCGTTCGGCACCGTAAGGATGCCGAGCCTTATGTTGAGACGCTTCACGAGGCGGGGGAGATCGCCCATCGGGCGGACTTTTACGCCGTGAATCGTCTTTCCGACGATTTCCGGGCTTGCGTCGAATGCCGCAGCAATCGAAAGACTCTGTTCCTCGAATCCCCTGTAGCCGAGAAGAGCATTTCCGAGAGAACCGACGCCGACGAGAACGGCGTCGGTGGAGTTGTCCCAGCCCAGCGCGGCGGTGATGGCGGCCTGAAGCTCCCTGGCCGGGTAGCCGCGGCGCGGCTTCCCGGGAACCCCGGCCATCGCGAGGTCCTTGCGCGCCAGCACGGAGTCGAGGCCGAGCTTCTCGGCCACTACGGCGCTCGATATGTGCGTCTCGCCGGCCGCTATCATCTCGTTGATACAGCGCAGGTAGACAGGATACCGGCGGATCGTCGGCAACGGCAGCGCGAAGGGCCGCGCAAGCTGGTTTTTCTCGTTCATGGTGGAAAGTATACCATAAACGGCGGACGATAAGATAATAAAATATCGCCATTGACATACCGATATAAAAAGAGCTATAATATGCCGCACTTGCCCGGAAAGGGTTTTCGGGCCGTATGCGAAAGAAAGGTTGGATATGGCAGAAAAGGCAATGGAACCGGTCGCGGCACCAGCCGCGGACGACGGAATGGAGGCGTTCGAGCGGATGCTTGAACGCGTGAGGGCGGCGCAAAGGGCGTATTCCACGTACTCCCAGGAACAGGTGGACGCGATCTTCAAGGCGGCCGCGCTGGCCGCGAACAGGCTGCGCATCCCGCTCGCCAAGATGGCGGTCGAGGAGACCGGCATGGGCATAGTGGAAGACAAGATCATCAAGAACCACTATGCGGCCGAGTACATCTACAACACGTACAAGGACACGAAGACGTGCGGCGTGGTGGAGGAAGACAATGCGGCCGGGATAATGAAGGTCGCGGAACCGATCGGCGTCATAGGCGCGGTCATCCCGACGACGAACCCGACCTCAACCGCGATCTTCAAGTGCCTCCTCGCGCTCAAGACGAGGAACGGCATCATCATCAGCCCCCATCCGCGCGCGAAGAACTGCACAATGGCTGCGGCGAAGGCCGTGCTTGACGCGGCGGTCGCTGCGGGTGCGCCGGCGGACATCATCTCCTGGATCGAAGCGCCGAGCCTTCCGAAGACGAACCTCCTCATGAAGGAGGCGGACATCATCCTCGCTACAGGCGGCCCCGGCATGGTGAAGGCGGCGTATTCGAGCGGCACCCCGGCGCTCGGCGTCGGTGCGGGCAACGCGGCGGCGATACTCGACCCGAGCTGCGACCTCGTGAACGCAGTCAACTCGATCATCCACTCGAAGACGTTCGACAACGGCATGATCTGCGCGACCGAGCAGACGGTCATCGCGGACGCGCTCATCTACGACGACGTAAAGGACGAGTTCAAGCGCCGCGGATGCTACTTCCTGAACAAGGAGGAGGCCGACAAGATCCGCGCGACGATGCTCATCAACGGCGCGCTCAACGCGAAGATCGTCGGCCAGAGGCCCGTCGCCATCGCGAAGATGGCGGGCTTCGAGGTCCCCGAGTCGACGAAGGTTCTCATCGGCGAGGCGACTTCGACCGACAGCTCCGAGGCGTTCGGGCACGAGAAGCTCACGACGATACTCGGCATGTACAAGAGCCGCGACTTCGACAACGCGCTCGACATCGCGGAGGCGCTTCTCGTCAACAACGGCGGGCTTGGCCACACGTCGTCGCTCTGGATCGACGAGCTCGGCGAGCGCGAGAAGCTCGCGAAGTTCGCCGACCGCATGAAGGCGTGCCGCCTGCTCGTCAACACGCCGTCGAGCCTCGGCGGAATCGGAGACATCTACAACTTCAGCCTCGTTCCCTCGCTGACGCTCGGCTGCGGCAGCTGGGGCGGCAATTCCGTGTCCGAGAACGTCGGCGTCAAACATCTTTTGAACATCAAGACCGTGGCAATGAGAAGAGAAAACATGTTGTGGTTCCGTGCGCCCGAGAAGGTGTACCAGAAGAAGGGATGCCTCTCGGTCGCGCTCCGCGAGCTCGGCGAGGAGCTTGGCAAGAAGAAGGCGTTCATCGTCACCGACTCGTTCCTCTACGCGAACGGATACACCAAGGCGATCGAGCGCTCGCTCGAAAACCAGGGCATCATGTTCACGACGTTCTCGAACGTCGCGCCTGATCCCACGCTCGCCTGCGCCAAGGAGGGCGCGAAGCTGATGGCCGCTTTCAAGCCGGACGTCATCATCGCCGTTGGCGGAGGCTCGGCGATGGACGCCGCGAAGATCATGTGGGTCCTCTACGAGCACCCCGAGGTCGACTTCCAGGACATGGCGATGCGCTTCATGGACATCCGCAAGCGCGTCTACAAGTTCCCGAAGATGGGCGAGAAGGCGTACTTCGTGTGCGTCCCGACCTCGGCCGGAACGGGCTCGGAAGTGACACCGTTCGCCGTCATCACCGACGAGCAGACGGGAGTCAAGTATCCGCTCGCCGACTACGCGCTCATGCCGAACATGGCGATCGTCGACGCGGACATGCAGATGATGGCTCCGCCCGGACTCACCAGCGCGTCCGGAATCGACGCGGTCTCGCACGCGCTCGAGGCGTACGCCTCGATGATGGCGACGGACTACACCGACGGACTCGCGATCCGCGCGCTCCAGACGATCTTCAAGTGGCTGCCCGCGTGCTACGACGCGGCTGTCGCAAAGAAGGCGAACCCCGCCGCGCGCGAGAAGATGGCGAACGCTGCCACGATGGCCGGCATGGCCTTCGCGAACGCGTTCCTCGGCGTGATGCACTCGATGGCGCACAAGCTCGGCGCTTTCCACCACATCCCGCACGGAATCGCGAACGCCCTGATGATGGAGGAGGTCCTGCGCTTCAACGCCGACCCCGTTCCGCGCAAGATGGGCACGTTCCCGCAGTACGACCATCCGCATACGCTCGAGCGCTACCTCGAGATCGCCGACGCGCTCGGCATCAAGGGCAGGAGCAAGGGCGAGCAGTTCAACAACCTCTGCAAGGCCGTCCGCGAGCTGCAGGCGAGGATCGGCATCAAGCCGACGATCCGCGACTACGTCCCGGACGAGAAGGACTTCCTCGCTCGCCTCGACGCGATGACGGAGCAGGCCTTCGACGACCAGTGCACCGGCGCGAACCCGCGCTATCCGCTGATGTCGGAGATCAGGCAGATGTATCTCAACGCCTACTACGGGAAGCACGAGGTTGTCTGAGTTGAAAGTTCAAAGTTTGAAGTTGAAAGTTTAGGAGTTTTGAAATGAAGCAGACTTCAGTCAAGAAGGTTCCGGCAAAGCGCGGCAGTCAGCGCAGGCAGGCAGGCGTTCTCCTCGAGCGCACCGACAAGGTCGTGACGAAGGACAAGGGCACCGTGCTCAAGATCTTCGGACCGAGCTACAAGGTGAGCGCGATCCTGAACGAGGCGATGAACGAGGCGCGCGCGGCGGAGACGGGGCTCCCCGTCGCAAAGGTGCTCGAGGTCCTCAAGATCCGCGACCACTGGTGCATCCGCCGCGAGTGGGTCGAGGGCGATACGCTCGCCGACGTGATGGCTAAGGACAAGAAGAACCTCGTCAGGTACCTGAAGCAGTTCGTGGCGATCCAGTGCCAGATCTTCGCGAAGACGTCCGAGCGCATG
>Ga0256405_10009418_pt1 | contig 13372 bp, 15 predicted proteins | sample RumenRJG_02DNA_FD_189096 | JGI IMG/M metagenome (GOLD analysis project Ga0256405, IMG submission 189096) | Bovine rumen microbial communities from Lethbridge, Alberta, Canada - RJG_02 | ecosystem: Host-associated > Mammals > Digestive system > Stomach > Rumen | place: Canada: Alberta...
TTTTGAAGACGGAACAGATCAAAAAGGAGGCTTCCGCATTTCTTTCGGAAACGTTTGCTTCGATTCCCTATGTTTACAGCCATGGGGATTCGGTGTATGGCGGCAGCTTTCCATTCATTGATCCGGGGAAATGCCGGATCATCCGTCATCAGGTACTGCTTGGGGAAATGAAGAACGGGCGCTTTGAACCGGCGCACGCAGTCTATATGACGCCGTTTGCGTATCAGGGCAAAACGGTTGATGTCAGCGACGAAGAGACGGCGCGTTTTTTAAGGGGAGAGACGCTTACCGCCACAGGAATCAAGGGCTGGGCAGCCGTCAGCTGGCATGGGCACCGGATCGGATTCGGCAAGGGGGATGGTTCCATTTTGAAAAACAGATATCCGAAAAATCTTCGGACCCGTTAGGAGGTAATGTCTTGGAGCTGGAACTGTTTCACTTTATTGAAGATACGCTGACTGTCTATGATGCGCATCAGCCGCTCTATCAAAAGGCGGAGGAGGATCTGAAGAATGTTTTCAGCGAGATCGTCGCTTCTTCTTCGCACGATGTCATTGCGCTGCATACAAGGGTCAAAAGCCGCGACTCTCTGCGTGAGAAGCTGCTGCGCAATAAGTACTATCTGCATTTCTCGTCGCCGGAAGATGCTTTGAAGAACATGCACGATCTGATTGGTATTACGATTGAGTGCCGCTTCATCCGCAGCGAGACGGAGATCTATCAGAATCTGTTCCACTGGTTCGAAGTCAACGGGAACATGTTTTCCTGCATTCAGCATCCCGAAGTGAAACTGAATCTGCGCATGGTGCAGCCGCAGCTGCAGCGCAACGGCTATACGATTTACCGCATCGACGGATCGATCATGGAAGCGGAGGGGCCGATTGCCTTTGAACTGCAGATCAAGTCACTTGTTCACCGCTTCTGGAGTGAAATCGAGCACGAGATCGTCTATAAGAACAATGAGCTGATCGTCAACGACTCCTTCGTTCAGCAGATGCTCGGCTCGGTACGCGACTCGCTGGATGTCGTGGATCATCAGATGGATATTCTCTATACGAAGCTCTCCGATACGAGCAGTCAGGCATCCATCGGCATGAACGAGCACAGCTTCAAGCTGCTGGTGGCGACGTCGATCAATGAGCTTGTCAACGCCAAGATGAAGGACAGCATCGGCTACACGTCGGACTTCCGCAAGGATGCCTCGATTCTTTCCCAGTACATCTATATCCGCTACTTCCTCAACGGGGAGCACAATGAGACGCGGATGGTCGAGTTTCTGGAGTATCTCAATGAACTCAATGCGCGGGGCATCGATTTCCGCAGCGCGCTGCCGCTGGATGAACTTCCTTCTTCCGGCAATGTTCTGGAGCAGAGACTGATTACGTACTGGCTTTCGAAGATCAATTCCGACTATGAGTGGCATGCGTTCTTCACGGTTCTCTTCAATATCCAGACCGGATCCCTGAAGGAGGATGTGCAGGACTTTGCCCATGTCATCGCGCTGCTGCTGGTGCAGCCCGGCTGGTACGCTTCGCTGTTTACGCAGTTTGGCAAAGAAGAGGCCGACAGGGTGCGCAACAGTCTGCTGGAGCGCCTTGCGGATGCGCTGATCAGGGCCGATACGATCGATACGATTCACGATGAAAAGCTTTATGAGGTCAAGGAACTGTTCCGTCATGAGGCGGACCGCATCAGTGCAATGTATTCGGACTATGCTCTGCTTTCGGCGCGTCTGGAGGATCTTGGCAGCGATCTTTCGGATGCGGTTCTGCGTTTGTTTCAGGCGTAACGGACTGCTATAATGAGGCAAAGAGGTAATACTTATGGCACAGGAATATGTCGTATTAAAAGAGAGCGGCGAAATGGGCCGCATCGCCATCAATAAGACCGTGTTTCAGTCGATTGCGGAGATTTCTCTCAAGGATGTGGAGGATATCGTTCCGGTCGAGAGCCGTTTTGCCAAGAGCGTCGGCGTTTCGATTGAGGATAACAAACTGAAGATTTCCGCCGATGTACGTGTGAAGTATGGTGCCAATGCGGGTACGGTCAGCTCGCAGGTTCAGAATCACATCTATGAAAATATCCTGTTTATGACCGGATTCAAGACATCGGATATTACGGTCAACGTTGTTGGCTTCGAAATCTGAAAATTGTATTGCACACTGAGCCGGATATTGTTAATATATTTGGCGTAACGAAAACGGAAAGCAGAAGCCACCGCTTCTCACCCGAGGACCTCAGGGACCTGGGCAGCCAGCCGATTGATCAGTGAATATGATCTTTTATGAGCAGGTGCGGTGAATTCTGTGCCTGCTTTTATTTACAGTCAGGAGGTCTTACTTGAGGTATATCAAACCGAAACGGAATGTCCCGGAAGAACTGGTCAACGAGAACATTCACTTCCGCGAAGTCATGGTCATTGACTCCGATGGAAACAGACTTGGCGTCATGAGCCGCCGCGCAGCGCTGGACAAGGCTGCCGACGAGGGACTGGATCTGTTCTGCGTCGCTCCGAATGCTCAGCCGCCCGTATGCAAGATTCTGGATTATGGCAAGTACCATTTCAACGAGCAGAAGAAGGCAAGGGAAGCCAAGCGCAATCAGCATGTGACGGAGGTGAAACCCCTGCGTCTGTCGCCGGTCGTTGATGTCGGCGATTTCGAGACGAAGCTCCGCCATGCGCGGGAATGGATCGAGGACGGCCAGAAGGTTCGTATCGACATGAAATTCCGCGGACGTATGATTACCCGCAAGGAAGTCGGTGAAAGCGTCATGAACGAGTTCATTGACAAGATGTCTGATATTGCGCAGGTGGACAAGAAGCCTGCCATGGAGGGCAACACGATGTCTGTCGTGCTGTCGCCGAAGAAAGGAAAGTAAGGAACAGGAGGAATCAACTATGAAGGCAAAAGCAAGAAAGCCCAAGAACAAGATCAAGATGAAGACAAAGAAGACCTATGCTAAGCGTACCAAGGTTACGGGTTCCGGCAAGGTTGCAGTTCATCACAACTATGTTTCGCATTTTGCGGCAAACAAGTCGCACAAGCAGAAGAAGCACCTCGGCAAGGCAACGCTCCTCAACGCGACCGATGCAAAGCGTGATTCCCAGCTGCTGCAGGGTTAATTAGAGGAGGCACAAGATGAGAGTAAAAGGATCGACACCGACGCGCAATCGTCGTAAGAAGGTATTAAAGCTCGCCAAGGGCTATTTCGGCAGCAAGCATCTGCTCTACAGAACCGCCAATGAGCAGGTTATGCATTCGATGAAGTATTCCTACATCGGACGCAAGCAGACCAAGCGCGATATGCGCCGCCTCTGGATCGCTCGTATCAATGCGGGTGCCCGTCTCAACGGACTGAGCTATTCGCAGATGATGCACGGTCTGAAGCTTGCCGGCGTTAACATTAACCGTAAGATGCTCTCCGAGATGGCAATCCATGATGAAAAGGGATTTGCTGATCTTGCCGAGACTGCTAAAAAAGCACTTGCGGCTTAATTAAATATCGGGTATTATTAAGAACGCGTTCGATAAGAACACGTTCTGACTGGCGAGTTGGTGAAGCGGCTTAACACACTGCCCTCTCAAGGCAGCATTTCACGGGTCCGAATCCCGTACTCGTCACCATATCACATTCTATGCAGACCTCACGGTCTGCTTTTTGGTGTTCTGTGGGAGAGAAAGCAACAGAAAAAGCGGATCCGTGACGAACCCGCTTCTTTGTAACGTATCGATTGTACTGCTTTACTTCGCAGCTTCTTCCAGCTGCGCAATGGAGAGATCCAGACGACGCAGCGTCTCATCCTTGCCAAGAATTGCGGCAATCTCAATCGCTCCGCCCGGAGTGAACTGCTTGCCCGTAATCGCCAGGCGAAGAGGGAAGAGAACCTGTCCGTTCTTGCGCCCCAGCTTTGCAGGAAGTTCCATCAGTACAGAATGAAGATGTTCCTCAGACCAGTCATCGCAGCCTGCCAGAACATCGCGTCCTGCCTTCAGGGATTCCAGGGCAATGGCCTCATCGGTCTTCATCTTCTTGTTTACATAGAGAGAAGAATCATAGGCAGGGAAGGTGTCGAAGAAGTCGAGCATTTCCGGAATCTCAACAAGCGTATCAGCACGCTGCTGAACAACCTTCGCAATGGCCTTCTTATCGAAGTCACCCTTGACGGCCTGATCAATATAAGGTTTCACAAGTTCGTAATACGAATCCAGATCCATATTCCGCAGCCAGATACCGTTGATGCTCTTGAGCTTCATCGGATCAAAGATCGCACCGGACTGGCCGATGTGCTTCACATTGAAGGCCTGCACAAGTTCATCAAGCGTAAAGATTTCCTTGTTGTCTTCCGGCGACCAGCCGAGCATTGCAATGTAATTGAGAATTGCCTGAGGCAGGTAGCCCTTGGCAACCAGATCCTGGAACGACGCATCGCCATTGCGCTTGCTCAGCTTGTTGTGCTCATCCTTCATGACCGGCGGGCAGTGGATGTAGCGCGGCTCCTTCCATCCGAAGGCGTTGTACATCAGCGTATACTTTGGCGTCGAGGAGAGATACTCCATGCCGCGGACAACATCGGTAATGTCCATGAAATGGTCATCAATGACATTGGCAAAGTTGTAGGTAGGGAAACCATCACTCTTGATCAGGATCTGTTCATCCAGCGTCTCATTGTCGACGGTGATGTGACCGAATACTTCATCATCAAACGATGTTGTACCGGTTTCCGGAATGGTCTGACGAATGACAAACTTCTCGCCATTGGCAATGCGTGCTTCAGCCTCCTCAATCGTCAGCTTCTTGCACGGATCATCGTACTTGAAACTTTCGCCGCGGGCTTCCTGAACTTCGCGCTGCGCATTGATCATATCCTCATCACAGAAGCAGTAGTGGGCACCACCCATGCGGATCAGCTCCCTGGCATACTTCATATAGATGCCGCTCTTGACCCGCTCCGACTGCACATAGGGGCCATAGGGGCCGCCCATATCCGGGCCCTCATCATGTTTCAGGGCGCACTGTGCAAGTGTCTGATAGATGATGTCTGTCGCACCTTCGACGAGGCGGTTTTGGTCCGTATCCTCAATTCGCAGAATGAATTTTCCTTCCGGGTCCTTCTTGGCAATCAGATAAGCCCACAGAGCCGTCCGCAGATTGCCGATATGCATATACCCCGTAGGACTCGGGGCAAAGCGTGTTCGAATAGCCATACTGAAAACTCCTTTGATTTACGGCCCTAATTTTACCGCAAAGGGAAAAGAAACGGAACGATCCCGTATTGTGATTCAAGCAAAATCCGGCACGAATTGTCGCGGAATCAGATAAAATACGCTTGCAAAAGAAAAACGTTGCGGTAGAATAATATCTGCGCATTGGGATATAGCCAAGCGGTAAGGCAACTGGCTCTGAACCAGTCATTTCGGGAGTTCGAATCTCTCTATCCCAGCCATGTTGAATCGACAGCCACTCACCGGAAATACGGCGGGTGGTTTTTTGATGTTGAACGGGAATACCGGGATTTCGGAAGTATACTTTCTCTATGGACATTGAAACCCAGAACCGACTTTATGCTGAGCCGCTTCCCGCTTATCTTTGGGATCTGTATCAGACACCGTTATTGCGGCGGATCTGCGGCATCGATATGAACTGCGGCGTCAACTATACTTCCTTTCCTCTGTTTGCGGATCTTTCTTGGTATTCGCGGGGAGAGCACAGCCTTTCCTGTGCCCGGCTGGCGCTGCACTTCGGGCTTTCACCGGCAGCTGTCACTGCCTGTCTCTTTCATGATTGTGCGACGCCTGTCTTTTCCCATTCCGTTGACTTTCTGCATGGCGATTACATGGCTCAGGAAAGTACGGAAGAAAGAACGGCTGCCATGATTCAGCAGGATCCGGATGTGCAGGCCATACTCGATCGCTCCGGTCTTTCAACGGAAGATGTGGCGGACTATCACCGCTATCCGCTGGCCGACAATCCATCACCGCGTCTGAGCTGCGACCGCCTCGAGTATACGCTCGGCAATATCCTGAACTATGGATTTGCCGGTTTTGATACGGTTCGCAGCTTCCTTGATGATCTCATCGTCAATGACACTCAGGATGAACTTGTTTTTCGCCATCGGGACAGGGCAGCTGCCTTTGCTTTTCTTTCCCTGAAGTGTTCGCATGTTTATACATCGGATGCGGACCGCTATGCGATGGAGTTTCTAGCCCGCCTGCTGAAGGCGGCGATCCGGAATGAAATTCTCAGTGAAGATGATTTCTACCACCTTAATGAAGAGGAAGCGATCCGGCGGATCATCGACAGCCCGCTGCGTTCCGCGTGGTATCATTTCACAGGTCTAAGCCGGATCCTCCGCGCACAACAGCCGCAGGAAGGCTATTATAAGATCAATGCCAAGCACCGTTACATTGATCCGATGGTGCAGGGGCAGGGCAGGATCCGTGAACTCGAGCCGTCCTATCAGGCACGTCTCCAGGAATATCTGAGCGAAACCTACGACTATTACATCAAAGGAGAATAGGGATGAATAAAGAAATCGTCATCGCCAGCGGCAACGCCGGCAAAATCCGCGAATTTAAAGAGATGCTCGAACCGTACGGCTACACCGTACGCACCATCAAGGACCTCGACGGGTACAGGGAACCCGAAGAAACCGGCACCACCTTCCATGACAATGCCATCATCAAGGCTCAGGCTGTAACGGATCAGTTCCATATCGCAGCCCTGGCGGATGACTCCGGACTTTCGATCGATGCCTTTGACGGAAAGCCCGGCGTTTACAGCGCCCGCTGGCTTGGTCACGATACACCGTATTCCGAAAAGAACCGCATCGTTCTCGAAAAGATGAAGGGTGTCACCAACCGTGGCTGCCACTACACATGCGCCATCGCCTGGACACAGCCTGGCAAGGAACCGATCGTCTTCGAAGACATCGTCGAGGCAGAGATTGCCCAGGAGCCCAAAGGCAGCAACGGCTTCGGCTACGATCCGATCGTCTATTATCCGCCGCTGCATAAGACGATGGCCGAGATGACCAAGGAAGAAAAGAACTCCATTTCGCACCGTGGCAAGGCACTTCGCAAGCTGGAGGCCTACCTTGATTCCGAAGAGCGCTAAGATTTCGGCCACGATCGGCACCTGCCTGTTAATCGCCGCGGCTCTTGCGGCGCTGCTGATTGCCTTTTTCTTCAGCAGCCCACTATACCGGCATTATTATGAAGCTCACGATCTGAGTGCAGATACCGGAATGAGCACTGACAGCGGAGTGGAGGCCTATGAAGTACTGCTCGATTATCTGAGCGGCCAGCGCGACGACATCACCGTCTACGAAGCCGTCGACGGCTACACTAAGGAAGTCTATCTTCCGAGCGAAGAGCTGCACATGGCCGATGTAAAGGTCCTCTTTCAGCGCACCGCAGCCGTTTCCTTTGCCTTTCTGCTGGCAGGTGTGGTTTTGCTGGGTGCTGCCTTTGTACGCACAGCACACGGCTTTCGCACATCCATGGTGCTATCCGGCTTTCATCACGGCGCCCTGATCAACGGCTGTATTCTGATAGCTGTCATCCTGTTTGCGCTGGTGGATTTTGATGCCTTCTGGTATAGGATCCATACCGTTCTTTTTCCGAATAATACCTATTGGCTCATGGATCCGAATGTCTCGATTATGATCAACATGTTCCCGGAAGGATACTGGTTTCAGGTCATTGTTCTTTCCCTGGTCGTATGGTTTCTGCTGCAGATCGCGGCGGAGCTGATTCTGCGCCGCCTGCTGGTGCTAAACGCTGCAAGATCTCAGCCGCGGGGCAATTAGACAAGCGCCGCAGGCTTCTGTATAATCGAGGACGGATGATAGAAACAGTTGGTGACTTTTTAGCGCTTGCGGTTACCGCAGCGATTGCAGTTTATTTTATTTACATCCTCTTTGTGGTGTCCGTGCGGCATCGTGAAAAGGAACAGAAGCGGAGAGAAGCCCGCTATTACCGCCTCTACGAAAGCATGGAGAGCGACATGGAGGACGATGAAAATCCCGGCAGCCCCGACTATGACGAATGAGGATCCCTTTCATATCCTTGCCATCGAACCAAAACCGCAGGGCTGCACGCTTCTTAAAGACGACGGAAGACGCATTCCAGCAGATGAGACTGCGCTTGCGTTGATCAGTGGCTGGTGCCTGAAATTCGGCAGCTCACTCTCTGGCCGACAGGATGCGGCACGGTATTATCTTGGCCGGCGGATCGAAAAGCCACCCGTGCTGATTTCCGAAACCAGCGGCCGTATTTTTGTCCGGCTTGGCGACTACTGGCTCTGCTATAACACGGTCCTGAGCATCGGTCGAGAATCTGCGCAGGGCACGGAAATCCTTCTGGATGGCGGTCAGAAGGTTACGGTCAATGTGTCCGCAAGAGCCGTCGGAAGACAGCTGAAACGCTGTCAGAAATATCTTTCATTACTGCATGAGGCATTCGAATGACAATCGTCAAACAAAAACTGCATGATAGTCTGTGGTATCAGATTCTGGCCGTCGCTGTAGGGGCCCTGATTTATTCCATCGGCTTCAATGTCTTTGTAAGCTCGGCCAATCTCTTTCCGGGCGGCTATGCCGGTCTTTCACGGCTGATTTCCGAAGTTCTGCGCACCTATACGCCGTTTCCGGTTTCCTTCTCTGTTCTGTACTTTATTCTGAACGGAATTACGACGCTGTTTGTCTGGAAGCGGATCGGTCATCGCTTCATTTTACTCTCGATCCTGTTCTATACACTGACATCCCTGTTTACGGCTGTTCTGCCCCGGACGGAAATCACCAGCGATCTGCTGCTGATGGCGGTATTCGGCGGCATCATCAACGGCTTTGCCATCGGCATCACGCTGCGCAACAATGCAAGCTCCGGCGGCACCGACTTCATCGCCATCTATCTTTCGATCCGCTTCAATACGCCGACCTGGAACTACATTCTTGCCGGCAATGCGGTGGTGCTGATCATTGCCGGTCTTCTGTTCGGATGGAATCAGGCACTTTACTCCATCATCTTCCAGTTTGTATCGACGCAGGTCGTCAATGCGATGCATCAGCGCTACAAGTCGTCGCGCATCGATGTCGTTACCAATATGCCGGATGAAGTATGTTCCGCCGTCTTCCATACCTGCCGCCATGGCATTACGAAGGTGCCCTGCGAAGGGGGATTTACGGACAAGAACCACTGGCTGCTGCTGATCACGGTCAATACCTATCAGCTCAAGGATGTGATTGAAATTGTCCGCGCCACCGATCCGCATGCCTTTATTACGATCAACGAAGTCGAAAAGATTTACGGCAATTACTATCAGAAACCGCTGGAGTGAAAACGATCTCTCCAGCGCTTTTTTTCTATTGACTCATCCTGCGTCTGTAACGAAAATAAATGGAGAATGATCCGGGGAGAGGGGGTGATTTTCATGAGCGAAAGCGGCCAAAGTACAGTTCCCTTATGCATTGAAACCATGAAAATCACAGAAAGGACCCTCGATCCATGGAAGAAATCAATCAGCAGAAGGAGCTGGAATCTTTTCGCAACCTTCTGAAAAACAAGCAGTACACCGCACTGCGCGGAAAAGCGGCGGATATGAACGAGGCACATCTCGCCTCCATCATGGAAGCGATGGAAGACGAGGACATGCTCAAGATGTTCCGCCTGTTTCCCAAGGAACTTGCGGCTGATGTCTTTGCACTTCTTGAAGATGACAGCCAGATGTTCATCATCACTTCACTGTCTGAAAAAGAGGCCGGCGTCATCATCGATAACCTGTATGCCGATGATGCGGCCGACCTTCTGGAAGAGATGCCGGCCAATGTCGTAAAGCGGCTGCTGGCAAATGCCTCGCCCGATACCCGCAAGGACGTCAATCATCTTCTTCAGTACCCCGACGATTCCGCCGGCTCTTTGATGACGGTCGAATTCGTCGATCTGCGCTCAAGCATGAGCGTCACCCAGGCCATCGACCGCATCCGCTCCATCGGCATGGACTCGGAAACAGCCAACACCTGCTACATTCTCAATGACAAGCGACTGCTGCTGGGAACGGTGTCTCTGCGCACCCTGATTCTTGCCAAGCCGGAGGAGATGGTGGCGGACATCATGGACGAAGATGTCGTCTCTGTCACCACGTCGACGGATCAGGAGAAGGTTGCCCAGCTGTTTGGAAAGTACGACATGACTTCGATGCCGGTCGTTGACAAGGAAAACCGCATGGTCGGCATCATTACCGTCGACGATGTCATGGACATCATGGAACAGGAAGCGACCGAAGATATCGATAAGATGAACGCCATCATCCCGAACGATAAGCCGTATCTTAAGACGACGGTCGTTGAGACCTGGAAGAAGCGTTTTCCGTGGCTGCTGCTTCTGATGATTTCGGGAACCTTTACGGGACGGATCATTACGGGCTTTGAAGACGCCCTGAGCCGCTATATTGTGCTGAGCTCCTATATCCCGATGTTGATGGATACGGGCGGAAATGCCGGCTCCCAGGCGTCGGTTGAAGTTGTGCGCGGCCTCTCGCTGGATCAGATTCATTTCTCCGACTTCTTCAAGGTCATCTGGAAAGAGATGCGGGTCGGCGTCCTCTGCGGAGGAACGCTGGCGGCGGCGATGTATGTCAAATGCCGCTTCCTCGACGGACAGCCGGTCAACGTGGCTGCAACCGTCGGGCTGACGATTATCTGCGCCGTCTTCTTCTCGAAGCTGATCGCATCGATTCTTGTGCAGGTTGTCAACAAGATGCACCTGGATCCGGCGGTTGTCGCTTCGCCGCTGCTGACGACGATCATCGATGCTCTTTCCCTGATCATCTACTTTACGATTGCGACCCAGATGCTGCATCTGCACTGACGGGGAGAGATACATTTCTCCTTGTTGATATTTGTTTTCAACTTCGTATGCTATAATCTCAGAATCAAATGGAGGTTTTATGATCGTCGTTTACACATCCCCGGGATGCGCCTCCTGCCGCAAAGTGAAACAGTGGCTGAAAGACCGCAATCTCCCGTTTATTGAAAAGAATATCTTCAAGGTTCTTCTGAATGATGATGAAATCAAGCATCTGCTGATGCGCAGCGAAAATGGTACGGATGATATCATCTCCAAGCGCTCCAAGATCATCCAGGAACAGCACATCGATATCGATGCGATGACAACGGACCAGCTGATCCAGTTCATCAAGCAGAATCCGAGCGTCCTCAAGCGGCCGATTATCCTCAACGAGACCAATTTCCAGGTCGGCTACGATGCGGATGAGATCGGCGTCTTTGTTCCGCAGGAACTGCGGCGGATTGCCGAAGCCGGCTGCACCGGCGACTGCCCGAATTTCGGTGCCTGCGGCAAGGTGCGCAGCTGCAATGATGCACAGCGGGCGTGAGCAATGGCTCATGCCTGTTTTTAATGAGGTGGGGTATGAAGAAAGTACTTGTAGGACTGTCCGGCGGCGTTGATTCGGCGATCGCCGCCTATCTGTTAAAACAGCAGGGATACGATGTCACCTGCGCCTTCATGCGCAACTGGGATTCTCTGACCAATGACGACATCAACGGCAACCCGGATCTTGCCAATCCCGTCTGCAGCCAGGAAGTCGACTGGGCGGATGCCGAATCAGTCGCGAAACGGCTGAATCTTCCGCTGCTGAGAGTCGACTTTATTCAGGAATACTGGAATGATGTCTTTACCACCTTCCTGAAGGAGTACGAAAAGGGCAGAACCCCCAACCCGGATATCCTCTGCAACCGCTACATCAAGTTTGACTCCTTCTTCGACTTTGCCAACAGCCATGGCTTTGATACGGTTGCGACGGGACATTATGCCAAGATGGGAACGGACACATTCAGCTCAAAATCAGCGATTCTCAAAGCCGATGACCGCAACAAGGATCAGTCCTATTTTCTGTGTCAGGTGAAACGGCCGCGTCTGGATCATATCCTCTTTCCTCTCGGCACGATTGATAAGCCCGAAGTACGCCGGATCGCCGAGGAACTCAATCTTTCCATTGCCCACAAGAAGGACAGCACCGGCATCTGCTTTATCGGTGAGCGCAGGTTCCGCGAATTTCTGAGCAATTATCTGCCCATGAAGCCGGGGAAGATCATCTCCGTCGTCGACGGCAGTGTGCTTGGCGAACATCAGGGTGTTCTGTATTACACGATCGGTCAGCGCAAGGGACTCGATATCGGCGGCACGGGACCGTATTTCTGCGTCGGCAAGGATATTTACAAAAATGAACTGTATGTCACGGACAGCGACCATCCAGAATGGCTGATCAGCGATGCCTGCCGGGTGGAACAGGTCAATGTTCTTGCAGATTTTCCCGATGAGCTTGACTGCATGGCAAAGTTCCGCTACCGGCAGCCGGACTGTCCCGTCCATCTCAGCCGTACCTCTGACAGTACTGTTACACTGACCTATCCGCAGGGCATTCGCTCCGTGACACCGGGGCAGGAAGCCGTGTTCTATCTTGGCGATGAGATGCTCGGCGGCGGTGTCATCGAAACCGTCGAACAGAACGGCATGGATCTGATGCAGAAAATACGGGAGAAGGCATGAGCGAAACACCGGAACTGGTAGAACTGACAGGTAAAGTGATCTATATCGTCTTTCGCAACGAAGAGACGATGTATACCGTTTTGAAGGTACGTATCAACGATGCCCGCGAAAAGACCATTACGATGCGCGGCATTCTTCCCCAGGTAGAGAAGGATGTGATCTATCGCTTTTTCGGCGTATATGTGGAACATCCCCGCTACGGCATGCAGTTTGAAATCCATTCCATGGAGCGGCCGCTGCCGACCCAGAGGGAAGGCATCATCCGCTACCTTTCCGGTGTTCAGTTTGAAGGCATCGGTACGAAAACCGCCCAGCGCATCGTCGATACATTGGGGGAGGACTGCCTCGCCAGGATCCGGGCGGACAGTTCTGTTCTCAAATCGGTCAAAGGTCTCAGTCCCGACAAGATCAAGGTCATCGAACAGGGACTTGCCAAAGAAGAAGACGGCATGGGGGAACTGGTTCAGTTTCTCAACATCCATGGCATCGGTACCCGCAACATGATCCGTCTTTCGCATGCGTATGGTAAAGAGGCACTCGACAAGATTCAGGAAAATCCCTACCGCGTCATTGATGAAGTCGACGGCTTCGGCTTTGCGACAGCGGACAAGATTGCCATGGCTCTGGGCTTTTCTTCGGATGATCCAAGGCGGCTTTATGCGCTGCTTGTAGCACTGGCCATGAATCTCTGTGTTGCTGGGGGCGACAGCTATGTTCTGCGTCAGCGTCTTCAGGAGCGTTATGAAAAGGAAACGGCAGGGGTTGAAGGAAACTTTGACGCTATGCTCGAGGAGGCTTTGGAA
>Ga0256405_10009419_pt1 | contig 13372 bp, 7 predicted proteins | sample RumenRJG_02DNA_FD_189096 | JGI IMG/M metagenome (GOLD analysis project Ga0256405, IMG submission 189096) | Bovine rumen microbial communities from Lethbridge, Alberta, Canada - RJG_02 | ecosystem: Host-associated > Mammals > Digestive system > Stomach > Rumen | place: Canada: Alberta | collected...
ATATATGGAGTTTCCATATATGGTTAGATTTTATTCTTCACAATGCAAAGATACTTTCTTTTTCAGATAACGTAATACATCTAACAAAGAGTAATTTTATAAAATATTCAAAACTTACAAATAGATACTTTTTCACTATCATATTAACATAATAACATATATTGCAATTTTATAAGACATAAAAGATACTATTTGAGTATTTAAATAACTTATACGATGCCTATTACTCCTAAAATATTAGTAGATAGACGCTAAAATACCATTTTGTAACAAATTGACAAATATCTCAACAATATTAACCACGCGAATTCAACTAGCAAGTGCAAGTTTTCGATATTTTTTCATTAAAGCATTCTGATGGCGTTAAGAAATTCAATTTTTCTCTATCATGTTAATCTTGTGCATTACTTTTGTTATGGATTGCGTCGTGTATGGTAAATACTATTGCTCTGAGCTCTCTTCCAATTGTATATACCCCTCTTGCCACTATTACGCTTTATTTCATGTGTAATAGTTGATGGATGAACATTTATAGCTGCAGCTATATCTTTTGATTATACCTCACCGAAAAATAGCACTTCTATCTTGAACTTGCGACCCTACGACAATATTTTTGAAATAAGTTTGGTACAATGGATTAAAATCGCTACTTTTGCTTTTTAGAGAGTGATATAAAAAATACTTCTTAGAGTAATAATAAAATCGGTAATGAAGGTAATCCATCAAATCATCATCTTGATGACAATATGGGCTATGGGAACAAATCCTCTCATGGCTCAAGAACAGATAGAAAAACCACGAAAGAAGGTTGCATTGGTACTTTCTGGAGGCGGGGCCAAAGGTATGGCCCATATTGGTGTTATCAAGGTGTTGGAACGAGCAGGAATCCCTATCGACATCGTGACAGGAACCTCGATGGGTAGTATTATCGGAGGATTGTATAGCATTGGATGGAATGGCACGGAGATGGACTCCCTCGTACGCAAACAAGATTGGGGATTCCTACTTTCCGACAGACAAGACTATTACTCTCAATCCGTTATCAACCGCGAACGACAGAATACTTATTTTTTCACCAAGCGTCTTACGATGGGCGGCAAAAGACAAGTCAGTGATGTGGGAGGTATCATCGCAGGTAGAAACTTGGAGAAACTCTTCAATCGCCTTACACAAGGATACGGCGATTCTATCGACTTCAACCGTTTACCACGTCCTTTTGCTTGTGTGGCGACGAATATCATCAACAATACGGAATACGACTTCCATAGTGGGCGTCTTGCTCAGGCTATGCGTGCCAGTATGGCCATCCCGGCGGTATTCTCGCCTGTGAGACTCGACGATAAACTGTTGGCAGATGGTGGATTGCGCAACAACTATCCTGCCGATATCGCACGTGAGATGGGAGCCGACTATGTGATCGGAGTTCTTGTGCAAAGTAAGGAACGTGGTATCAACGAACTGAAGACGAGTGCCCAGATCTTGGGGCAGATCATCGACCAAAACTGTAAGAATAAGTATGATGCCAACCTTGCCATCACCGATATTCCTATCGCCGTCAACGTGTCTGGATATAGCGCAGCCAGTTTCTCCAAGAATGCCGTAGACAGTTTGATACGGCGAGGTGAGGAGGCTGGTATGGCCAATTGGGATAAGATTATGGCCCTCAAACGACAACTCGGTCTTGCCGATGACTACCAACCGGTGAAACTTCATCCTAATGCCGAGGCGCTGTTGCCTGTCAACTTCCGTGAGGACGAGCGCCAGATGCGTCCGGAGAGAGACCAAGTTCTAGGAAGTGTGGGCTTCCGTTTTGATACCGAAGAAATGGTAGCTTTGCAACTAGATGGCCTCTATCAGATGTCTAAACGTCCGTTGGATGCAGAACTGACTCTGCGATTGGGCAAACGCATCATGGCAAAGACACAAGGGATATGGGCGATGAAGAACCATGCCAAAATGGCTTTGGGTTATACCTACCGATATAACGACTTCGATGTATATAAAAAAGGTGAGGAAGATTATACGCTAAGGTATCATCATCATCAGGTCGCTTTTAGTTTCTTGGGGGTGGGCATACGAAATATGGTACTCGACCTTACGGCTCGATGGGACTATTACCGTTATGCGCAGATGCTCAAATTGGCTCCTGTGGGGCATGATGATCTTTCGTTCAGCGATGACCATTTTGTCAGTTATCATGCCAATCTGCATTACAATTCCGAGAATATGGGCACCTTTGCAACAAAGGGTGCTAAGTTTCAGGCAGAATATGCCTACTTTACCGATAATTTCGGTGATTATAAGGGAAGTACAGGTATCAGCATCTTGAGTGCGATGTGGCGAATCTCGTTGGCGATGAACCATCGGTTCACTCTTCAACCGATGCTTTATGGACGAATGCTTACCGGTAAGGAGATACCTACCATCTTGGGCAACACGATTGGTGGACAATGGTATGGTAACTTCATCGAACAGCAGATGCCTTTTGCCGGTATGGGACATATCCAATGGGTGGACAAAGACTTCCTAGCATTTCAGATCAAGGCACAAGAACAACTTACCACCAACAACTTCGTATTGTTCAAGGTAGCTATGGCACAGAATGCCGACCGCTTGCGTGAACTCATGAAGCATCACACTTTATGGGGAGCACAATTGGAGTATTATTATCGTACACTCTTCGGTCCTGTAGGAGCGACGTTTGGTTACTCTAATGTGGCAAAAGGTGTTAATCTGTATATAAATATCGGTTTTAACTTCTAAAAGATCGCTTTCTTTTATTGTTTTCTTACGCTTATTACCTAAATATTGTGAACATCTACCACATTCTTGGTATATAAAATCACAATTTTTAGGTATTGTGGCTTTTTGTGAATCTCCATACCTTTGCATCTGCAATAGAATCGGTTTAGATACCGGAAGATAAAACAAAGGATTGAGAGAATGAACAGAATAGGAGATGTCGTACTCATTTCTCTTCTTACTGTGATACCAAGTAAAGGTTGTGCTCAGAATGTGGTGAAGAGAAATCAGGTAGACAGTATAGCGAAACCACGTCATTTTGTACGAAAAGATTCCATCAGTAAGATGGAACGCGATGTGCATGCCTTAGGCGAAGTGGTGGTAACAGCTCAGGAAGCACGAGGATTGTCGAGTAGTTCGGTGGTGGGAAAGCACGCAATGGAACATCTGCAACCATCTTCTTTCAGCGATCTGTTGGAGTTGTTGCCAGGTGGTCATTCCGTCGATCCCACGATGACACAAGCCAATACCATTCGTCTGCGCGAGGCCGGTAGTTCTACCAATAGCAATTATGCAACCTCCTCGTTGGGAACAAGTTTTGTGGTTGATGGCGCTCCGATCAGCACGAATGCCAATATGCAATATATCTCGGGTGGTGACACGAAGGATACCAACAGAACCACGATGAATGCCGGTGTGGATATGCGAAGTATATCTACGGACGATATCGAGCGCGTGGAAATCGTCAGAGGTATCCCTTCGGTTGAATACGGTGACCTGACGAGTGGTCTCGTGAAGATAGAACGTAAACGGGGAGGACACGACCTGTCGGCTCGACTCAAAGCAGATATGGATAGTAAGCTCTTCTATTTGGCCAAGGGATGGCAATGGGACAACGGAGCGACGTTGAACCTGAGTGCCGACTATCTGGCGGCCAATGGTGATCCGCGCAACACATTGGAAAACTTCAAGCGTGTGAGTGCCAGCGTTCGCTATGGAAAGAAATGGAAACACACCTCTTATATACTAGACTTAACGAGTAATCTGGATTTCGGTAGCATTCTGGATAACGACCGTCAAGACCCCGACCTCAACAAAAACAAGATTGATACTTATCGGAACGATTCCCGTCGATGGGCGTGGAGCACGATTCTCAACCTCCGTACCGTAAAACCATCGTGGTTGAAGTCACTTTTGATGACCTTCTCCACAAGTTATGAAGACGATCATTCCGAGCATACCCGTTTTGTAGAGACTTCAGCCAACACCATTGCGGCAACGACACTTGTCACGGGTGAGAGTTATGCCCACATTCTCCCATATTCTTATACCGCCACGGCAGGGTGCGAAGGTCGTCCGATGAATGTTTTCCTTAAGGTGAACGGCAAATTCCAAGTGCCGAGTGATAAGTTGGTAAATACCCTCCTCATCGGAGCCGATTGGAATATCGACAAGAACTTCGGGCGCGGACAAGTTTTCGATATGTTGTTGCCGTTATATCCCGGTGTTTCCGCACGTCCTCGTGCCCTCTCGGAGATACCAGCCAACCATACCGTCTCTGTCTATGCCGAGGAGAATCTGAAGTTGCCTGTGGGCGATCATCTCTTTGAAATAAACGCCGGTGTACGTTCCAACCAGTTGTTCAATATCGGCAAACGTTATGCCATCGATGGGCGAATGTTCCTCGATCCCCGTGTCAACATCGGATGGACCCTGCCGAGTTTCCGTTTCTTCGGTATACCTTCATTCGTCAAGATCTATGGTGGAGTGGGCGAGCATACCAAGTTTCCAACTCTTGCCCAGTTGTTCCCTAATCCTAAGTATATTGATTTGGCCGAACTCAACTATTATGATACCTATCATCCGGAGTATAGTTGTGTGTATCTGCAAACCTATGTTGTTGATGAAACCAATGAGCAATTGCAACCTGCGCGCAATATGAAATGGGAAGTGAATGCCGACTGGAACTTTGGAGGCAACCGTCTTACCGTTACTTATTTCCATGAACAGATGGCATCGGGTTTCCGCGAACAACGCATCTATGCGCCTTATGCTTATCGCAAGTTTGATGCTGGTAATATCGACGGCCGACAGCTCACGTCAATTCCTGACGTGTCGGTATTACCTTATACGAATCTCCTGGAACTTTATTCCAATACCCAATATACCAATGGTAGTGAAACTCAGAAGAGAGGTATCGAATATACCTTTGCCAGTAGGCGAATCCCACAACTGATGACCCGACTCACCATCACGGGAGCATGGTTCCATACGGTATATCGCAACTCGATGGTGGAGATGGAGCGCCCGAGTGTGGTCCTCGACAATCGACAGATACAGTATGTGGGCATCTATGAGGATAATGACGGAGTGACCAATGAGATGGCAAATACCAATTTCACCTTTGATACGGATATTCCACGCCTACAACTCGGGTTCTCCCTCTCGGCACAATGCCAATGGTATACGTCGAGTCAACGGAGTCGTCTGAGTAATGCACCTGTGGCTTATATGAATCCTGAGGGAAACACGATAGACTGGAAAGAGGGCGATGAGAGCGATACATTCTTGCATTATCTAGTAAGAAATTACACCGAGAATGACTTTGTGAAGAATGTGGTCCCTTTTGCCATGAACCTTAACTTCAAGGTGACGAAGAAACTCTTCAACGAGAAACTGAATGTCGCTATGTTCTGTAACCGCATCTGGGACTATTCTCCTGATTATCAGAATGGTAATATGACGATCAGAAGACACGTGAATCCGTATTTCGGACTGGAAATGAATATGAAATTATGAAAATGAAAAGTTTCTTATATATAATAGTCGTTGGCGTGATGATGATGGGGCTTACTGCTTGTCATGCTGATGAAGATCAACTCTTTACTACGGCTGCCATCACCCTTACAGGGAGCGATACGATCTATGTCGATAGGATACAAGGAACCATAACGCTTACCAACCTGAATACCAAGGAGCGGGTCACCACGGCCGACTTTGACGGTTGTACGGCAACGGTAAACTTGTTGCGTGGAGTGTATCAGGTAAGTGTAGATGGGCAGGTGAAGTATCGTGACGGTCGGGGCATCACGCACATCGACAACTTCCGTGCCTCGCAAGATCAAGTATCGATCGTCGGCAGTTCGATGACAATGGTAGAACTTCCCATCATCTTGATGAATCCCTAACTTTATTTTTGTATGATAAAGATGAACAGACAATTATTTATATCCTATATATTCATGATGGTGGCATGCTCTGGATATGCTGCTCCGAAGGATTCAGCCTATCTCGAGCGACAGAATATGTTGAAGGCGTGTTTGGGACAATATGATATCAATCCCGCTTTCTATGGACGAAAGTATCGGTATTCTCGGAACGAGCTCCAACTTGCTTTCCATCATGACCGCCAAAAGGAAGCCTATGTAGAACAAAAAGGTGATGGATTCTTCGCAACTCGCATCAGAACAGAGAGCTATGTCCGTCTGTCAGAACGCTCTGTGGTATGGGGAACAGCCTCGTATCGCACACGGAATACGCGCAATATTCGATGGAACAATACGGCCGATTATGACCTATTGGCTCCTGATGTGACAGCGGATAGTGTGGGCGGAAATACCAAGGGCGAACAATATTATTTCAGAGGTGGTTATACCGGTTCGTGTGGTCGATGGACGATAGGTGCCGAGGCTGAATTTAGGGCCGAACAGGAATATCGGCAACGTGACCCACGAATGAGGGGTGTGGTGAGTGATCTGAACATCCGTCTGGGCACTTCTCGTGAATTGGCATCCTATCGATGGGGCTTGGCTCTGTTAGGAAATGTATATCGTCAGCGCAACGATGTGAAATTCTATAATCTTGATGGCGGATATTCTCAATATCTGATGACGGGATTAGGCGAAAGTTATCAGCGTTTTGCCGATAATAAACCGGATGTGCAATATCGGGGAGGTGGCGTCGGATTGTCAATGCAGATGATGCCTATCGCTTCTCCGGGTTGGATGATCAGCGTGTCGACAAGTGAGCATCGCTATGAGCGTATCTTGATTTCTTACAACTCATTACCGCTCACTACGCTCTATCATCAGCAGATGGCGTTGATGGCAGGATGGAAGCGTGAAGGTGACAACGACTTGGCCGTATGGGCGGAATACCGATGGCACAAACGATCGGGCGATGAGAGTATCGTGGGGGCAAGTTCGGTGAATGTATATCCCGTAGAGGGCACGCTCACGATGTACAAAAGCGATTTCACCGATGCCTCCGTTCATGCCCTGTATGGTCGTAACGGTCGCCACCCATGGCATCTGGGTATCGATGCAGGCTATCTGAATCAGCATTCTTTTTATGCTTATCCCGATCGCAAGATGGATGTCGCCCGTGGATATGGACGGATCAAGGCGCAACGCATCACTTTCCTCGGTGACCGCTGGAAGTTGCTCACCATGCTGTATACCGGTTATACGAAGAAGTTGAGTAGTCATATCGTGATGCCTTATGCCATCATGGAGAAGAGTGTCATCGAGATGATCGCATCCAACTATAGATTTGCTTGTGCCGATGATTTCCAAGGGGGGGCGTCGGCTCGTGCGGATCATCAGATGAAGGGCGGTAACACGCTCTACTTCCAACTCTCGGGGGACGTCATCGTGAGTCGTCCGACGAACAACGAGCAACAGGTGGTATGTACCGTAGGTATCACCTTCTAAAGCGAATAGAACTGAAACGATAACATATAAAATAGAAGTGAAAATGAAAAAGAAACTATTTCGGAGCCTACTCGTGCTCCTCAGTTTGAGTATGTCCTTTGTGGCATGTAGTAGTGATAGCGAGGAAAACGTGCCTACGGCTCCTCTGAAACTTGTCGTTCAAGCTCCGCTGGATGCTGACGATGTACAGAGTCTCGACGCTAAGGCTACCCTTACGAATGTACAGACCGGTGCTACTTATTCTCTCGATAAGTTTACCGCTAAGGATGGTAGCTTTTCGGCTACAACAGAGTTGCCTGTCGGCAGTTATAACGTGGCCCTTGACGGCAAATTAGTGTATCAGCTCAATGGTCAACAGGTAAGTTCATTGGTTAAGGCTTCTGCCAATGGGGTAACGGTGGCTCAGTCTACCATAGAGAACACGAAGACCCTTGCCTTGAGTACATATCATGCACAAGATGGTTTCGTAATTTCCGAGATCTATTATACGGGTAGTCTGAATGCTAAGGGTACGAATTCATATATGTATGACCAGTATGTCAAGATTACAAACAATTCCGACCAGACACTTTATGCGGATAGCATCGCATTCTTGGAGTCTGAGTTCCTTACTTCCAGCAAGCATGACTATACACCAGACATGATGAACAAGGCTTTCTCTGTGGATGCTGTCTATATGATTCCTGGTCATGGTAAGGATCATCCTGTAAAACCGGGTGAGTCGATTACTTTGGCTATCCAGGCACTTGACCATACTACCGTTCTTGCCGGAACTGCCAATACCTCAAAGGCTGACTTTGAGTTCTATGATGAGAGTGCAAGTGCTGCCAACCAGGATGTGGACAATCCTGATGTTCCTAACCTCGACAAGTGGTATTCTTATACCAAGAGTATCTTCTTGCTCCATCAACAGGGTTACAAGGCTTATGCCATCGCTCGCATGAACACCACCAAGGAGGAGTTCTTGAAGAATAATGCGTATAAGGCTACTTACAAGTTTGTCTTCGGTGACATTTCTAAGGATATGAGTACTAATACTTATTTTGTACCTAACGCATGGATTCTCGATGCCGTAAATCTTGGTGTGGAGGCTAAATATGAATGGAATGTCACTTCTCCTGCTCTTGATGCCGGTTACACGTATGTGAGCACGAAGGCTAACGACAAGGCTCGCTTCGGTAAGGCTGTTATCCGTAAGATGGAGAATGGTAAGTATGTGGATACGAATAATTCTGCGAATGACTTTATCCCTGCTAGCAAGCCTTCTTTGGTGAAGTAATGGGATAAAAGAAGGATGTATATATCTAAAAACAAGAACGTTATGAAAAAGTTTTTTATTTCTCTCATCGTCCTCACATTGTCTCCTCTTGCGCTCATGGCGCAGAAGGTGGGCGTTGATAAGACTTATCGGGTAGGACGATTGAAGAACGGACTTACTTATTATATCCGCCATAATGCCAAGGAGACGGGATTGGCCGATTTCTATATCGTGCAACGTGTGGGTAGTATTTTGGAGGAACCGCGTCAGCGTGGTTTGGCCCACTTCCTGGAGCACATGGCTTTTAATGGTTCGCAGAATTTCCAGGGCACACCTCAGTCACCGGGTATCGTACATTGGTGTGAGGCCCATGGTATCAAGTTCGGTGCCAACCTGAATGCTTATACGTCGGTCGACGAGACTGTATATCATGTGTCATCGGTTCCTGTGAAGGGTGGGGTGAACGTGGACTCTACACTCCTCATCCTGCACGACTGGAGTCATTATCTGAACCTCTCGGATGTGGAAATCGATAAGGAGCGTGGTGTCATCCATGAGGAATGGCGCAATCGTCGTTCGGGTAAGGCTACCCAGCGCATGATGGAGGAAGCTCTTCCGATTATCTATCGCGGTAGTAAGTATGAGGATTGTATGCCTATCGGTAGTATGGATATCGTGGATCATTTCCCTTATCGTGACCTGCGTGACTATTACCATAAATGGTATCGTCCTGACCTACAGGCTATCATCGTGGTGGGCGACATCGACGTGGATGCCGTGGAGGCCAAGGTGAAGAGTACCTTCGGAAATATCCCAATGCCTGCTGATGCAGCCAAGAGAATCTATTATCCTGTGGGTGATAACGAGGATATCATCGTGGCTTCACTCAAGAATAAAGAACAGCCGATCATGCTCGTCAACTTGTATATGAAGCGTGATGCGACACCTGATGCTGAGAAGGATGGCGTGGATTATCAGCGCGATGGCTATATTGAGGCACTCATCGACTATATGACGGGGGAACGTCTCAACGAGATGCAGAATGCTGAGATAAAACCTTGTCTGAGTGCTTCTGCCCGTAACGGTCAGTTCTTCATCAGTCGTACCAAGGATGCGTTCACACTTTCCTTTGGGGCGCGCCAAGAGAATGTCAAGGGTTCTTTCGATGCTGCCATCGGTACGATAGAGCGCATTCGTCAGCATGGGTTTACCCAGGCTGAACTGGATCGCGCCAAGGCTTTCCGCAAGAAAGTTGCCGACAGAACTTATCGTGAGCGCAACGATCGTCGCAATTCCTATTTCGTGAGAAAGGCGCAAGCTAACTTCTTGGAGAATGAGCCTCTGTTGAGCGAGGATGAGGATAAGAATTTGCAGGAGCGCTTTGCTCGTGAGGTTTCGCTCAAGGAGGTTAACGCCGTTACTCGTAAGTTGATTTCCGATCGCAATCAGGTTCTCGTAGTCTATGCTCCGGATAAACCTGATTTCCAGATTCCTACGGATGCAGAACTCAAGAAATACGTGAAGGATGCTCAGAGTCGCAAATATCCTGTCTATAAGGACGTGAAACTTACTCAGAATCTTTTAGCTCATGAACCTAAAGCCGGTCGCATCGTGAGCGAGAAACCTTCTATCCATGGTACCACGGAGTTCACGTTGAGCAATGGCTTGAAGGTGTATTTCAAGCATACCGATTACAATAAAGACCAAGTGGTGATGCATCTCTTCGGTGAGGGTGGCACCTCTGTATATCCTGATAAGGATGCCGTCAACTTTGAAATGATTCCTACCGCTATCAACAAGTCGGGGGTAGGCAACTTCGATGAGTTGACTTTGGATAAATTCCTTGCCGGCAAGAGTGTGAAGGTTCGTCCGTTCATTGGTGTGGAGACACAAGGTATCAGCGGTAATTCTTCCGTTGCCGATGCCAAGACGATGTTCCAATTGGCTTATCTGTATTTCACGCAACCTCGTCGTGACGACCGAGCCTTTCAGAGTGAGGTGGGACGTATGCATTCGTTCCTCACCAATCGTGAGGCCAGTCCTAACGTGAGCTACAATGATTCGCTCTCTGTCATCTCTTATGGTGACAATCCGCGCACTCGTCCTTTCAAGGCTGCCATGCTCAAGGATGTTGACTATGGTCGCATCCTCCAGATCTATCGTGATCGTTTCAGCAATGCGGGCAACTTCCGTCTCATCGTGTTGGGTAACATCGAGGAGCCGGCGCTTCGTCCTTTGCTCGAGAAGTATATGGCTTCTCTGCCTTCTACCGGTAAGGAGGAGACCTTTGCTCACACTTATCCTAATGTGCGTGATGCAAACGAGGTTCATCAATGGAACAAGAAGATGGAGACTCCACAGTCTAAGGTCACCATCATCTATACATGGCCGGAGAAATATTCTGCTCAGAACGATCTGAAGCTCGATATGTTGAAGCGTGTGCTCAGCATCGCTTATACCGATAGTGTGCGCGAGGAGAAGGGTGGCGTCTATGGCGTGAGCCTGGGCGCAAGCCTCGACAAGAATTCTACTCCGGAGGCACTTCTCAAGATTTCTTTTACCACGGATCCTGTCAAATATCCTGTTGTGATGCCTATCGTATATCGACAAATTGCTAATATTGCGCAATATGGCCCTGAGGCTTCGAGCATGAATAAAGTGAAGGAATATCTTGTCAAACAATACCATCAGGCTGCCATCACCAACGACTATTGGGATTATGTTCTCTATAATGAGATTCGTAATGGCGTTGACTTCGACAGTAACTATCCAGAAATGGTGGAAGCTGTGACCGCTGCCGACATCCAACAGATGGCTGCCGACATTCTGAAGAGTAACCGTCGTATCGAGATCACGATGCATTCAGCCCAATAACAAGGCAAGACAGATGATTTTTACTATGGCTCAGTCATGAGTTTTATCTATATTGCAAACAACGCTTCGTATGTTGCCGGCGGGCAATGTATGGAGCGCTTTTGTTGTTAAGGTATAAAACAAGACCCTCTATCCAGTGAGGATAGGGGGTCTTTAAGTTTTAATTAGAATTGATTTAAACATTACATCTGGTTTATCATCATCATGATGATGACAGATATCTTTAGTTTCCTGAATAACATGAGAGTATCCCGAAGGCATCCTGAACGAGTCCCGAAGGATTCTCATCTTTTTACTTTCCTTGTCAAAGAAAGGAGGTAAGACCTTTGTCTCACCCCCTTAACTTGTCTATATTCGTTACAAATTATGTTTTGCTAATTCATCGATGCGTTTATTACATCTCCATTTGTCCAAGCGTTTACGCTGGTTGTTAAATGTATCCCGTTAGGGTTCTACTACATTTACAGGGAGAGTGATAACTTGTGTGCCATCATCAACCCAATCAGCCACTGCTGCATCAACCTTAATAGTTGTTAGACCAAGACTTAACCTAAGAATATATTGTTTGTTAAGTAATACAGGGTCTGCGAAATCAACAGTTTTGGTTATAGTTTGAGTTGTCTCTGAATAACCTGCTGCAAGATTAGCATCCTCCGTTCTTACGGTATAAGTAATAGCAACTGTGAAACGAGGATATGTGCCTGGCATAAGCATCAGTGGTCTTCTATTTGTACTATTATATGCTGTTACATATTCTGTAGTAACACCTGTAATACCTGTCGTAACTGATGGTGTTGTAGTTCCAAATAGATTTGCAGCGTCTACAGTTTCAGGATCTATCATATTAGCATTAAGAACGTTATGAGCTCCAGAATCACCAGTAGGAGTAATCTGCTCTGTAGAAGATTGTGCAGCATCAGCTTCCGTTAAATTCCATATACCTGTAGCCAAATTAAAGACACCGCCCTTGGTAGACTTATAAGGCTCAGAACCACTAGAAACTGCAGTTCTCGTATAGTTAGTTGAAGTAATGGTAATGTTAGATACCGTAATCTTAGTGAGTGGACGCTCATTTTCATCTTCTTCTATAGACACATTATCTGGGTCAACTTTAACCTGTACATCTTTAATTTTAGCGAGAGCATGCTTGAAGTTGAAACCAACCTTACCGCTAGTATTCATCTTGGTAAGATTCTCGTTCAAATTAGCAACAGAAACTTCGGAAACTTTGAGGTCAGAACCTACACCGGCTTGAGCGACTCCACCTACAGTAGCACCATTAGTAGATGTTGTACCCCAAAGGAGGTCGACGTCATTACCACTTCCAGACAAAGCATAGGTTACCTTAGGGTCACCATTTACATTGTTTGCTGACAGAGCGGTAATACCAGTTTCTCCGCTACCTGAAGCTACATAAGGAGCATAAGCAAAGAAACTCAGTTTCTGTACAGTAGCCTCAGAAGCTCCATCTGTATCAATTCCATTAGGCCAGTACTTTAGAGGAGTGTAAACCCATCCAGAAGAATAAGTTACCTGCTGGTTCCACATGAAGTTAGGTGCCCAGTTAGGAGTCTCTTCTGTAGTTGCCATAGTTGAATGACCTGTAGCACCATAATCAGAAGCGCCTGTGTTATAAGCGAACACACCGAAACCTGTAGTTTGGAGTGTTGTGGAACTAATATCACCTGCATAACCAGCACGTGTTCCATTGCCATTATAAGCAGAGAAAGCGATAGGAGAATCCTGAGCTACATTGTTAACGAAATCGTTACTCTCTGAGCAACTA
>Ga0256405_10009420_pt1 | contig 13371 bp, 13 predicted proteins | sample RumenRJG_02DNA_FD_189096 | JGI IMG/M metagenome (GOLD analysis project Ga0256405, IMG submission 189096) | Bovine rumen microbial communities from Lethbridge, Alberta, Canada - RJG_02 | ecosystem: Host-associated > Mammals > Digestive system > Stomach > Rumen | place: Canada: Alberta...
GCCTTTTCTCCGTTCTCGGACTGATCATCCAATCGCTGTTCATGGACCAGGTGATGGACAACCTGAAGACCAAGAAGTGTTTCCAGATCATCACCTCCAATCCTGAACCCATCGAACAGTTTATTACCGCGGAGCTTCACCGCGGAGCGACCCGGCTGCACGGGGAAGGATCCTATACCCATGAAGGGAAGACTGTGCTGCTGGCAGTGGTATCCCGGCATGAAGCGGTGCAGCTGCGGAATTATATCCACAAGCAGGATCCGGCAGCCTTTATGATCATTACCTCCAGTACGGAGATTATCGGAAAAGGATTCAGGGGCATAAATTAATAAAATGAAAATCTTTAGAAATACAATGAATTATCCAGAAATTCTCAGGAAAACAGACTAAGAGGGATAAGAAGCATACAACCTAAGAAGATGATGGATCAGCTTCTACAATAATGATAGACAAGAAGATGTTTCGGGCAGGATAAGTGGACAGCGAATTTGACTCCGGCTGCGACAGTGGCCGGATTTTTTATTGCCCGAAAAGCTCTGGATACAAATACTATCCTTCCCATTTGGGAAATGTACTTCTGGTATTGGTTATCCTCCTAGAGCCTGAGGACACGCAGATGGTGTGTAACAAACGACTTGTTTGAAGGAGGTTGATCTTATGGGTACCAAGTACTATCCGGTGATTGATGTGATTGCTACTGGGAAGAATATTCTGCGGCTGAGGAAAGCACAGGGGTACTCTGTGGCTGACCTGCAAGAATTCCTCGGGTTTGAGGCACCGCAGGCAATATATAAGTGGCAGTCTGGTAAATCACTTCCAAGCACGGATAACCTCTTTGCCCTGAGTGTTTTTTTCGAGGTGTCAATTGAGGATACTCAGAGCTGGCAGCATTTGTCAAGGATGCCGAAGGCACGACCGAAGGTCGCTTGTCCTTGAGAAATGATGACAGTTCTGATACGTAAGTCTACAAGTTCATTATTGCAATTGAGCGCTGGCTTGGTACAATGTACAGGGTGGCTTGCTTTGATATGCCTTCTCAAAGCTGAAAGAGATTTTGAAAAAAGGCTTGACAAGTTATTAGCGGGTTTGCCACCATCACAGCAAATAATATCATAAACAGCGCGTCATGGAAAGTTTTGATATTAGCGCTTTCATTGCGTTTCATTGTTCAGCATGGTATTATATTATCAGTTTTTGCAAATTTAGGCGGTGCATAATGACAGACGTTCAGCAGAGAGCAGCAGCGAAACATTTCTCTGAATTTTGGAAAGGCAAAGGATATGAACGCGGACAGTCCCAGGCATTCTGGCTGTCCCTGCTTTCTGATGTCTTCGGTGTAGAGCATCCTGCTGAATTCATTGAATTCGAAGATCAGGTTCACCTTGATAATACATCGTTTATCGACGGGTATATTCCAGATACACATGTTCTGATCGAGCAGAAAAGTCTCGGCAAAAGCCTGACTGCCCCCATACGGCAGTCAGACGGCTCCCTGCTCAGTCCTCTGCAGCAAGCACAGCGGTACGTCCATGCGCTGTTGGATACGAAAGGACGGCAGGCAGTGCCACGCTGGGTTGTCACCTGTAACTTCGAAGAATTCCGTGTATACGATCTGGATCATCCGCAGAATGAAGCACAGGTCATCAAACTGGCTGATCTTCCAACAGAGTATTACCGGCTCAAATTTCTGGTCGACACTGGTAGCGAAGCGTTGAAACGCGAACTGGAGCTGTCCCTGAAGGCCGGAGAGCTGGTGGGCATCATACATGACCGGTTCCTCGAACAGTATTCAGATCCCATGGCCGTTCATACGCAGCGTTCCCTGAATATTCTGTGTGTACGGCTGGTTTTCTGCCTCTATGCGGAAGATGCGGGGCTGTTTGGCGCCCCGGATGCGTTCAGTCGGTATATCGGACAATATGAACCGAAGGATATCCGCAGGGCTCTGATAGACCTGTTTAAAACGCTGGACACAAAACCGGAAGACAGAGACGAGTATCTTGAAGATGAGCTGGCTGCTTTCCCTTATGTGAATGGCGGCTTGTTCCAGGATGAAAACATTGTTATTCCAAAGATAACCGAAGCGATAAAGCAAACTCTTATTGAGTCCTCAGCTTTCAACTGGTCTAAAATATCGCCTACCATCTTTGGAGCCGTTTTCGAAAGCACTTTAAATCCGGAAACACGCAGATCCGGCGGTATGCATTACACTTCTATTCAGAACATCCACAAAGTCATCGATCCGCTATTCCTGGATGATCTGAAAGCAGAACTGGCACAGATAAAGGCTATTCCTATCCAGAATGAGAAAACAAGGAAACTGAAGCAGTATCAGCAGAAACTTGCCAGTCTGACCTTCCTTGAAATCTGCACTACGTCTTTGATACGGATTGCGGCAGCATAATGGCGAGGGCTCGTTTTTCGGACAAAAAGGGCTCGTTCGAGCCTTCCGGTGAAGTCGGGTATGATCCCGGCTATTTTTTTACCAAAATAGTTGACAAGTCAACATTTTAGACGTATACTTGATAAGTCAACGAGTTTTAAATAGGAGGATGTTTATGGATCAGGCGGGGAGATACATATCCGTATTGATGAGGCAACTGAATTTATTCTTCAGCCATGAATTGTCCGAGGTGGAAATTACAGCATCAGAGTTGATGTATCTTTCACAGCTATATAGAGCGGATGGACTTACGCAGGAAGAGATGTCGATGGAGATCTCAGTAGATAAGGCTGCTACCACACGAACGATACAGGGCATGGAGAAGAAGGGGCTGATCCGAAGAGAGGCGCATGAGGAAGATCGCCGCTCCAAGCGTGTATATCTCACTGACAAATCAAAGAAACTCGAACCACATATCCGTGAACTTCAGCAGAGGTGGGTCAGGTTTCTCACTCAGGATATGACAGAGTCCGAGGTGGAGGTTTTCGCCGGACAATTAAGACTGATGGCAAACAGAGCCAGAGAAATCAATGCATAGGAGGCATTGTGATGGATATGAAGCAGGCGATGAAGAAACGGCACATGGTACGCAAGTACACGGATAAACCGATTCCGGAGAATATCGTAGAAAAACTGAATGAGCGGGTAAGAGAAAACAATGAGCGTTATGGTCTGTCCATCAGACTGATGACCAATGACGGCAGTGCTGTTCCCGGCGTGATAAAGCTGATCCTTGCAAAAGGAGTTAACAACTTCTTTATTATGGCTGGGCCTGATGGCGCGGATGAACTGTGCGGTTACTGTGGCGCTGATCTGATGCTCTACGCCCAGACGCTCGGCCTGAATACATGGTGGGTCGGCGGTACTTATAACCGTAAAGGGGCACAGGAGAAATCCGAAGGTGCAAAGCCAGTCGGTATTATTGCTGTCGGCTACGGGCAGACACAGGGTGTTCCGCATAAGACAAAGACGGCAGAGCAGGTCAGTTCATACGATGGAGAAGCACCAAAGTGGTTTAAGGACGGCATTGAAGCGGCTCTATTAGCGCCTACTGCTCTGGCAAAACAGGCATTTACTATCAGTGGAACAGATAACAAGGTATCCATCTCCTGTGATAACGGTATCTTTACCGGTGTGGATACCGGTCTTGTGAAATACCACTTTGAACTGGGAGCGGGAAAAGATAGCTTTGAATGGGTGTGATCCATATGGATGATCAGCTTAAAACTCTGCAATCATGGATCAATGAGAGCAGTTATACCGTTGCAGTTACAGGAGCCGGTGTTTCCGTTACTGCAGGGATTCCCGATATGCAGCACATGAATATTGTATCTACGTTGCAAATGATGTCGGAAACGATATTGAAGGCAGCGCCGGGCAGGTACTATAAGGGAGTTTATAAAGGATTTTTGAAGGCAGTCTATGAGAATGGCCCGACGGAGACGCACAGAAAACTGGCACAATTAGAATCCGTAGGAAAACTCCAAGGCATCATTACAACAAATATTGACTGTCTGCACAGCATAGCCGGATCTGAAAATGTGGCTGAGATTCAGGGCAGTTTTGCGAAAAACACTTGCCTGTCCTGCGGGAAACAATATGATGATCCTTATCTCTGGTCACACGGAAACTGTCCGAAGTGTCCTGAATGCGGAGGATCATTATCAGTGTATCCCGTTCAGCATCGGGTAGGACTGTATCAGCCGGATGTAATAAGAGCAAAAGAATGGATATCCAGAGCGGAGCTTGTCCTCGTAATAGGAACGAACGGTCCCTATGGTGGGGTTTACTATGACTATATCAGACCGAGTGCCCGAATCGTCCAAATCAATCCAAGGTCTACCGCCTTCGATAGCGTAACAAGTCTAAATATTCGAGAACAATCAGATATTGTTTTCAAAGCGATACAGTAAAAACACTCCCGGTCACCGGCCACAAGCCGATGATCGGGAGCGTTGTATTTACCCGGCTCAGCCCTCGAAGGTCGAGCCGTTTTTGAAGGTGAAGGTCAGGCGGCCATCCGCGTAGGACGTGGCGAAGTCCAGCAGGCCGCACCAGAGCTTCTCGCTGAATGCGGTGACCTCGCCGTCCTGCTGCTTCAGGATGCGGAGGAAGTCCTCCATCGTGCCGCGCCGGTCGAGGATGTCGCTGATCTGCTGGGCGACCGCGTCCTTCTTGGTCTCAGCCTCCTTGAACTTCTGGCTGAGGGAATCGAAGCGCTGTTTGTACTCGGTCTGGTCCTGCGCCACCGTGGCGTTTTGTCGAATCATCTGCTGGAGCATACCAATGCTGCCTTCACCCTCAAGGATGTCCATCTCCAGCGGCGAGTACAGTTCCTCCACACCCTGATCGTAAAACCGGAGTGTCAGGTGGGTGGACTCGCTGGCCGTATAGTTCATCAAAAAATGACCCTCCACATCCGCTTTCTGTGAAATGTAGTAGGTCACCATTCCCAGCGTCTGCTCGTCCTGCCCGACGACCAGAGGACCGGTGTTGTAGTCGTAAATAAGCCGGTTGATGGAGCTCGTGATCGAGGAGACCTGCGCCATCAGGCCGGAGAGGTTCTTGTCGCTTTTGCTCTTGGCAGAGGACAGCGCCGGGTTGGTGCCGACACCCGTCACGGAGTATTTTGCGTTGTAGTGGAAGGTGTACTTCGTGATACAGGAAATCTTGCTCCTGTCAGCAAAGCCACCCTCAAAGCAGAGGATGTCCATCAGGTCGTAGGCGGGATTGCCGATCATATCCACCGTGAAGGGCACGTAATGGATCTGGTCCATTGCGGTGAGGATTCCATGAATGGTATGGTGCACAGGAGTTTATCAGTCAGAAGCCAAGATATTGCTTGTGGCTCGGTGACTGTTCTCCCGCAGAGCTAAGAAGTATGCCTGAGTGCCTGAAAAGAGTTCAAGCTGTCCGAGAGTATAGGCTCACTAGCACAAGAGCATCAACTACACCGTCACGTATTTCGCACAATCCTTTATGCCGTAATAGTGTTTGAATAGAATAACGGAACGGCTTGAATAACCAGAGGTGTTTTTCAATAAAAGGTATCAAACGGGTGTCAAAATGGCATTTTTCAAAGTTTCGTCGGCTGTGAGCGTTGATTTATAAGGGGTTGCGCTACAACGATATCCGGACTACGAATCAAAAGGTCGTGGGGAAAGGATTCTGCCGCCGCCAGTGGCGGATGAAGGCAGAAACCTTTCCAATGAGCAAAGGAACAGAGGCGCTGTCAGGCGCAGTTGTTCCTATTGCGAATTGAGGCGCGAAGCGGAATCCCGCCGGGCTCACCAGGAAAAGACCTTGAGGATCAACGTTTCCGAGGATTATTTTTGCTTTGACTGCGTAAAAAAGCGGCTTTTTATATACCTGACTTTTCCCTGACGATTCCTATTGTTGAACATGACGCAATAAGCACCGGAAAACAGCAGGGAAACCAGGCAGGAAAGCATCAGGACATTCATTACGATCATGATCAGGCGAATTCCGGCGATCTTCAGCAAACATAAGATGCAGAACAGATTTGAAGTTAACATATCAAAATAGTTCGTTCCTGTACATCTTCCGGTTTTTACAAATGTCCGGATATTCGAGAAAAGGTATACGATGCCGTTTGCAATTAAAGCAAGCATGAGAAAAAAGCACCTTTTGTCAGAGGAGAATCTTGATATGACCAGAATGTCTGTCAGTATACTGATTCCGTGAGACAATAAACAAGTCATATGATTGGTTGCAGGTGTATCCCGTACCGCGTTAAAGAGTACCCTGCCCGCCTGTGAAATGATGTACAGAATCAGGAGCGGTGATTCTGGTTTTCGGTACAGAAAAATTGCGATCAGAATAATGGTCAGTATCCGGAGAATAATACAAAAATGCAGAATGCCCAGCCGCTTTGGCGCGCGCTGCTGTTTTTCCATACCCCGGGACGCCGCGGCAAGATCGTTAATCCTGCTCCTCAGCGTATCCGATATCGCATCGGCCTGCTCCGGGATACTTTTCCCGTTATCGTCATAATACACGGGTTCGCCGCTGCGGATGATATGATGCAGTTCATCAATATAAACAGGACAGAAGCAAAGCGGCTTCCCGGTCTTTTTCTGGAAAAACGCCCCCAGGGACGCAAAGCCGCTGTAGAAATCAGTCACGGAAGTCAGGGAATACTCCGGGATGCCGGTTTCGGGAAAGATAAGGATATTGTTTCCTTCCTTCAGGACCTCAATGCTTTTCCGGATCGTATGAATCATTTTGCCCGGTTCATCCCTGCTCACCGGTATACTCCCGAATCGCCGCAGGACGCCGCACACAATGCAGCTGAGCAGGCGACTCAGTTTCCGGACGTGCTTCTCCCTGATATACGGCAGCATGTTGGAAAGGCCCGGATAAAGTGCTTCCTCCGTTTTTTCCGGCGTGATCAGATCCTCGCTCACCCAGGAGTAACTGATAAAAGGGGCCGAAAGAATAAAGGATATCGGGCCGAATACATTATAGTGATTTGCAACAAATACAACCGGCTGCTCTCCGTAGGCCATCTCTTCGGGGATTTCACACCTGCAGTGAAAATATGGATACAGAATTCTGAACAGCAAGCGCATTCCGAAGGATTCGAAGCCCAGACGTTTGCTCAGCTTAACATTTCTCATCTTACATTTCCTTCCCGCCATAACTGTCAGAATAACGCAGACAAACCGTACAAACATAAGCTTACATAATAATCTTTCGAAACACAAGTCCGAAGACGGCCGATTTCATCAGTTATCCGGCGGCTCATCGCCGCGGCGAAAGAATGCCGGTCCGTATCCCGCCAGCCACGGCCCGTTGTGAAAGTCCCTGACACGTAATACGATCCTGGCTTCTGGGAATGCTCTCATCATACGTCGAACAAGAGCTGATTCCTCGGCCAGTACACTTCGAACCTCATTTGTTATTTTTTCAGTGCTGTCACCATTTAGCTTCCCAGCATGAACACGAATTTTGACAAGTGTAGTTGTAGATATAGTAATATCAGCAAGAAACAGTAGTGATAAGGAAAGACAGATTATCTGAATCATTGTTTCTGAAAGAAGATCAAAACATGAAAACATTACTGGCGTAATGGCATAAACCAACAACAGCCCGAGTAATCCAAATGGTAACAATGTATCAGCACATACTCTCCCATTTAAGTTAAATTTCTTGGTTGAATAATCCCACCAACGTGCATGAAATATTTTTTCCAACATATAGCTTGCTGAATATTCCAATATACCGCAGATCAGTATCGCAAGGCCAAACACAGCCAGTGGGTCCTCAGCGTGTCTGGATAGCAGCAAAGAAATGAATACCGCTCCAAAACCATAAATCGGGCACCACGGACCCACAAGGAATCCTCGGTTGATAAAACGATGAAATTGGATCAACTTACAAAGGACCTCAATACACCATCCAAGGATGGAACACGCGAAGAATAATAGCGAATAGTACTGAATCATCTTATCCGTAATCAAGCAAATTTCTCCTCCGTGCAATCAGAAAGCAGGCAAAGATTCGTATTAACTCGTGTGATGCCAACAGAATTACGTCATTTTATGGTCGCCTCAGCATTGATTTTCTGGTAAACCTTTGAAGTGGTCTTTTGTTCTCCTGCATTGCTTTGCTTTCATCGTTAAACTTTCTGGAAATGGTGTTCAGTAACATTAAAAATTCCAGAATCCGTTCTCTGGTATCTTTGGGCAATTCTTTCATTGCAGGAATTGAAGCAGCAGCTATCTTCGCCCGATCCTTTTTAATTTCGGAAACCGTATGTGCTCCGGTGGATTGCAGCACATCAAACAGAGAGTCAACGAATTTTCGCCGTTCCTCCAACGGAATCTTTTGCAACCACGTTCGGATTTTTTGCTCTGTTCGAATACTTTCCTTTGTTAATTCAGATAATGTGACGAAATGGTCAGCCATAACCTGCCAGGAAAGCCCGTCATGCTGTAGAAGACCGATTTGTGAACTATCCACAATCTGATAATTCTCAGCATGAGCAAGCAACAGACCTACCACGGAGGATTTCGGAACGATGAAATGGATCTTATGTTCAATTCTATGAAATGCATCAGAATGGACAAACTCATCGGTAAACCCAGGACCATCGTTCGACCAAACGGCACAAATTCGATCCTGTATACTTTCCGGCGCTTGAACAGCAGCATAAACCGCAAGGTTTCCGCCTTTGGAATGGCCACCAACCATCAGAAACCTTTCGGGAAACTGATCCGCGACATCCTGAAGATATAAGACTGCTTCCTCCTGGGCAGGAATTTCAGGCAAACATGCCAACAAAAAATCCTCTTTCCATCCGATTAGATCGTCTCCTGTTCCACGGTATGATAGATATGCATGCTTTCTGGAAACAAGAATGGTAAGAGAAGAAAATTGTTTCACCTGGATTTCATCCAGAATTTGCAAATGATTACAAAGCTTCATGTTTCTAAACCGACGAGTATCCGCCATTAGATACAGCATCCATTCTCGCAATTCAAGGGGGGTTGCCTTTTCTTCATCTGGACAATTAGGCAACCCATGGATGGAAAAGTATTGATTGGCGGCTTGTTGTATCGTGATCATCCCCTCGCCTTTACGAGGAACGATCTCCTCGAAATCCAGGTAGCATAATGTGGATAACACAAGATTATCTACTTCATTAAAAACAGATTGAGATAGTGATAAATCTCCGCGCCAACATAAGTATCCAAAAATATTGTTCATTCGTTTCCTCGCCTTCTATTGCTGCCAGATATCTCTCATAATACCTACACCCAGTGCTCCTTCCCCTGTATGACATGAGATACTGACAGATAAAGCATCTTTTTCAATCAAAAGATCAGGAAAAGCTGTCTGCAACTCAGCTCTCCATGCTTCCCCCAACTTTTCATCACCAGAATAAGCAGCTCGAATGGCTATTTTCTGTCCATTAAACTTTGCCGTACGATCATATTTCAAAGCATGGATCATTTCACTCATAGCAGCTTTCATTCCACGAACCTTCCTGTAAGCATCCAACCTTTGCCCCTGAATCTGTAAGACAGGCTTTATATTCAATACTGTTCCAACAGCGGCCCCTGCAGGCGTTACTCTACCACTACGTTTCAGGTATTCCAGCGTGTTTACAGCCAAATATATGCTGGCTTTCAATCCATCCTTTTCCAATTCTTGTACTATTTCTTCTGTTCTCATTCCCAAATCGGCATAGTATTTTGCTTCAAGAACAGACTGCCGAAGGGTTACAGAAATGCGATGATTATCCACAGGATAAACGCGTCCTGAATATTCTTGTGCCATGCTGCATGCGGTTTCGTAGCTACCAGACAAGCCAGAAGACATAGGCAAATAAATGATATGATCATTCTTCTCAAGCAGTCTGTCCCAGATTTCCATCAGCATGGAGGGCGTGGGTTGGGAAGTCCTCACAGAAGCTCCTTGCCTTAAACGATTAAAAAACTCGTTCTGATCGATGGATTGATGTTCAAAAAATGTTTCATCGTTTATGACAACCGGCATAGGAACCATATCAATTCCATGCGCTTTGGCCTGTTCAGGAGACAAGCCGCTGTTAGTATCTGTAAGGATTGCGATTTTATTTTTCACATTTGTTTCCTTCCCATCTCAATGTTAATACCGGAAGCGGAAACAATCCGCTTCCGGATCATGAAATGGTCATATAATCCAGTCAACTTTTTCCCACGGCATTTTGCTGGCGTTGCTGCCAAAGTGGCCATAACAGGACACCTGAGAAAAAAGCGGTTCTGTCAGATCAAATTGCTGTATAATTGCCGCAGGGCGACAATCAGCACGGTTCCTGACCTGCCGATTGATATCTTCCTCTGAGATATGGTTCGTGCCAAATGTGTTCACGAGAACGGACATAGGCTCTGCCAACCCGATTGCATAACTGAGCTGAATTTCACATTGATCGGCCCAACCTGCCGCGACAATGTTTTTAGCAATATATCGTGCCATATAAGCACCGCTTCTATCCACTTTAGAAGCGTCTTTTCCGGAAAAAGCACCTCCTCCATGCCGAGCATATCCGCCGTAGGTGTCCACAATGATTTTCCGACCTGTCAGCCCTGAATCACCAGCTGGGCCTCCCAGCACAAATCTGCCTGTAGGGTTAATATAGAAATGTGTCCTTTCGTCAATCATGTTCACAGGAAGCGCCGGTAGAATAACATGGTTTAGGATATCGTTGCGCAAGGCATCTATACCAATTGAATCGCTGTGCTGCGCTGACAGAACAACCGTATCTATTCTTTTGGGAAGAAGATCATCATACTCAACTGTCACCTGTGTTTTTCCGTCTGGCTTCAGATATGGCAATTCACCAATCCGCCGCACGTATTCCAGCCTCTTGGCCAAAGCGTGTGCCAACTCAATTGGAAGTGGCATATAATGGCTTGTCTCACGGCATGCAAAGCCAAACATCATCCCCTGATCTCCAGCACCATTATCCAATTCCTCTTCCTTTGTTTTACGACATACGCCGCGCGCGATATCAGGAGACTGCTCATGCAGATCTACCGTGATCCTGCATGTGTCAGCGTCAAAGCCACAGCCACATTCCGTGTAACCAATCTTTGAAATTACCTGCCTGGCAGCGTCTGCATAGTCTACCTGAGCGAGTGTACTTATCTCTCCGAATATATGCACCTGATCGGCGGCACAGGTTACTTCGCAAGCTACATGGGCTGAAGAATCCTGAGTAAGAATATCATCCAGGATACGATCAGCGATTTGATCGCATACCTTGTCTGGATGCCCGCAAGTGACAGACTCTGATGTAAAATAGCGAATCATTTTGTATTCCTTTCCAGCACAAACTGCCTGCGTCCTTCTGGGATTTCTTTCCAGAGAGTGTCTGCCTTTGGCTGCCAACAATCTGCGTAATGGTCACATTTCGCGCACAAATGCTCAGCACTTTCCGGAGATTGAAGGTCTGTAGATTGAGCCCCTGTTTTTTGAATCATTCCGCGAAGTTTCTGTGGGTTTTCTAGCATTGGGCAGGGTTGAAACATATTCTCATTAAAAGGCTGTCCATCATGGTATGCCTGAAATAGAGGAGAACGAAGGCCTTCCAGAATCGTTTTTTCACGAATATTGGAATCAGAATAATGAATAAACACGCAAGGATCCATGTCGCCATTTGCGTTGATATGGAAGTAGCGCCTTCCGCCAGCAATACATCCGCCGACATATTCTGCGTCATTCTGAAAATCCATCGCGAACAGAGGCTTCCGTGTACGATATTCGCGAATCCGGCGATAGACCACTTCCCGCTGTTCGGGATTGGGCAACAGTTCAGGCACCGCATCATTGCCAACAGGCATATAATGGAAATACCAAACAAAGTAAGCGCCTTTATCAATCATCATATCGTAGTATTCTTCAGATGTGATTGCATCGTAGTTCGCGCTGGTATAACAACAGGAAATACCATACACGAGTTTTTTCTCATGAAGTAAATCCATTGCTTTGATTACTTTATCAAAAACACCCTGTCCCCGGCGGTTATCGGTTGCGGCTTCCATGCCTTCCAGGGAAATAGCCGGCACAAAGTTCTTCACGCGCAGCATGTCCTTTGCGAATTGTTCATCAATTAATGTCCCATTGGTGAAACACAAAAACACACAGTCATCATGCTTTTCACATAGTCTAATTATATCAGTCTTCCTCACCAGCGGTTCTCCGCCAGTGTAGATATACATATAGACGCCCAGTTCTTTGCCCTGATTGATAATGTCATCAATTTCATCGAAGGACAGATTCAGCTTGTTGCCGTACTCAGCCGCCCAACAGCCTGTGCAATGCAGATTGCAGGCAGAAGTAGGATCCATCAGGATGGCCCACGGAATATTACACCCGTATTTTTCTTTCAGTTCGCATTGCTTTGGCCAGCCGATCATATTTTCGTTGATGAAAAAATTGACAGCAACTGTTTTTAATACTTCAGGGTCTACATCATGAATCAAGTGTCGGATATATCCGTAGAAAGGATTCTCCGGATTTTCAATAGCATCCTTTACCTGAGACAACTGATTTGGATACATTTTCCCACCGTACTTTTCAGCCCAGCCGAAGAGTGTCCTTATGTGCTTTTCCGGGTCTTTGTACACATAGTCAAATGCTTTCTGAAGACCAAACTTTTTGAGGGTAACGGACATTTTCATGGAACGCGCCTCCTTTACGCAGCATGAATTACGTTCATAAGATAGCAGTCGCTGAAACAAAATGATATAAGCAAAAACGGCAATCTGTCTAAAAACGAACAGATCACCGTCTGATGTTTGAACTGCAGGAAAAGTTTTATAGAGAAGCAGGCCTGACTTTATTCTGGATTGCTTCCATCTTTTGATCTAATACCTCACATATCTCTGCGCAGCTCCGCAGGTCTTCTGCAATTTCTGGAGAGATATGAACATCCTTTTTGTATCTGATTTTATGTTCCAGGCTGGCCCAGCAATCCATGGAAATGGTGCGAAGCTGTACTTCGACCTTCATCATCCTTTTTTTGTCGTGAAGAAAGATCGGAATTTGAACAATCAAGTGCAGACTGCGATAACCGTTTTCCTTTGGATTTGCAATATAATCTTTTCTTTTGACAAGAACAATATCATCCTGCTTCAGGAGTACATCGGCCAACATATAGATATCGGAAACGTAGGAACAGATGACCCGAACACCAGCAACATCATTAATGTTATTTTCGATGCTCTCCACAGTAAGCGGTAATTGTTTTTCGATCATCTTGTTCAGAAGGCTTTCCGGAGACTTTAGACGAGTTTTGATGGATTCAATGGGGTTGCGATCATATTGAAGCGAAAGTTCCTCGTTGAGCACCTGAAATTTTGTTTCCATACTCATCATTGCACTTCGATAATATGCCATCAGTTCCCTGTAAGGATGCG
>Ga0256405_10009421_pt1 | contig 13371 bp, 11 predicted proteins | sample RumenRJG_02DNA_FD_189096 | JGI IMG/M metagenome (GOLD analysis project Ga0256405, IMG submission 189096) | Bovine rumen microbial communities from Lethbridge, Alberta, Canada - RJG_02 | ecosystem: Host-associated > Mammals > Digestive system > Stomach > Rumen | place: Canada: Alberta...
TAATCCGCGCGGCGGCCGGCGATGACGCAGTTGCCCTCCTCCACAAGCTGGACGATGAACTTGCCCTGCTCGCGGAAGATATAATCCGCGTTCTCGTTCTCGGTCCGGGTGAAGACCGGGAAGACCTCGTGGAAGATGTTCTTCTTTTTGAGCTCGGTCTCCTCCGTCGCCGCGACGAAGGACTCGGGGATCAGGAACTTGTCGGCGATATGGGCGATGAGCTCCTTGTCATAGAACTTATAGTTCATACGCTCGGCGACCCGGCGGCCCACCTCGTATCCGCCGCTGCCGTATTCACGGCTGATGGTGACGATGTTTTTCATGCCTGTCTCCTCCCTCAGTAGCTGAAGGTATGGGGCAGAAGCTCCGAGAGCTTATAGCTGACATACCGGGCGCCGGCCTTGGCGCAGAGCACCTCCATATCCGGCGAGAACTCCGCCAGGAACTGCCTGCAGGCGCCGCAGGGCGTGCACCAGTTCTCGCTGTCGGCATAGATGGCGATGCGGCGGAAGCTGCGCTTGCCCTCGCTGACGGCCTTGACGCAGGCGGTCCGCTCGGCGCAGATGGTGCTGCCGAGGGCGGCGTTTTCAATGTTGCAGCCGGTATAGACGCTGCCGTCCATACACTCGAGGGCCGCGCCGACGGCAAAGTGGGAGTAAGGGATATAGGCGTTCATGGAGGCCTCGCGGGCCATGTTCATCAATTCGCGGTCGGTCATAGGGCAACACTCCTTCTTCTTTAATCTTCCAGATTGATGGTCCAGTGCGGGAAATCGTACAGCGGGTTTCCGATGTTGGGGTTTACGCCCTTCACCACACCGCGGTGGGTGATGAGCTGCTGCTTTTCAAAGCCGATGGAGACCAGATTGCCCGAGGTCCGGGTCAGATACTCACAGAGTTCGTTATAGGCGATGGGCCTCGCGGCCTCAGTGGCGCGGAGGTAGTTGTTGATCCGGTCCAGGATCGTCGTGTCGCGCGAGCGGCTCCAGTTCAGGTTCGATTTCTCGTTGTCCTTGGTGCGGACCTGGAGCAGCTCGGTCAGGTCGAAGTTGTTGCGCAGCTTGACCTCGCCGTAATACATGTCCCAGGTCACCTCGCGGTTGGCCGAAGTGAAAAAGCCGTCCTGCAGGGCCAGGAGATAGTCCTCCCAGGTCAGCTCCTGGACGTTGACGTTGATGCCGATGGACTTCATGTCGTCCTTGAAGCGGTTGACGATACCGGCCTTGGCGCTGGAGTCGGCGCAGACGATGATGACAAACTCAAAACGGCCGTTGGAGCTTCCGCTGTATTCCATGCGCCCGTCCCCGTCCATATCCGCGATGCCGGCCGACTGCAGGACCGCCTTGCAGGTGTCAAGGTTATAATGGATGGCGTCGGCCAGCGCCTGGGGGTAATAGTCCACGGTCGGATAGAGCGGAACCGCCGAGGCCACCGCGTCGCCGCCCAGCAGCTCCACGAGATAGTCGCGGTCGAAGGCATACTGCATGGCGATGCGGAAGGCATTGGACTTGCCGAAAGTCGACTCCTCGTTGAACATGATGAAGTGGTAGTTCGTCGTGGGGAACGAGTGGATCTCGTTGGAGCTGGCATAGCCCAGAGAGGTATAGCTCGACGGGTCGTTCACGGCCACGTCGACGATGCCGTCCTCGAAGGCTTCCAGGGTTCCTTCGGCGTCGGTGTACTCCTGGAGATAGATGGTCTGGAGTGGGAGCTTGTCCGAGTCGGGATAGTGGGGATTGGCAAGCAAAGTAATGCGCTCCTCGTCATACATATACGGACCCGAGCCGATGGGCGGCACATGGGCCTCCACCTCGAAGGTGCCGGTTTTGATAACGGGGATGTTCAGGAGCTTGATAAACTGGCTGTCGCCGATGCCGAGGGTCACGGTCATGCCGTCATCCGTGTAGGAAGCGCCCTTGAAGCTGGCAAAGCGCCCGCGGTAGCGGTCGTTGTAGATGGCGTAGCCGATGGAATAGACCAGGTCCTTCCCTTCCACGGGGCTTCCGTCAGAGAAGTAGTGGGTGTGGTCGCCGTCCAGCGTGAGGGACCAGACCGTGGCGTCGTCGTTCGCCGACCAGGATCCGATGACGTTCGGAACCGCGTTGAAGTTCTCGTCCACCTCCACCATATGCTCATAGACCAGGTCGCAGACAAGCTGGTTGGAGTGGTTGGTGGCGACGAAGGGGTTGAGCGAGTAGTTCGGGTTGGTGTTCAGCGAAAACACGTTGTCCACGGACTCGGCTCTCGCGAGGTCCTTGCCGCCGGTGGATTCGGGGATCTGGTTCTCATCCGGTCCGCCGCTGTGCGTGCAGGCCGTCAGCGCGAAAACCATCACGAGGGCCAGGAGCAGGGCAAAAAATCGTCTCATGGCGTCTCCTCCCGGTCAGGAATCATGATGCAGGCGGCCTGGCCGCCGCGCTGCCCCTTCGTGTACCGGTGGGACCAGTACTTGTCATGGCTGCAGAAGGTGCACTCCTCCGAGATGTCGATCCGGTCCTCCGAGAGGCCGAGCTGGCGCAGGCGGCAGGCGTTTGCTCCCCGCAAATCCACGAGGAACTTTTGTTCCAAAGTGGAATGTGCAAAGTGAAAAGTGGAATTAGAAACAGTGCGGAAGTATGGGGCGGCTTCTTCTTTGCCGAGCCAGGCTTCGATGGCTTCGGGGACGTCGCTATGGGTCTCGAAGCAGCAGGCGCCGATGGCCGGGCCGATGGCGGCGCTGATGTCGTGGGGTTCGGCGCCCAGGGCGCACATCGCCGCGACGGCGTTGCCGAGGATGTCCGCGGTCGAGCTGCGCCAGCCGCAGTGGATGGCGCCGACCACGCTGTGCACCGGGTCGCAGAGCAGCACGGGGACACAGTCCGCCGTGAAGCAGAAGACCGGCAGGCCGGGCTCCGCCGTGACGATGCCGTCGGCCTCATAGGGGACCTCCGACAGGCAGACATGGCGGTCGGCCTTCGTAACAATGCGCACGACGTTGCCGTGCACCTGCTTCGTCACGCAGCAGTCGTCCGGGCCTTTCCCCAGCAGGGCCGCGACCCGGGTGAAGTTTTCCCTGATGTTCTCCGGCCGGTCTCCGTGGCCGCCGATCAGGTTCAGCGTCGCGAGATGCCCGGTACTGACGCCGCCGTAACGCGTGGTGAACATATGCCGGAAAGGCAGGCGGTCTGAGGACATGTAGACCAAGCCGTTTTCATGGTTTTCGTGAAACACAGTATACTCCAAATGTGAAATACTTTGTTCTATCCCCGCGCTGCGGGGATAGAACAATTATTACTCGTTTCTGCCGCAGCATTCTTTGTATTTGAGGCGGCGGCTGCCGTCGGGTTTCATCTTGCCGCAGGGGCAGGGATCGTTCCGGCCGGGCTTCGGCGCCTTCTTGACCGGGGTTTTTTTCACGGGCTCGCCGCCGACGTTGGCCGCGGCGTTTTTCGCAACCGCCTTGCGCTCGATCGGCTGCTGAACCCGGACGCGAACCGTGAACAGGCGGCGGACCGTCTCTTCGCGGATGCCGCGCACCATGGCCTCGAACATGTCGAAGCCCTCCTGCTTATAGGCGTCGATGGGCTTGGTCTGGCCGTAGCCGCGCAGGCCGATGCCCCGCTTGAGCTCGTCCATGGCGTCGATGTGGTCCATCCAGTATTCGTCCACCACGCGCAGCATGATCACCCGCTCGAGCTCACGCATCAGGGGCGCGCCGTTGGGGCCGGTGCCGAAGGCCTGTTCGCGCGCGTCATAGACGGCATTCGCCATCTCCTGCACCCGCGCGGTCACGGAGGCGGCGTCCGCCTTCTTCAGATCTTCGATCTTCACATCGCCGCGGCGCAGGAACAGCCCCTCAAAGGGCTTGAGCGCGTCGTCGAGCTGCTGCTGGTTCTCGGCGTGGCCGCCCGCGAGGCCGTCGGCCACCGTGGAGCTCACGAACTCCTCCAGCATGCCGCGGATCTGGCTCTGCAGGTCCTCGCCGTCCAGCACCTTCCGACGCTCGCCGTAGATGATCTCGCGCTGCTTGTTCATGACGTCGTCGTATTCCAGGACGTTCTTACGGGTCTGGAAGTTGCGGCTTTCAACGGTTTTCTGGGCCTGCTCGATGGCGCCGGAGAGCATCTTGGCGTCCAGCGGTGTGTCCTCATCCATCTTGAGGCTGTCCATCATGCCCATGATGCGCTCAGAGCCGAAGAGGCGCATGACATCGTCCGTCATGGCGAGGTAGAAGCGGCTCTCGCCGGGGTCGCCCTGACGTCCGCTTCGGCCGCGGAGCTGGTTGTCGATGCGGCGGGATTCGTGCCGCTCGGTGCCCAGGATGAAGAGGCCGCCCACCGCGCGGACCTGTTCCGCCTCGGCGGAGGTCACTTCCTTATGCGCGGCCATGCGCTCGCGGAAGAGGGCGCGGGCCGCGGCGATGGTCTCGTCGTCGGTATCGGCAAAGCCGGTGGCTTCGGCGATCACGGCGTCGTCGTACCCCGCCTTGCGCAGGTCGTTCTTCGCGAGGTATTCGGCGTTGCCGCCCAGCATGATATCGGTGCCGCGGCCGGCCATATTCGTCGCGATGGTCACGGCGCCAAGCTTGCCGGCCTGGGCGACGATCTCGGCTTCCTTCTCGTGATACTTGGCGTTCAGGACGGTATGGGGCACGCCGCGCCGCTTCAGCAGGGACGAGAGATACTCGCTCTTCTCGATCGAGACGGTACCGACCAGGACCGGCTGGCCCTTCTCGTGGCAGGCGCAGATCTGGTCGATGATGGCCTTGTTCTTGCCGATGTCGCTGCGGTAGACCACATCCGGCCAGTCCTGACGGATGACCGGCTTGTTGGTGGGGATCTCGATGATGTCAAGCTTGTAGATCGCGGCAAACTCCTCGGATTCAGTCACGGCCGTGCCGGTCATGCCGGAGAGCTTGTCATAGAGGCGGAAATAGTTCTGGAAAGTGATGGTGGCGAGGGTCTTGTTCTCCTTCTGGACATCGACGTGCTCCTTCGCCTCGATGGCCTGGTGGAGGCCCTCGGAATAGCGGCGTCCCAGCATCAGGCGGCCGGTGAACTCATCGACGATAATGATCTCGCCGTCCTTGACGATATAGTCGATGTCGCGCTTCATGATGCCGTGGGCACGCAGCGCCTGATTGATGTGGTGACTGAGTGTGGCGTTTTCCATGTCGGCCAGGTTCTCCAGCCCGAAGGCCCGCTCCGCCTTCGCGATGCCGCGGGCGGTGAGGGTCGCGGTGCGCGCCTTCTCATCGACGACATAGTCCGCGTCCAGGTCCTCGCTCTCCTCTTCCTTCTCGTCGACGGAGGCATAGACCACCTTCTTCAGACGGCTCACGAAGTCGTCCGCCTGGCGGTAGAGGTCCGTGCTCTCGTCCCCCTGGCCGGAGATAATCAGCGGGGTGCGCGCTTCGTCGATCAGGATGGAGTCGACCTCGTCGACGATGGCGAAGGAGTGGCCGCGCTGGACCATGTCCTCCTTATACAGGGCCATGTTGTCACGCAGATAGTCGAAGCCCATCTCGTTGTTGGTGCCGTAGGTGATGTCGCAGGCGTAGGCTTTGCGGCGCTCTTCGTTGGTCAGGCCATGGACGATCAGGCCCACGTCCAGGCCGAGGAAGCGGTGTACCTTTCCCATCCACTCGCTGTCACGGCGGGCGAGGTAGTCGTTCACCGTGACGATGTGGACGCCTTCGCCGGCCAGGGCGTTGAGGTAGGCCGGCAGGACCGCGACCAGGGTCTTGCCTTCACCGGTCTTCATCTCGGCGATGCGCCCCTGGTGGAGCACGATGCCGCCGATGATCTGGACCGGGAAGGGCTTCATCCCCAGCACGCGCCAGGCCGCCTCGCGCGCCGTGGCGAACGCGTCAGGAAGGATGTCGTCCAGGGTCTCGCCCTCCGCGAGACGCGCTTTCAGTTCTTCGGTTTTATGACGCAGCTGCTCATCGGAGAGCCTGCCGTATTCCTCTTCTTTCGCCTCAACCGCTTTCGCGATGGGCATGATGCGCTTGAGTTCTCTGTCGGAATAGCTTCCGAACAGCTTTGAAAAAAGCCCCATTGCTTCCTCCGGAAAAATAGAAATGTTAAATGTTAAATGATAAATTACTATGATACGCTTTGCGGAAATGAAGTTTCTGTATATCTCCCCGCCTCCGGCGGGGAGATATACGTAATAAGCGATCACTTCCGTTCAGCAATTCAATATAGTATAGCATAAAGTTATGAAGAAAAAAAGCACGAATTTGTATCTTGTTCCTTTTCCTCACTTGTGGTAAAATAAATTGATTATGCTGCTGTTTTTATGCTCAGGGAGCCGAAGGGACGGTTTTCGGGCGGAACGGCGCCAGGACGGAGGACGCTCATGACCAGAATCGGTTTCGACAATGAGAAATATGTGAAGCTTCAGTCCCAGAACATCCGGGACCGGATTTCCCAGTTCGGCGGCAAGCTGTATCTGGAATTCGGCGGCAAGCTCTTTGACGACTATCACGCGGCCAGGGTTCTGCCGGGCTTTGAGCCGGACAGCAAGGTGAAGATGCTGCTGGAGATGAAGGACGACGCGGAGATCGTGATCGTGCTCTCGGCGGACGACATCGAGCGCGCCAAGCGCCGCGGCGATCTCGGGATCACCTATGACGAGGATACGCTCCGCCTCATTGACGCCTTCCGGGGCATTGGCCTGTACATCGGGAGCGTCGTGATCACCCACTACCGCGAGCAGAGCGCCGCGGAGAAGTTCATCAAGCGGCTCGAGATGCTCGGCATCCGGGTCTTCCGCCACTATATCATCCCGGACTATCCGTCCAACGTCCCCCTGATCGTGTCGGAGGAGGGCTTCGGCCGGAACGAGTACATCGAGACCACCCGGGGCCTTGTGGTCGTGACGGCTCCCGGTCCCGGCAGCGGAAAAATGGCCACCTGCCTCAGCCAGCTCTATCACGAGCACAGGCGCGGGATCACGGCGGGCTATGCCAAGTTCGAGACCTTCCCGATCTGGAACCTGCCGCTCAAGCACCCGGTGAACCTGGCCTATGAGGCGGCCACGGCCGACCTCGACGACGTGAACATGATCGACCCCTTCCACCTGGACGCCTACGGAAAGACCACGGTCAACTACAACCGCGACGTGGAGATCTTCCCGGTGCTCGAAGCCATGTTCCGGCAGATCTACGGCGAGAGCCCGTACAAGAGCCCCACGGACATGGGCGTGAACATGGCCGGCTTCTGCATTTTTGATGACGAGGCCTGCTGTGAGGCCTCCAAGCAGGAAATCATCCGCCGCTGGTACGCGGCCGCCTGCGCGGTGCGCGAAGGCCTCTCCGACGGGGCGGATCAGCGGAAGATCGAGCTGATCCTCAACTCCATGGGGGCCGGCCCCGACGACCGGCCGGTGGTGGCCGCCGCGCTGCAGCGCGCCGAAGAGACCGAAGGCCCCGCCGTGGCCATCGAGCTGCCGGACGGGCGCATCATCACCGGCAAGACCACCGCGCTGCTGGGTGCGGCTTCCGCCTGCCTGATGAACGCGCTGAAGGCCCTGGCCGGCATCGACAAGAAGCTTCAGATCATCACGCCCAGCATCATCGAGCAGATCCAGCACCTGAAGGTGGAGCATCTGGGGAATCACAACCCGCGCATGCACACGGACGAGCTTCTGATCACGCTTGCGATCTGTGCGGTGACCAACCCCATCGCGGGCCGGGCCATCGAAGAGCTCACTTCCCTGCGCGGCTGTGAGGCGCACTCCAGCGTCATTCTCTCCCACGTGGACATCGATCTGTTCAAGAAAATCGGGGTCAACATGACTTTTGAACCCAGATACCAGGCAAAAAAACTCTATCATAAGTAACAAGTGAGAACCAACATGCAAAACGAAAAGAAATCAGGTCACATCAAGCACGAAGACATCGACATGGACACCCATGACCGCGCCGTCCGCCGCAACGCCGGCAGCCGCAGCCGCAGTCAGGACACCCGGTCCTCCGGCGCGCCGCTCTGGCTCATCTGCATCCTGATCTTCGTCGGGGTGGTGGGATTTTTCCTGATCCGCCTCTCCGCGAAGATGAAGCAGGCCGACAGCGCCCAGGTGGATCTCAGCACGCCGGCGCCCCAGGCAACGGAAGAGCCCGCGTCTGAAACGGCGCCGGTCTCCGATCCCGGCCTCTCCTCCGACGGCAGCGGCCTGCTGATCGTGGAAGGCGCAGAGAACCCGGCGGTTCCGGATGGGACGTACAGCGGCAGCGCCGACGTCCTGCTCACCCAGGAGACCGTGCCCACACCGACGCCGACTCCCGGCGTCCATGTCCACAGCTTTGTGAAGGGCGTCTGCTCGGTCTGCGGCGCGAAGCCGGAGTTTCTGACCGGGTGGCTTCCGGACGAATTCTATGAGGAGGCGGAGCACGGCGGAACCGTGACCGCGGTGGAATACGACACGGAAGCCTTTGCCGCCTACGATGAGCTCACCTATCACAAGCGGATGAACGTCTATCTCCCCTACGGCTATGACGAACATAAACCGTATAACGTGCTGGTGCTGATCCACGGGCAGGGCGACAACGAGGACGACTGGCTGGTGGAGACGCATGAGAGCGGCGACACGCCATGTGCGGCAGGGTCATTCTGGACAACATCTTTGAACAGGGACTCGCCGAGCCCTGCATCGTCGTGACCCCGGTGACGGAGACGAAGTTCGTCCAGGGCCTCACCGCCGGCATCGTCCAGATGCAGGACGAGCTGCGTGAGACCATTCTCCCCTACATCGTCGAACACTACAGCACCTATGCCAAGGACGGCAGCGAGGCAGGTCTGCAGGCGGCCCGGAGCCACTTCGGTCTCGGCGGGCTCTCAAACGGCGCGCTCTTCACCTACGAGGGCGGCATGCGGCATGACTTTGACCTTTTCGGAAGCTACTGTGCCTTCTCCGGCAACGGCGAGCCCTGGAAAACGGTGAGCGCGATCCAGACCGAGGAATTCGCAAAGCTCCCGGTGGACTGCCTGTTCACCGGCGCCGGTTCTCTCAACGACTGGCAGCAGAATTACACTCAGATCGGCTTTGAATACTTCGTGGAGAAGGACGAACGCTTTGTTGAGGGCGAGAACGCCTGGCGCGTGGACGTCGACGGCGGACACGAGTGGAAGGTCTGGTATACCTGTCTCTACAACGCGATGCAGGTCATGTTTCAATCAATGTGAAATGTATCCTGCTTAACTGAATATCTCCCCGCCTCCGGCGGGGAGATATTCAGGCAATCAATTCCATTATCAATTAAGGGAGTTTTCTGATGCTTACCGTAAACGACCTCAGTATGCAGTTTGGCCCTTCGGTGCTGTTCAGCCGGGTGGACCTTCAGTTCACGGCCGGAAACTGCTACGGCATCATCGGCGCCAACGGCGCCGGAAAATCCACCTTTATCAAGATTCTCTCCGGGGAACTGGAGCCGACGAGCGGGTCGGTGGTTCTGGCGCCCAAAAAGCGCATGTCCGTCCTGAAGCAGAACCAGAGCCTGTACGACGACTGCGTCGTGCTGGACACGGTCATCATGGGCAATCAGCGTCTCTATGACTGCGGAAAGGAAAAGGACGCCATCTATGAGAAGGAGGACTTCTCCGACGAGGACGGCATCCGCGCCGCCGAGCTGGAGGAGGAGTTTGCCGAACTCGGCGGCTGGGAAGCCGAGAGCGACGCCGGAAGGATCCTGCAGGGGCTGGGCGTGCCGGTGGAACTGCACGGCCAGCTGATGCGCGACATTGACCCCCGCCTGAAGGTCAAGGTTTTGCTGGCCCAGGCGCTCTTCGGGCACCCGGACGTCATACTGCTGGACGAGCCGACCAACAACCTGGACCTGCAGAGCGTGGTCTGGCTGGAGGACTTTCTGATGGACTATGAGGGGACGGTGCTGGTGGTGAGCCACGACCGCTACTTCCTCAACAACGTCTGCACCCACATCGTGGATATCGACTACGGCAAGATCAAGATGTATGTGGGCAACTACGACTTCTGGTACGAGTCGAGCCAGCTGATCCAGAAGCTGATCCGGGACCAGAACAAGCGGGCCGAGCAGAAGATCCAGGAACTGCAGACCTTTATCGCGCGCTTCTCGGCCAACCGGAGCAAGTCGCGCCAGGCCACCAGCCGGCGCAAGCTTCTGGACAAGATCACCGTGGAAGAGCTCCCCGCCTCCGGCCGCCGCTATCCCTGGGTCGGGTTCAAGGCGGACCGCGAGCCGGGCAAGGACCGCCTTTTCGTGACGGAGATCTCCAAGACCGTCGACGGGGTGAAGCTGCTGGACAAGGTCAGCTTCATCGTGGGCAAGGAAGACAAGATCGCCGTCATCGGCCGGAACGAACTTGCCGTGACCATGCTGTTTCAGATCCTGATGGGCCTGGAGGAGCCGGACAGCGGCAGTGTCAAATGGGGCGCCAGCATCCAGCCGGCCTATTTTCCGAAAGACCACAACTCCTTCTTCGACGGCTTCGACGAGGACCTGATCGAATGGATGCGCCAGTTCTCCGAGGACAAGCGGGAGAGCTATCTGAGGACCTTCCTCGGAAGGATGCTCTTCTCCGGCGACGACGTATACAAGCCGGCCAAAGTCCTCTCCGGCGGCGAGAAGGTGCGGTGCATGCTGAGCCGGATGATGCTCTCGGGGGCCAACTTCCTCGTACTGGATCAGCCGACCAACCACCTGGATCTGGAGAGCATCGCGGCCCTGAACAACGGCCTGGAGGCCTTTAAGTACAACGTGATTTTCTCCTGCCACGACCACCAGCTGACCCAGACCGTGGCCAACCGGATCATCGAGATCAGGGAGGACGGAAGCATCGCCGACCGCCTCTGCACCTACGACGAGTACATGGATCTCATCCACGAATAAGAATTATTGTCATTGAACATTTATTCTGTTTAACGGTATTGTCTGCATTGTCTGCCTTGTGAAGTATATCATTCAACATTTAACAATGCGCATTGTGGGGGGTTCGACGTGAAAAAAGCAATTGTAAGCGTGTTTGCCAGGGACGCGCGGGGCATCACCGCCTATGTGACAGCGCTGCTGGCCGACCGGGACATCAACATTCTCGACATCAGCCAGACGCTGATGCAGGAATACTTCGCGATGATCATGCTGGTGGATCTGGAGGCCTGTCCCCTGCCCTTCCACGAGCTTTCGGACTGGCTGAAGGAGCAGGGGGAGAAACGCGCCCTGGACATCCACATCCAGCGGGAAGACATTTTTGAGGCGATGCACCGGATATGAGCTATCTGATGAACAGCAGTGAGATCCTGCAGACCATCCGCATGATCGACCAGCAGCACCTGGACGTGCGCACCGTCACCATGGGCATCAGCCTGCTGGACTGCGCTTCCGACACGACCGCGCGCTGTGCCGAAAAGATATACGACAAGATCTGTCGCCGCGCCGAGCACCTGGTGCCGGAGTGCGAGATGATCGAGCAGGAATACGGCATCCCCATCGTGAACAAGCGCGTGTCGGTGACGCCGGTCTCCCTCGTGGCCGCTTCCTGCGCCGAGGAGGACTACAGCCCCATCGCCCTGGCGTTGGACCGGGCCGCGGACGCCGTCGGGATCAACTTCATCGGCGGGTTTTCCGCCCTGGCCCAGAAGGGCTTCACCGAGAGCGACCGGAAGCTGGTCCGGTCGATCCCGGAAGCGCTGGCCGAGACCAATCTCGTCTGCTCCAGCGTGAACGTGGGTTCCACCAGGGCCGGAATCAACATGGACGCGGTGCTGCTCTGCGGGAAGATCATCCGCGAGACCGCGGAAAAGAGCGACATGGGCTGCGCCAAGCTCGTGATCTTCTGCAACGCGGTGGAGGACAACCCCTTCATGGCGGGCGCCTTCCACGGCGTCGGCGAGCCGGAGTGCGTCATCAACGTGGGCGTCTCCGGCCCCGGCGTGGTGGCCGAGGCGCTGAAATCCTGCAGGGGCGAACGCATCGACGTGGTGGCCGAGACCATCAAGCGCACCGCCTTCAAAATCACACGCATGGGCCAGCTGGTGGCGCAGGAGGCCTCCCGGCGTCTGAGTGTGCCGTTCGGCGTGGTGGATCTGTCTCTTGCCCCGACGCCGGCCGTCGGCGACAGCGTGGCTGAGATTCTGGAGCTGATCGGGCTGGAGCGCTGCGGCACGCATGGAACCACCGCGGCCCTGGCGCTGCTCAATGACGCGGTCAAGAAAGGCGGCGTCATGGCAAGCTCTCACGTCGGCGGGCTGTCCGGGGCCTTTATCCCCGTCTCGGAAGACGCCGGGATGATCCGCGCGGCCGGCGAGGGCGTTCTGACGCTCGACAAGCTGGAGGCAATGACCTGCGTCTGCTCCGTCGGGCTCGACATGATCGCGGTCCCCGGGGATACGACGGCCGAGACGCTCTCCGCCATTATCGCGGATGAAGCCGCCATCGGCATGATCAACAACAAGACCACGGCAGTACGCCTGATTCCCGCCATCGGGAAAAAGGTCGGCGACCGGGTGGACTTCGGCGGCCTGCTGGGAAGCGCGCCGGTGATGCCTGTCCACGGCGAGAGCGCGGCGGAGTTCGTCTCCCGCGGGGGACGGATTCCTGCCCCGCTGCACTCCCTGAGAAACTGAAAAAGAAATCCCCGCCTTTCGGCGGGGGTTTTGTTTTATCTCTTGACGGAGGTATAGATCGTGAGCTTCCGGCCGATGCGATTGATAAGTGAAGAAACACCCCGCCGAAAGGCGGGGTGTTTCTTCACGGTGAGCTTATCTCTTGACCGAGGTGTAGATGGTCAGCTTCTGGCCGATGCTGATGATGTCGGGGTTCTTGATGTTGTTCCACTGGGCAATCTGCTGATAGGGAACCGCAAAGCGCTGGCCGATGCCGCTCAGGACATCACCGGGGGCCACGGTGTAGACGATGTAGCTGCCGTAGTCGACATAGCTTCCGTTTGCATACTGCCAGCCGCCGCTGACCTGACCCAGATCCTTCTCATTGATGATTTCAGACATGTTGTTTTCTCCTTTTCTTTTTTCAGATATGTGGTTTCTTCCTGCTGACGGGTACAGGATAGCACAGGAACTGTCACACAAGTGTCACACTCGTAAAAAACGCCCCGGCACAGAACTGCCGGGGCGGAAGCTTTCGGACTTTTGAATCAGGCAATGGCCTTCTTCGCCATCTCGCAGAGAGCGGTGAAAGCGGCGGGATCGTGAATCGCAGTCTCAGAGAGCATCTTGCGGTTCATCTCAACACCGGCCAGCTTCAGGCCGTGCATGAAGGTGGAATAGTTCATGCCGTTCATCTTGCAGCCCGCGCTGATGCGGGTGATCCAGAGCTGACGGAAGTCGCGCTTCTTCTGCTTGCGGCCGATGTAGGCATAGCGGCCGGACTTCATCATCTGCTCATTTGCCATCT
>Ga0256405_10009422_pt1 | contig 13370 bp, 15 predicted proteins | sample RumenRJG_02DNA_FD_189096 | JGI IMG/M metagenome (GOLD analysis project Ga0256405, IMG submission 189096) | Bovine rumen microbial communities from Lethbridge, Alberta, Canada - RJG_02 | ecosystem: Host-associated > Mammals > Digestive system > Stomach > Rumen | place: Canada: Alberta...
GTATTTGTATCAAGCAGGATAACGGCATATTTTGATTATACTCGCTAGATAAAAAGAAAATCTAACCAAGTACATGGCTAGATTACATTATTTGTTAAACAGATGCTTATATCTTACCATAAATATTTGACCTTACTATAAATAGATATTTATAATAATAGACATATGAAAAAGGGTTTGCTCATTATTCTATCTGGTCCTTCAGGTGTAGGGAAAAACTGCGTAAGACAAGAAATCGTGAAATCTCATCGATTATCCTTATCTTATTCTATTTCCATGACCACTCGTGCGAGACGCGAAAAAGAAGTCGATGGTGTCGATTATTATTTTGTCAGCAAAGAAGAATTTCAAAAAAATATTGATGAAGGAAATTTCTTAGAATGGGCAGAATTTGTTGGCAATCGTTATGGCACTCCGAAAGACAAAGTGGAAGAATTAAGAAACCAAGGAAAAAATGTCTTTTTGGAAATTGAAATTAATGGTGCGAATCAAGTGATGTCGAAAGTTAAAGATGACCGTGTGATTTCCTTTTTCTTAATGCCCCCATCTCTTGGAGCGTTAGAAGCGAGGATTCGTAAGAGAAAAACAGAATCAGAAGAAATCATCCAAGAGAGATTACAAAAGGGTGAAAAAGAGATGACGATGACACAAAACTATGATCACATCATCATAAATGATAAGGTATCTCGAGCTGCACAAGAAATTATAGATCTTGTTAAAGCAAAGTTAAAAAAATAAGAGACGGAAAAGAAATAATGAAGATAGTTGAAGTATTAATCGAATATGCTAATTATTCTCTAGACCGTCCTTTTTCTTATATATATAAAGGAAACAAAAAAGTCGATATTGGTTTTCGTGTTTTAACTAAATTCAACAATCGAGAAATCGTTGGATATGTGGTTAACACTTATGAGAGCGATAAAACCATAGAACAATTAGAAGAAGAACTTGGTTTTAAAATTGGTGAGATTATCGATGTCATCGATGATGAACCACTTTTAAGTGATGATTTATTAAAACTCGCTGATCAAGTAGCGGATTATTATATCGCTCCGAAGATTAGTGTTTTACAATCGATGCTCCCTCCATCTTTATCGCCGCGTAAATCTGCATTAAAAAACCGAAGATTGCTTATGACCAATATGTCAAAGTTATTAATAAAGATGAAAGTGGATTAACTGACAAGCAAATTGAATTGTTAAGACTTTTATCTACCGAAGAAAAAGTATTAAAGAAAGAAATAAAATCTAAATCCGTTTTAGATAAATTGATCGAATTTGAAAGAGTGGAGATTGTCTTAGTGGAGAAGAGAAGACTAGCAATCCCAAATTATGAATATATCGCTCCTCCGAAATTAACTAATGAACAACAAGGAGTTATTGATGAAATCAACTCCTCAGATGATTTGGTTTATTTATTAGAAGGTGTTACCGGTAGTGGAAAGACGGAAGTTTATTTATCTCTTTCTGAGCAAATCTTAAAAGAGGGCAAATCCGTTTTAATGCTAGTTCCGGAAATATCTTTAACTCCGATGATGATGGAATATTTCTTAAGAAGATTTGAAAACAATGTGGCAATTCTTCATAGCGAATTAACTCCTGCGGAAAAATATGATGAATATCGAAAGATCGCTAATGGTGAATGCCATGTAGTAGTGGGCGCCAGAAGCGCGATATTCGCTCCTTTAAAAAATATCGGTTTAATTATCTTGGATGAAGAACACGTTGAATCTTATAAACAAGATACCACACCTTTTTATCACGCGAGAGAAGTGGCAATTATGCGCGGCAAGATGCATAAGGCTAAAGTCATTCTTGGAAGTGCCACCCCATCTTTAGAGAGTCGCGCTAGAGCGCAAAAGAATATTTATCATCTCTTATTATTAACAAATAGAGTTAACAATAAACAGCTTCCCCAAACCACAATTGTGAACTTGGGAGATTATCGTAATATCGACAATAATTCCTATATTTTTTCGAAGCGTTTAAGAGCGGAAATTAGTGGTGTGTTATCACGTAAAGAGCAAGCTATTCTTTTGATTAATAGAAGAGGTTTTTCTACATCGGTTTCTTGCCGTAAATGCGGGCATATTTTTAGATGCCCAACCTGCGATATCGCATTAACCTATCATAAGAGTGACAATATGCTTAAATGTCATCATTGCGATTATGTTACTAAAATGCCAGAAAGCTGTCCGGAGTGCGGATCTAATTACATCATGAAGACTGGTTTTGGCACCGAGAGAATTGAAGATGAAGTAAATAGATTGTTCCCAGAAGCAAAAACATTACGTTTAGATAGTGATTCGGCGAAAATAAGAACAAAAATCCCTACAATTATCGAACAATTTAGGCGAAAAGAGGCTGATATTTTAATTGGCACTCAAATGATTGCGAAAGGTCATGACTTCCCGGATGTTACTTTAGTTGGTGTCGTTTTAGCGGATATCGGTTTATCTATGCCATCTTTTAGAAGCAATGAAAGAGCCTTCCAATTAATCACTCAAGCGGTCGGTCGTAGCGGTAGAAAAGATAAAAATGGTATTGCTATAATTCAAACCTACATGCCGAACAATTATGCAATCACAATGGCGGCTCGTCAGAACTATGAATTATTCTATCGTAAAGAGATGAATTATCGTCATCTACAATCCTATCCTCCTTATACCTATTTAGCGAGTATCACCTTAGCGGGCAAAAACGAAGATGCGGTAGTTTTAGGTATGGTGAATTTAATTGATATTTTAAATAATGAACTCGGCGATGAAACCCAGGTTCTTGGACCCACTGTTCCTTATATTCCTTATGAAGGTGATAACTTCCTTAGAACTGCGCTAGTAAAATTTAAAAATTACAAAATAGTGCAGCCAGTCTTGAAAAAGATTGTGTCTGTTTATGGCGCTAAGAGTCAAATCCACTTATCTATAAATATAGACCCATACAATTTTTAGTATAAAAAATGTATCTTGTTGTATTATAATGATACACGAGGTTTTTTATTATGATCAGTATTGAAGTATTCGGATTAGACCAATTTGTTGTGGGAAACTTATCTAAAGATTTAACTCCTAGAATTGCTAAGCTCTACGGAGTGGATGAAGAAGATATTATTTTCATTTCTCCACAAACTATGGTTTTCCATAAAGGTGTTGAACAAACTTCTTGGAACATTCTTATTAAAGTTTCTGCTCCTAGAGATGTGGTGGGACTTCAAGATGAGATGTCCGATTTAATTATGAAAGGCATCGGTGAAGTCGCTATCCATGTGACTGTTTTATTTGAATATTATTCAACCGGTGATCGTTATCAAAGAATTAATGATGACTATCCGCTTTTCATTACTGAAGCTAACCTAGTTGATTTAGATAATGATTACGATGAAGAGGATTCCGAATCTGATGAAGAGGAAGAAGACATCTACACCGGAGATATCTTTGAAGGATTAAATAAATAATTATGAAAGACTTTGAGCACGCTTATAACGTCTTAACAAAGGTTGTTGAAGAAGGCTTACCATTTAATATAGCGATTCGATCTTCTTTAAAAGAAGAAAAGAATAAATACACCGGAGATTTTAAATCTTCTATTTCCGCGGTCAGCGGTTGTGCTTTAAGACATTATTTTGTCTTTAAAGAAATCGTCAGTCGTCATTATGGTGAGATTGAAGAAAAAGAATTCTTATTATTATCAGTCGGTTTAGCAAATCATATTTTTGCCAAACGTTTTGATGAAGAAGAACTCAATGCTTTTATTTCTAAGAAAACTTCTTTAGAAGGTGCGGTGGAATTCATCTCTAGTTTCAATGATCCGAAGACCTTAATTCCCGAAGATATTGAATTCGGTTCTAAGAAGTTTTTAAGTTTACGTCACAATCTTCCTATTTGGTTAGTCAATATGTGGCAAAAGAATGCTGGCCCAATTCTCTCTAAGAAATTATTTAGAGGCCTCAGTGAACATAAGCAACCATTGGTGAGAATTAACACCGACAATATTACTGTTGAAGAATTCTTAAAGAAATATTCCGATTTTACTCAATTTAATGATGAACCAGTAGCCGTTTTTAATGGCAAAGGAAACATTAAAAAGCATGATGCAATCATTAATAATGATGCCTTTGATATGCCTATTAGTTATCGTTTCATGTGCAAAGATTTAGATATCGATCCATTACGTGGTATCGCAATTTATGGTGGCTCAAATAACTCTTTATTAAATGAGCTCACTATCATGTTAGGCACATCTTTTAAAGCGGATTATGTCTGCGGTGTGCAAAAGCATTATTTTGATACTTTAGCCACGATTAAAAAACTCGGTTTAACCGATGTTTCTACATATGAAGGTGGTGCATCTTTAATCGTCACCTGTATTTCCAAACCGGTTCACACTTTCTTTGTCTGTCCAGAAAACACTTATTTCTTAGGACTCATCGAGCGTCCTGATTATTTCCTGACATTAAAACAAGAAAACCTCGACCAAATTATCGCTAACGAAGAATTGGCGTTAAATGAAAGCGCGGCTTTCGTGGAACAAGGTGGCGATTTAGTTTATTTCATCCCCACATTCTGTAAGAACGAAGGAAGAAGTTTGATTCATCGCTTCTTAAATAAACACAAGGAATTTACCCTTGTGGAAGAAAAACAATTATTCCCGTTTGATAAGTATCAAACATTCTTATATTTTGCCGTTTTAAGAAAAGAGGTCACCAATGATTAATCTCTACGGAATGGAGATGAAAAAATTACAAGACTTAATGGTTAGCGAAGGTCAAAAGCCATACCGCGCTATCCAACTTTATACATGGATGTATGAAAAGAAAGCTCGTGATTTTGATGAGATGACCGATATCTCTTTGAAATTTAGAGAAGTCTTAAAAGAGAAATATTGTCTCAAATTACCATCCATTTTCTTAAAACAAGTTTCAAAAGACGGAACTGTTAAATTACTTTTAGAACTTGAAGACCACATGAAAGTAGAATGTGTCCTCATGAGATATGACTATGGTTGTGCAGTATGTGTCTCTAGTCAAGTTGGATGTAATATGGGATGTTCTTTCTGCTCTTCTGGCATCTTAGGTAGACAAAGAAATTTAAAACCTGAGGAAATGGTGGGACAAGTTCTTGTCATTAACGACTTATTAGCGGAAGAAGGCAAAGGCATGCATGTTACTCATGTCGTTGTGATGGGCACTGGTGAACCATTTGATAATTATGATAATGTGATGGATTTCATCCGTATCATCAATGCTCAAAAAGGTTTAGCTATCGGAGCTAGACATATCACCGTATCAACTTGTGGATTAATTGATGGTATTAAGAAATACGCTCGTGAAGGATTACAAACTAACTTAGCTATTTCTCTCCACGCTCCAAATAACGAATTAAGAAATCAACTGATGAAAATCAATAAAGCATATCCTTTAGAAGTTCTTATGCCCGCTGTTAAAGATTATGAACGAACTAGCGGTAGAAGAGTGACTTATGAATATCTTCTTCTAGAAGGTATTAACGACACTAAAGAACATGCAGAAGAATTAATTAAATTAATTAAAGGTACGATGGGGTACGTTAATCTCATCCCTTATAACGAAACAAATAAAAATAACTTCAAACGCAGTAGTGGCAATCGTGTTCATGCCTTCTTGGACTATTTGACCAAGGGTGGTGTGACTGCGACAATTCGTAAAGAATTCGGTAGTGATATCGATGCCGCATGCGGACAACTTAAAGCAAAAAGCGAGGGCAGTTTATGACAGCAAAGAAATACCTTTTCGGCCGATATGCTTGCAAAGTAGATATCGGAAAAGTGAGACTCAACAACGAAGATAGAGCAATCGCTCTTACCAATTCTAGAGGCAACATCTTATTAGTTGTTTGCGATGGTATGGGTGGACAAAACAAAGGCGACTTAGCCGCCTCTTTAGCCATCGATAAAATCGCTGAAGAATTCCGCGCTAAAGAAAGTTTTTCCGGTGCCTTCTTCGCAAAAAGATGGGTTGCTAATGTTGTCAGAAGCGCTAACTCTATCGTCTATCGCCAAGCTTTAACAAATGAAAAATATAATGGTATGGGAACAACCATGACCTTAGTTTTAATCGTTAACGATTATATGGTTGTCGGTCATGTCGGTGATTCCCGTGCTTATTCTTTAAGAAATCGTGTATTAACACAAATTACGGAAGATCAAACTTATGTCCAATACTTGTATCGTATTGGTGAAATTACTAAAGAAGAAATTCCTACCCATCCAAAACGCCATGTTCTCATGAATGCTTTAGGCATTTATAATAGCCTAGATTTAGATGTTAAATCCTATCCATATTTAGGTGATACGATTATGGTGTGTTCCGATGGTTTATATAATAACGTTGCCGAAAAAGATATTTTAACAATTCTTAAAGGCACTGATACACCTGATCAAAAAGTTAACGAATTAGTTTCTTTAGCTAATGCTAATGGCGGTTCTGATAATATCGCTGTGATCGTTTGGGAGGCGAATGAATAATGCCTCTTAAAATTGGTTCTTTAATTGATGGGCGCTTTCGTATCATGGCCAGAGTCGGTCATGGTGGTATGGCGGAAGTCTACGAAAGTGTCGATGTCATCACTAAGAAAAATGTCGCTATTAAATTAATCAGGGAAGATGTCATGTCTAATCCCGTTAATTTAATGCGTTTCCAAAATGAAGCGAGCATCGCGGCTTCTTTAAATCACCCCAATATCGTGAAAGTTTATAATCACGGTACCGTGGAAGGAATTCCTTATATCGCTAACGAATTCATTAAGGGTCAAAACCTGAAAGAAGTTTTGGATTTCCGTTTATCGCTTCCGATTATTGAAGCGGTTGATGATTTATTACAAATTGCTTCCGCTTTAGCGTATGCGCATTCTCATGGAGTTGTGCATCGCGATGTGAAACCAGATAACATTTATGTTATGGGTGATGGAACCGTCAAGCTCGGTGATTTCGGTATCGCTCAATCTACTGGCACACTCGATGAAAAATCAGAGAATGAAATTGTTGGTTCAGTCCATTATTTAGCGCCAGAAATATCTCTCGGGAAAATCGCTACACCTCAATCCGATATATATGCTTTAGGTGTAACATTCTTTGAAATCATTACTGGTCACGTTCCATACAATAAACAAAAAGCCATTGATATCGCAGTGGCGCATGTGAAAGAGAAATTCCCATCTCCTAAAAAATATTTACCCAATTGTCCCAAAGAAGTGGAACACATTATTAATAAATGCACGAGAAAAAATCCGAAAGAAAGATATGCTAGTGCCCAAGAACTTTACGATGATTTATTAAAGTTAAAAAATAATCCTTCTGCAATCAAGGAAAAGAAAGGATTCTTCTCAAGAATATTCGGTTTCAAATAATGAAGGGTCGAGTCGTCTCATTAAGTTGTGGTATTTATTCCGTAGAGAGCGATGGAATAATTTACAATGCTCCGGCAAGAGGTTTATTTCGTTCCCGCGGTGTGAAACCGATGGTTGGCGATTTAGTGGAACTCGGGGAAGAAACCTATGTCATTAACGATGTTTATGAGAGAACCAATTGTTTAAAAAGACCACCTATCGCAAACGTCGATCAAATGCTGATTATTGAAAGCTTAAAAGAACCAGAGTTTTCCTATCTTTTAGCATTCAAATATTTAACCTATGCTAACATGCATAATATCAAGGCGAAAATCATCTTAACAAAATCTGATAAAGAAGATGATAAAAACGCGATTGAAGAGATTAAAGAAGTCTTCAAAAAAGTCGGTATTGATATCTATGTTGTCTCTAATAAAACCCATGAAGGATTAGAAGAAGTGAGAAAGATATTCTCTAACCACATCACTTGTTTAATCGGACAAAGTGGTGTTGGCAAGTCTTCTTTGATTAATAGTATCGATAAAGATTTTGAAAGAAGAGTGGGTGAATATTCCTACGCCTTATGTAGAGGAAAACACCAAACCAAAGAAGTGATTTTACTTCCTTATGAAGGTGGATATATCGCTGATACACCAGGGTTCTCCTCATTGGAATTAGATCTCTATAAAGAAGATTTAGCGCAATTTTACCCTGGTTTTACAGATAAATTCACCAATTGTTATTTCTCAAACTGCTTACATTTAACGGAAAGCAAATGCGTTATTAAGGATATGATTAACTCTGGTGAGTATCCAATTATCGCCTATGAATGCTATAAAAAATTATCTGATGAAGCTATTTATAAAATGAAGAGGTACGAAAGATGAAAAATGTTAAAATTGCCCCCTCTATTCTCTCTGCGGATTTCAATAATCTCCAGAAAGATATCGCTTTAGTGGAATCTCTTGGAGCGGAGTTTTTACACTTTGATGTGATGGATGGACACTTCGTCCCCAACATCTCTTTTGGTATCCCAGTTTTAAAATGTATCGCCCATTCACACCATATGGTTAACGATGTTCATATCATGATTTCTGAACCCTTAAAATATGCGGAAAAATTCGTGAAAAATGGTGCGGATTATTTAACCTTCCATTATGAAGCCTGTGCTAACGATGAAGAAGCGAAAAAAGTCATCGATATTATCCATGAAAATGGTGGTAAAGCCGGCTTATCAATTAAGCCAAATACTAAACCAGAAGTTCTAGATAAATTCTTAAAAGATTTGGATTTAGTTTTAATCATGTCCGTGGAACCTGGTTTCGGTGGACAATCCTTCATGGAATCTGCCTTAGATAAAATTCGTCACTGCCGTAAAGTAATCGATGACAACAACTATAATTGTTTAATTGAAGTCGATGGCGGCATTAATGAAAAAACCGCTCCTCTATGTAAGGAGGCTGGCGTTGATATTCTCGTCGCTGGATCATATCTATTCGGACACGAAGATATCAAAGAAAGAATTGAGGCTATAAGATAAACATGCTCAGTGCTTGGGCCATTGCGTTTGCGTCTGGTGCCATTATCTTTTTTCTACTTTATTTTGTAGCTTCTTCCTTTAATTATAAGAAGCGTTTTAACGACAAATATGATTTTAAAAATCATTTTCCTTATGAATTCAATTATGAGGGACATTTTTCCGACAATATTATAGGGAATGTTTCTCTGATTATGTCCGCAGCATTTTCTATTGGTTTATATATTGTCTCTTGTGCTTTTAAATATACGAATGGTTTAGTGATTGCTAGTTTAGGATCTGGAGTAGCCTTATCTTTATTAATTGTGGCTTTAAATTTTACCCCTCTAAAATATTTGAAACTCCATTTATTTTTTATGGTCCTTTCCTTTGTGGCCGCTTTTGCTACTCCGGCTTTAATCGGTTTTGGTTTCTTTAGTCATTACCAAGATTTTAAAGACGGATTCTCATTAGTGTTTTTTATCATTTCTTTAGTTATTGCGGTATTCTTATTCGTTTTAATAATGAACCCAAAACTATCTTTAAATATACCCATGAAAAAAGCGACCGATGATAAGGGAAACGAATATTATGTCCGACCCAAATTTATCGTAATCGCTTTCTCTGAATGGATGATGGTGTTCTCGATATTGATATCGAATATATTAATGGTGATATTACTACAAGTAATTTAAGGTAGAAAAAAAGTGACTTTGCGTCACATTTTTTTATTAGGATTTGCTTATCTCTCTTTGTATTGTTTGTTGAGACTGCGATAGGCACGGGTGGACATGCGAACACGCATTTCTTTTCCGTCAACTACAACAGTTCTGGTTTGGAGATTGCAATTCCATCTACGGCGTGTCGCTCTCAAAGAGTGGGAACGATTATTGCCGCTCACTGGACCTTTACCTGTAACTGGGCATACTCTTGACATATCGTAGTCCTCCTAAATCACTTTTGAAATCTTATCACAAGGCATTTATTCATGCAACAACAAATGAAAAAACTTTGTTTTTGTCTTTTTTAAAGTCTCACATTTGGGTATTTTCTTTCAAATTCTTCCTTTGTTAAACGGTTTTTACAATGTTGTAACATCGTTTTATAGAGAAGATTCTTTTCATCAAAATATAAATATCTAGCGTGTCCTTGTCTGGTATAGAAGTGGATGAGTTTTCTCTTCTCCGATTTTTCTTCATCGATATAAACCACATCGCTGTAATAATAGATGAGTTGTTTTCTTCCTTTATTGAAGATGACATACGATTTATTAATCTCATAAGAGCTCGTATATTTCACTGCCACAAATAAAGCGATTGTGGCAGCCACATAAATGCCGATAATCGTGTACTGTCTCCAATCGTATGGAAGTTCAAATAAAAACAAATAAAATGTCATACCAAAAATAATTAATCCCGCGAGAATGGTGACGGCGATTAATGGCCAAATCAATCTTTTATAAGAGATACGAACTTTCACAAAAAGAATTTTACTCGAAGTAGGAAAAGATAAAAAGTCTTTTTACCTTACAATATGTGCGTGCGCTTGCTATAATATACACGTTACATGTAAAAAGGAGATTTTATATGCCTAAAAAAGTCGTCGCGATGATATTAGCAGGAGGTAAGGGAACTCGACTCGAAGCCCTCACAAAGAAAACCGCTAAACCTGCCGTATCATTTGCCGCTAAATATCGTATCATTGATTTTCCTCTCTCAAACTGTGCTAACAGTGGTATTAACACTGTCGGTGTCTTAACACAATATGAATCAACCGATTTAGATGCCTATATCGGTAATGGTGAAAAATGGGGTTTAAATGGTGTTCACTCACTCATGACATCTATTGCTCCTCGCCAAACAGAAGAAGGGGCTAATTGGTATAAAGGAACCGCTGATGCGATTACCCAAAATATCGACTTCTTAGATAACAATAAACCGGAATATGTTTTAATTCTTTCCGGTGACCATATTTATAAAACTCTTTATAACGACATGATTGAACTTCATATCGAAACTGGTGCGGATGCGACTATTTCCGTTATTGAAGTCGATCCTAAAGAGGCTAGTCGTTTTGGCATTATGGCGGTTGATAAAGAAGATCGTATTATTGAATTCCAAGAAAAACCCGCTCAACCAAAGAGCAACCTAGCATCTATGGGTGTCTATGTCTTTACTTGGAAAATCTTAAGAAAATATTTAATTGATGACGCTCGTGATCCTAAGAGTGAACATGACTTTGGCAATAACATCATTCCGAAGATGCTTAATGATGGTTTGAAATTACAAGCCTATCGTTTCAAAGGATATTGGAGAGATGTCGGTACTTTAGCGTCATTACACCAAGCCAATATGGATGTCGCTTTAAGTGAAGGCACTTTAAATTTATATGACAATGATCAAAATACTCGTATCTTTACAGAAGATGTTTATACAGTCCCACAATATATCGGTCCTTTAGGAAGCGTAAAAAGAAGTATCGCTAACCAAGGTTCGGTTATCTTGGGTAGCGTTGATTCTTGTGTTATTTCTAGCGATGCGATTATCAAAGAAGGTGCGGAATGCACACGTTGCGTTATTATGGCGGGCGCACTTATCGGGCATAATGCGAAAGTCAATAATGCGATTATCGCTCCAGGTGTGGCGATTGAAGATGATGCAAAAATCAATCTTGATAGTGAGGAAATTGTTTTAATCTCAAAGGAGGCCAAGAACAATGAATAAAGTTTTAGGTATTTGTAATCTTCATGATTCTCCGAGTCTTGGACAATTAACTAAGAATCGTCCTGTCGGTGCTTTATCATTTTTAAGTCGTTATGCCTTAATGGACTTCACTCTTTCCAATTTCTCCAATTCGGAAATTGATAAGATTTTAGTCTTAACAGAAAACAATTTATCCGCGGTATTCAATCATACCAAACAAGGTTATGTTTGGATTAATAATACGAGAACGGGATTCTTAAGAATCGCGATGAATGAGAAATTAATTGAATCCGGTAAATTCAATACCGATATCGCTAATATTGATACACATTATTCCATCATCGAAGATTCCAAGCCAGAAATCATCGTTGTCGCTCCATCTTTCTTCTTATATTCATTCGATTTTAGAAAAGCTATTGAAGATCACGAAGAAAGTGGTGCGGAGATTACTTGCTTATATATTAAGACGGAAATAGGCGATCGCGATTACCTCAATTGTGACTCTTTAGAAATTGAAAATAATGGTGTTATCACCCATTCAAGAACTAATGTCGGAGAAAAGAAGAAACAAAATATTTCTTTAGAAGCTTTCATCTTCACCAGAGATGCTTTTGACAAAGTTTTAGCGATGTCTCATAAGGTCAGTGAAATGTATGGCATTAGAAAGACTGTTTCTTATGCGATCAATCGTCACAGATTAATCGTTAGAGGATATGAATTCGATGGCTATGTGGTCCCAATTCTTTCCTTTAACCATTACGTCAATAAATCATTTGAATTATTAGCCTATGAAAATAGACAAAAATTATTCTTTGATGACTGGCCAATCTACACAACCACTCATAACACGCCACCCGCATTATATGGTCCGAAAGCCTTTGTGAAGAATTCATTCGTTGCCAATGGATCAGTGATTAAAGGACATGTCGAGAATTCCATCATCTCTCGTGATGTCATCATTGAAGAGGGCGCGAATGTGCAAAATTGTATCATCTTCACTCTTTCTCATATCGGTAAAGATAGCGACTTAGAATATGTTGTCGCTGATAAGAATGTGAAAGTCTCAGTAGTGAAAAAACTCAAGGGACAAAAAGATGATGTGTTGTTTATTAGACAAGGAGCCAAAATATAATGAGAATTGTCATGGTAGCCAGCGAATGCCGGCCTTATTGTAAGACCGGTGGTTTGGCAGATGTTGTATATTCACTATCGAAAGAATTAGTGACTTTAAATAACGAAGTATCGGTTATCTTACCTTATTATCAAAAAATTCATTTTGACGATAAAAAACCTGCAGAACTTGTAGATTCTTTCATAATTGAGATGTCTTGGAGACACCAAGAGGCGAAGATTTATCATCAAAAATATCTCGGTGTTGATTTCTATTTTGTGCAGCACTGGTATTTTGATAGACCGAACTTTTATGGCGATGGAGATGATGGGGAAAGATTTGCTTTCTTCACTTTAGCCGCACGTGAATTTTTAGCGAGAAGAAAATCAATTCCCGATATTATCCATGTCCATGACTGGCAAGCCGGAATGCTTCCTTGCTTAATCAAGACTAACGATTATTATCGCAATATTTTTAAAAAGACTAAATTTGTCATGACCATCCATAATCCCGCTTTCCAAGGAATGCTCGATCGCGATGCTCTAGGCAATTTATATAACTTACCCGTCTATTTATTTGATGATGGTCAAGTCCGCCTTGACGGTCGTGTTTCCACTTTAAAAGCGGGACTCGTTTTTGCCGATAAGATTACTACCGTCAGTCCTACCCACCGCTCGGAAT
>Ga0256405_10009423_pt1 | contig 13369 bp, 10 predicted proteins | sample RumenRJG_02DNA_FD_189096 | JGI IMG/M metagenome (GOLD analysis project Ga0256405, IMG submission 189096) | Bovine rumen microbial communities from Lethbridge, Alberta, Canada - RJG_02 | ecosystem: Host-associated > Mammals > Digestive system > Stomach > Rumen | place: Canada: Alberta...
ATTTCGAGAACAGTAAACTACGAAAAAGACGGCAAAGTTATTTTTTACGGAATGATGTGCTTGGAATCTTTAATAGCTATAATTTGGGCAGCAGCAGCAATGGATGTATACAGCCTTAATCTTGTTCCTCAAAACATTATTGGTACTGTTAATGTTGTAAATATTGTTGCAAATAAATTTGTTCCGTTTAATTTAGCATTTTTAGTTACTTTAGCAATTATAATACTTCCAATAACTTCCGGCGATACCGCACTTAGAGGTTTAAGAATTACAATTGCAGAAGCTCTAAAACTTGACCAAAAAAAGATTTTTAATCGTCTTGTTATTGTAATACCAATTGTTGTATGTGTTTTATCAATTTTAATTTGGGCAAAGACAAATGCTAACAGTTTCTCATTAATTTGGAGATATTTCACTTTCTTTAATCAGTTAATTGCCATACCTGTTTTACTTTGCGGAGCAATTTATCTGGCAAAATTAAAAAGAAATTATTTTGTAACTCTAATTCCTGCCCTATTTTATGTATTTATAACAATGGCATTTATTTTCAGCGAAAAAATAGGATTTCACTTACCTTTAAAATATGCTGAAATAATCGCAATAGTTATCACTTTTGCAACATACATTTATTTTTGGAAATTAATTAAAAAACCTGAAAATTAATTATAATCAACAACCAAGCACAAGTCTTTTCTGTGTTTTTTACCGTCAAATTCAATTAAATCAATTTCATCATACAGATTTTCAACCGCACGGGAAATCGTTTTTGCATTTTTAGTAACTAAAAGAGTTCTATCGCCTACTGTTTCATATTCAAGATATTTATTTTTTACCGTGTTAAAATGAGCAACTTTTGTTGTTTCATCTAACTTATCAAGTCCTGAAATTACAGAACCGCTTTTTCTTCCTGATGATAAAACAGCTGAAACCGCAAATTCTTCTGACATATCAACAGTTTCGTAATCATCCGCAAATGTTCCCATTGCACATGCCTGCATTAAATAAAATAAATTCTCGTTCATTAATGATAAAACACCTTGACAATCGTGTTCTTGAAACGAAGTATTATATTCTAAAGCAACAACATCTCCCTCGGGTGTTAAAACAGCATCTAAACCCAATATACCAACGTACGGAGTTCCGTTTTGAGCCAAACTGTCTAATGTTGGTAATATCATTTCATGCATAATATATTGTTCAACATCAGATGAAACTTTATAATCAGGAGCATAGCATCCCATACCCGGAGTTAAAAGACCTCCATCACCGTCAAGTGAGAATTTGTAATTGGCTACACTCGAAAGAGGCAGCGCATCGTAACCGTCTGTTACAACATAAAATGAAAATTCATGTCCGTATATAAAATCTTCAATGATAATACGTTGTTCTCCACGTAAAAAAGATTCCTCAATAAATGATTTAGCAATAGAGTAAGAACTGCAAACAAGAGTACCGTTCACTCCTCTATGCTCATCAGTTTTTGTAACAATTGGCATTTGAGAATTTCTTGCATAATCAAATGCCAAATTAGATTTTTCAAAAATACCAAATCTTGCTGTCGGAATTCTTAATTTATACATGAACTTTTTGCCAAAAGACTTACTTGTACATATTTCAGCACTACTTGCAGTAGGGCCGAAAACAAGCTGACCATTATCAGCAAAAAATCCTGCAACATCCGCTTTAATAGCCTTTTCACCCAAAACAACCGTTAAATCAACTCCGTTTTCCATTGCAAATTCCAGCAGTTCAATTGGGGAATCTTCTCTTATATCAACACAAGTGCAAAATTCTTTCATTGCATCATTGCCTCTGGCTACAAATATTTCACCAACACAATCAAGCTCTGATAACTTTTTAGCAAATGCAAATTCTTTTGCACAATTTCCAATAATTAGTACATTTTTACGATTTATTTTTTCCATAAAAAAATTATACTACATAAAAAGGTGAGATTTGTTAAGATATATTAAAATATTTTGATAAATTTTGACTAAAAATATGACTTTCTAAATTTTCTCATTAAACATACAATGTCGAGAGAGAAAAACGCGCGAGAGAGGACTACATAATGGCAAACACTGATTTAATTTCTATTTTTAACAAAGTATTATCACCTGCAGTTGTAAATCCAAAACAACCGCAACAACAAACTGTTCAAACTGTTGAAACAACAAATCCGTTCAACCCTAATCCATTTGTTAGCGCAACAATTGATATGAATAATTATGCAAAAAACAGACCTGTACAGGGCGGTTATTTTGCAGGATACTATAACGGCAAGCCAAATATCGTTGGAAGAAGACTTTTCGTTGAAGTTTAAAAAGGTAAGGTACGATAATATATAATAATGAGCAGGTCATACTAATTAACTTGATTGGTATGACCTCCTTGTATACAATCCTCTATTGATTTGAACATTGTTTCTAAAATTCGGTCTATTGAATCCTGTGTGCTGTATGCAACACGTGGAGTTACTATTACATTTTCCAATTGGGCAAGACGTCTTGTCAGAAACACTTTTGAAATACATTCTAAATTTGATTCTTTAATTTTTGAGGTCATATTATGCGTATTAAAAGCTATTTCTTCACAATCCATAGCATCTAACCCCGCTCCTGCAAGATTTTCCGTAACTATTGCATCATATAAATCCGCTGTGTTAATCAATTCACCTCTTGATGTATTTAAAAGTATTGCACTTGGTTTAATTATTGCAAATTCACGCTTTGAAATCATTTCTCGAGTTTGCTCATTTAAAGGTACATGCAGCGTTATAACATCTGAATTCTGTAATAAGGTTATTTTATCTGTATATTCAACATTATACTTGTCAATAATGTCTTGATTTTTTCTTATATCTAATGCCAGTATCTTCATTCCAAATGCGTGTGCTATTCGGCACATTTCAGAACCGACATTGCCTGTTCCTATTACACCAAGCGTAAGCTTATCCAATTCACGACCTATATAACTGTTATATTCAAAATTAAATTCCCTAACATCTCTTTCTGCTATCAAAATTTTTCGTATAAGAGTAATCATTAAACCGAAAGTATACTGCACAATTGCCTTACTGTCATAATTTTCAACATTCAGAACTTTTATTTTCTTATTGCAGCATTCTTGAATATCAATATGTTCATAACCAGATGAACGTGTTGAAAGTATCATTAAATTATGGAATTTACTTAACACTTCATTATTTACGTTTGAAGTTACGTATACACTCACTACCGTGGTTTCTTCCAATAAATTATCCGGCAGATTGTTTACCGTTGTCTCATTTAAACTTTCTTCAAAAAAGTGAATATCGTAGTCATCAAGACGATTTTGCTTAAAAAAATTCTGCTCTGCTTTTTTGTAGTCAAAAATTAATATTGTAATTGCCATATTTAAACCTCTTTACAAGAATTATCGGCAATTATTTTGAAAAATACTATTAGACAAAAAGATAATGATTTAAGATAAAATTTTATAAAAATTATCAATGAAAAATAATGAAATTTATTTTAAATTGTAAGTGTAGTCTGCTGTGCAGTTATTCTGTGATTATACAGATACATTTCATTTACAGGCACAGTATGAGAAAGGCGGTGTAAGGAACACCGCCTTTGAATTATTTATTTGTTATTATAAGTTGTTTTTCAAGCATAAATTCGTTGAGTTTTTCTTCCAAATGAATTGAAAATCTCTCATTAATCTCTTTTATGAAAAAGCATGGACTTGTTACATTAATTTCCAATATTTTTTCATCAACAACATCCAGTCCCGCCATTGTAATTCCAAGTTTCTTTAATCCTTGCGCAACAATGGTAAATTTTTCTTTTTCGCTTTCCGTGAGAACTGCTTTTTTGATATATTCATCGCTATGCGTGTTAAATTTGAAATCATCCTTAGTTGGAACTTTTAAAACACATTCGTCTAGAACTTCTCCATTTAAAATAATCACTCGCTTGTCGCCGTATTGAATTTGCGGAATATATTTTTGAACCATACAAATACTTTTAAAATTGTTTGTAAGTGTTTTAATTATGCTTAAAGTGTTTTTATCACCGCTTTTTAAATACATAACGCCTGAGCCAAAGCAGTTATTTAAAGGTTTCAAAACAATTTCATTATGTATATTTAAAAATTCTTCAATCTCATCTTTTGAAGCTGTAACAATATTTTCAGGCATAAACTCTCTAAAAAGATTTGCGTGTAATTTTTCGTTAAAATCTCTTATAGCCTTTGTATCATTAATAATTTGAGTTTTTTCTCTGTCTACAAAATCAAAAATGTATGTTGCGTTGATATAATCACTATCTACAGGCGGATCAGGACGGAAAAATATTTTTTCAAAATCTTCCAAAACAAAATCCATCAGTTGTTTTTCATAAAAAATGTCATTATCTTTCTGATATGTTTTGTAACACTTTGCGCAGCCTTTACCGTTTTTTAATGAAAAATTATCAATTGTTGTAATGTATGTTTCTACATTATTATCAAGCAATCCCTTAATCATCCAAAAATTTGTAACAAGCTGATTAAATTCAAAATATTTCAATTCAATTCTGTCAATGACAACAAGCATTTTTCTCATAATAACCACCTTACATTAATTTACATAAAAACCGTTCGATTTAAAATAGTCGAACGGTTTAATAATTTTTATATTCTAAAGACTTAAAGAGCTGCTTTTGCAGTTTCCATAACAACTTGGAAAGCTTCTTTATCATTTACAGCCAAATCAGCAAGCATTTTTCTATTTACGATAATGTCAGCTTTTTTGCAAGCATTTACGAATCTTGAATAGCTCATACCATTTTCTCTAACAGCAGCGTTAATTCTGATAATCCATAATCTTCTCATATTGCGTTTTGTAACTTTTCTGTCTCTGTAAGCATATTTTAAAGCTTTCATAACAGCAATATTAGCTACTTTAAAAATTCTGCTTCTAGCGCCTTTAAAACCTTTAGCTAATTTTAATATTTTTTTATGTCTGTTGCGACATACATTACCACGTTTAACTCTCATTGTTCACTCACTCCTATCTTGAATACTTCTTGTACGGTAATTCTTTTGAAACTAAATCTACTTGTGAAGCAGCGATTTCTGTTGTTTTGAACAGTTTTCTTTTTCTGCTTGAAGATTTGTTTGCAAGTAAGTGTCCAATACCTGCTTTTCTGCGGGTAATTTTACCTGTACCGGTAACTTTGTAACGTTTAGCACCGGATTTGTGTGTTTTCATCTTTGGCATTTTGTTTCTCCTTTACTTTGTAATAAGCACCCACACGACATTTGGTATACCAACACCAAAACATCGGCTTTACGGTGTAAAAAAATTTTACTATATCAAAAATTAAATGCAAGCAAATGTAAAGTAATAAATATTTTTGTGTTAATATAAAAAAGCAAGTCGGAGTGGTGAAATGGTAGACACGTGCGTTTCAGGTGCGTATGGAGCAATCCGTGGGGGTTCAAGTCCCCCCTTCGACAAATAAAAGGGATATTGACCGAAGTCAATATCCCTTTTATTATGAAGTTGGGTCGGGCTGGAATCACCTTTTGGGGTTCAGCGCGAGTGAGCTGAGGGCGAAGGTCTTTTCTTTGGAAGAAACAAAGTTTCTGAAAAGAAAAACCGTAGACCCGTTAAACGCGAACGAGCAAGACAAGTCCCCCCGTCGACATTTGCTTTTGCCTTTTAAAATCAAGTCTTTTAAGTATTTGTATTATTTACTGTGTCCATTTTATGTCCATTATTGTTTTTGAATTAAATTCTAGTTATATGAATTGAGAATTTGCATAGCTTTTTGCTTTTCTGCTGATGTGGTATGTCTATATCGTCTTGTTGTTGCTATACTTGTATGCGCTAAAATGTCTTGTATAACTGCTAAATCAATTTCTTTTTCTCCTAATCTTGTACCTACTGTATGTCTTAGACCATGAAAACCTATATTAGCGATATTTGCTTTTTTACATGTCTCTGCAAAAGCTCTATCTATTCGTTTTTCACCGTAAGGGGTATTTCTTTCTTGATTAGTTTAATTTCAGTATCGGTACTATCAAAGCTGTCAATTACTTCTTGCATAAGGTTTTCTTTTCATTGTTACCTCCTTATATATTAGAACCCTAAAACCGACTTTTTTTCTTTTGTCTAGTTTTAGGGTTTCAGTTCAGGTTTCACTTGCGCTTTTATCATATTTTAAAATAAAAGGCGATTTTGATAAATCAAAATCGCCTAAATTTGTCTGTTAAAATCTATCCCTATATTTATTCCTCATCTTCCTCTCCGGATTCTGTTTTTTCAACCGGATCCGCAACTTGTATACCCATAGCTCTCAGTGATGTGCGTGCTTTTGGTGCAAGTGCCGTGTCGGCAAAATTTTCTAATATTGTTTGATAGCATTCAACTGCTTCTTGTTTCATTTGTCTTTTTTGATATAAATCTCCGGCTTTATAGTATAGCGGCGCTAAACTTGGGTCAGGTGCTACAAGCATTTGATTATCGAGTTTAATTTTTACTTCTATAAGATTTTGGTTATCTTCGGGTGATAGTAAAGCGTGTCCGTATACCTTTTTTGTTAAGGTATCAATAGTTGTAGTCATTGCTTCAATGTCTTCAGCACTTATTTTTTTTGATTTTTTAGCAGCTGAAGCATCCATTGTGAATGCTATAATCACAAATACTGCTGCTAAAGTTAGTGTCAATATTTTTTTCATTACCCGTCCCCTTGTGTTTATATAATATAAAAAAACTTGCAATTTGACCTCAATCAAATGTATGATTATTTATATGAAAATCATACAAAAAGTTTATCAAATGTTTATTCTCGGAACAAAAGGGGATAACCTTGTAAATGCCTTGGGTAAAGGTCTTGGAGGAGTTATCTTTTTTAAAGATGACATACATTCAAAAGATGATTTTAAAAATTTGATAAAAAATTTGTCATGCCATGCTAAAATCATGCCATTTTTTTCAATTGACCAAGAAGGCGGAAGAGTAGAGCGAACAGAAAATATTTGGGGTGGAAAAAAATATTTAAGTGCAAAACAAGCTTATGAAAAAGGCTTAGATTTTTTGGAAAATCAAACCCAACAAATTTCTGATGAATTAAAGGATTATGGTATAAATTTGAATTTTGCACCGTGTTGTGATGTTAATACAAATCCTGAAAACCCGATTATAGGAGAAAGAGCATTTTCTTCAAATCAGGATGAAGTTATTGAAGGTGCAAAAGTTGTTATAAATACATACAGAAAAAACAATATTGTTTCATGTATAAAGCACTACCCAGGTCATGGTGATGCAAATTGCGACAGTCATCTGACATTGCCGACAATAGACTTGTCTTTAAAGGAAATGGAAGAAATACACATAAAACCATTTAAAGCCTTGATTAAAGAAGATTTAGCGGATATTGTCATGGTGGCTCACTTGCATTGTACTTGTTTTGACAGAGATATTATACCGTCATCTTTAAGTAAAAATGTAATTGATTATTTAAAAAAATATTATGATGGTTTAATTTGTTCAGATGATATGGTAATGAAAGCCTTAGATAATTACGAAAATGCCTGTGAAACTGCAATTAGAGCAGGCGTAAATATGTTTATTTACAGAAATTCCGATAATAAAACACTTGAGATTGTAGAAAATATTGCGAAAAAAGCAGAACTTGATGTTACGCTCAAAAAGTGTATTGAAGAATCTTATGAAAAAATTATAACTTTAAAGAAAAAATATGGTTTAGTATAAATTTGACATATAAGTATAGATTATTTTAGATGCTTGTTGAATGAAATTCTTTCCTGATGGCGAATTATATGGTCTGTTAGCCATGATAACTACAATATATTTTCTTCCGTCAGGCATGAAAACAATACCTGCATCCCCAAGCATAGAACCAATATCACCGGTTTTATGAAGTAATGTAGCTCCCTTACCTAGACCTTGCGGAATTAAGCGGTCATTTTTAACGTGGCTCATATAATCAACAATATATTCTCTCGAATTTATACTTAAAAAAGTAGGATTATCTAAATTAAACAGCATTGTTGCCATATCGTTTGCTGTCGTGTAATTTGTACCTCTTAAATCAGGAAGCCAAGTTTGAATATGGGTATTTTTTATACCCCAATTTCTAATATCAGAATTAACAGAATTCATAGAACCTAATTTTGACATTAGCATATTTGTTGCGGAATTATCAGACTCTTGAATCATTACTTTTGCAAGCTCATCAATAGTAAACCTTTTACCTACGGAATGATATTGCAAATTACCTGAACCCGAAGCTTTATAGTAATTTGTTAAATACATCTCATCGTAGATTGACAATTTATTAGCTTCAATAGATTTGAATAAACTTATCAAAACAGGAACTTTAATAATACTTGCCGCAGAAAAAGTTTCATTTCCGTTTATTTCTGCGTATTTACCGGTGTTGAAATCCCAAACAAGAATTGCAGGATGAATTGTAGGATATTTTTCCATTAATTCTTCTAAGCTTTTTTCAAGTATTGTTAATTCTTCGGTTTTGTATAAAGGCGTCATTAACGGTTTTTTGGTTTCAGCCGGAACTAAAGCACGCCTGTTTTCAAAAATCGTATTTGATAAATAATTGGTAGTAGGAAATAAAATTTTATAATAATCTGCTTTTATGTGAGAATAATTTTGTTTGCCTGTAAAAAGCGGTATGGTTATATCGTGAAACATTGTAGGTAAAACGAAATATCCTACACAAGCAAAGAATATCATTGAGACAAGCTGCGCTAAGGGATTAATTCTTTTTCTTTTCTTAGGTTGAATTGCGTTTTGAACTTGTTTTCTTGGTCTTGTCGTTCTAACAGGCACATTAACATAAGAATAAGCTTGCGGATAAGCATAATTTCTTATTGTTTTTATAGCTTTATTGTGTGCCATTTGCGGCATTTACCATATCCCCCACAACTATATAAATTCTATACAATATAATATTACTATCGTAATTAAAATTTGAAAATCATACGTTTAATGTATTTTTTGCTTGCATTTAAAATTTTTCGTGCAATAATTTAAGTACGGTCGTCTTAAGAGTAATAGTATTTATATACTTAAACCGTTTGTTACACCCTTAAGTAAGAAAAAGAAAGTGAAACCTGTATTGGATGGGTGCTCCTGAATTTAATTTTAAATATTTGAAAGAAAACGCTACAGCAGGCAGTTGGCGTAGAGGTTACGAGTATTACACAAAAGATATGATACTTGAATCTTATCCTGAAAAAAACTTTTATATGGGTAAGGTAAAAGGGAGTTTTCAAGATTCATATAATACAGATTTAATTTTTAAAAAGAATAAAGTTGAAGCAAGGTGCAATTGCCCGTTAAAAGAAGAATGGTGTAAACATGCGGTTGCGGTTGCTATAAAGGCAATAGATGAACACGCTTATGAAGATTGGCTAGAAACAAAATTCGGTATTGAAGCAGATTACAGCGATGAAAATACAACACTTTCAGAGCCTCCAAAAGGTAATTATATTTTTCACTTTAATCCGAAAAGAAAACCTAATTTCTTTTCAATACTTGTTATGTCAAGAACTACAGGCAAAGTTGTAAGGGCAATAGAACCTATTTTATTGGGTTTAATTGAGGCTCAAAAAAATGATTCAACTTTTATATTAAATAATTCTCAAAAGGTTGAAGTTGCTATTTTTCAACAAATTTTAAAAACTGCACGTCAGGATAAAAAAGCGGGCTGGTATGATATTCCGATACCTAAATTTGCTCCGATGTTTCCATTACTGGCTGTAGCAGATGAAGTTTTAGATGAAAAAACAAAAAAAAGAATTAAATTTACTGATAAAGAATGGCGTTTGGTATTGGCAGTAAACAGTTCTCCAAACGGTAATATTATGCTTGAATTATATTGGAAACGCCCTGATAAAGACGATATTGTTCCTTTTGAAGAAGTAAGATATTTTTCAAGACAGATAAAATGGGGCAGATATAAAAATGTTATATTCCCAACAAATGTATCAATGAATGCTGTGCCTCAAAATCTTATTAAATCAACCTTTACGGATTTAAAGGATGCTGAGGGCGGTAAATTTATTTATGAAGAATTGCCGAAGCTGCAAGAACTTATAGACGTTGAAGTATCAGAAACAATTAGTAAATTGTTCCTTGAACAGCGTCCGCCAAAGAAAATTGTAACACTTGGCATAGATTACGACCAATCATTAAAGGCTTCATTAGAATTTGAATATGACGGTGTTCGTGTACCTTTTTCAAAGACGGCGGAAAAAACTCCTTACGTTACAGTAAAACGTAAAGAAGATGATATGGTTTATTGGGTTAAACGTAATATAAAACACGAAATAGAAGCTTATCAAATGCTTTTGGCTTGCAGATTTGTCCCTATGCAGACAAATAACCTTGCAATGGACAAAGAAAACGCTATTGATTTTTATAATTATTATATGAGTAAAGCCGGTGAAGGCTGGGTATTTGAAGAAAAAGATGATGTAAGTTTCTTTAAACTGGTTGAAGAACCGTTTAAAATGTGTGCAAAAATTGATTTTTCAGAGGATTCAAAAGATAGTTTTGAAATTCAATTATATGGTCAAGTTGGCGAAGATACAATTAATTTTGACGAGATATACGAAACAATTCAAAATAATGAAAAATACAGTCGAGTAAGAAGTTTAGGATTTGTGGAATATCCTGCCGAAGATATTTATGCAATGATGAAATCATTTAATTCATTTGACGCATACAGAAATGACGAAAATAAATTTTTGGTAAAAACATATCGTGCAGGTTTGGTTCAGGAATTACAAACGAGAGGATTTGAACTTGTTCTAAGTGAAGAATTCCAAAAATTCTGGTCGCAAATATCATCATTCTCAACAGAAGAAGATTTACAACTGCCTAAAGGTGTTCATGCTGAGCTTCGTGAATACCAAATGAAAGGTTTCAGCTGGTTATGGTTTATGTATAAATATGGCTTAAACGGTATTCTTGCAGATGATATGGGTCTTGGTAAAACATTACAAGCTTTGAGTTTAATCCAAAAAGCCAAAGAAACTGACGGGGATATGCCTGTTTTGGTTGTTTGTCCGACTTCTGTTGTGTTTAACTGGGAATCAGAAATTCAAAAATTTACACCTGATTTAACTTGTTTAAAGCTTGCAGGTGTAGACAGAAAAAATCTGTTCTCGGAAATTCCAAATTACGATGTTGTAATAACAAGTTATGCGTTAATAAGACGTGATATTGAGGATTTAAAAGAAATAAAATTCAGATATGTAATTCTTGATGAATCGCAAAATATTAAAAATGCTATGAGCCAAACAGCTCAATCCGTAAAACAATTAAATGCAGACCACAAATTGGCACTTTCAGGTACACCGATTGAAAACAGACTTGAGGAATTATGGTCGGTATTTGACTTCCTAATGCCGGGCTTTTTATTCAATGTTGCTGAGTTTAATTTCAGATACGTTAATCCGATTATGGAACGGGGCGATAAGACAGTTGAAAAACGTTTAAAAATGCAAATTTATCCGTTTATCTTACGTCGTATGAAACGTGATGTTGCAAAAGACTTGCCGGATAAAGTTGAAAATATTGCATACTGTGAAATGACTCCTGATCAAAAAGACTTCTACCTTGATGTACTTGACAGTACTAAAGAAGAATTGTTTAAATCTATTGAACAAAACGGTCTTGAAAAGAGCAGAATGTCAATATTCTCAGCATTATTACGTTTACGTCAAATATGCTGCCATCCTCGTTTGTACGATAAGGAAATGGTTAAAGGCGATATTCAATCAGGTAAATTTGAACATTTAAAAGGCATGCTTGAACAAATAATTTCGGAAGGTCATAGAGTGCTGTTATTCAGCCAATTTGTAGACATGCTCGATATTATAAAAGGCTGGTTAGAAAGAACAGGAATTCCGTATGAATACTTGACAGGTAAGACAAAAGATCGTCAAGGTGCTGTTGAAAGATTTAATTCAACTTCAAGTATTCCTATTTTCTTAATTAGCTTAAAAGCCGGCGGTACAGGTTTGAATTTAACCGGCGCAGATTACGTAATTCACTATGACCCTTGGTGGAATCCTGCAGTTGAAGATCAGGCAACAGACCGTGCTTACCGTATCGGTCAAACAAAGAAAGTATTTGTTTACAGAATTATTACTAAAAATACTGTTGAAGAAAAAATACAAAAACTTAAGTCTATCAAACGTAACCTTGTTGACAGCGTAATTTCTGTTGACAGAAACATTACAAAATCGCTTACAATTGACGATATTAAAGAAATTTTCTCTGTTGATTAGTTACTCTGATATTTAATTAAAGATCTGCACATTAAACCGTCGAGCTATGATTAGTTTTCGCCGATTTATTAAGTTTTATGTACATCAAATAGATGAAAACATGTTGATTTTTCTAAATTCATCATTAAACATGCCGATGTAGAGAATGACATAGCATAGGAGAGATTATTATGGGCATGGCAGCATCACAGGCGAGGTTTTTGAACCTAACCGCACGTAAAACGAATATAGAATATCATGGTCAACAGATAAATCAACAAAGAACAGAGTTATCAAATGAGTCGGCAAATTTGTATAACCAAATGTTGTCATTGCAAGTACCTGTGCCGCCAAATACTCAAGATTATACAAAAGTAGAGTATTCGTTTATGATGCCTGGTGGCGATACAGAAGCTGATATTACACAAATTGTAAAAGAGACTGGTGGAACAGGTTATGCCGTAGTATTTGCATATACACAAGTAGAATTAGGTATGCCGCCTTGTGCTGATAACCAAAAATCAACAGTTACAAAAGTTACTTCACCATCGTTAGTATACACAGTTACAACAAAAGATGGCAGATCTTTTGAAGCTACGAAATATACAGGTAGTGCGACAGGTACGGAAGCTCAAAAACAAGAGTACAAGATACATGGCGATGCAGAAGCAAAACTTAGAACTGATTTAGGATTAACAAACAGTGATAATGTATATTATATTAATGTAGGTACAGAAGAAAATCCAAAATATCAATATTATGTAGATACTCAAATGGATACTGCAGCAGCAAGTCATGGTGCTTTAACATATTATACCGCAACCGATATAGAAGTTCCATATGAGGACAGATATTCAGGCTGTACAATAAACAGAGATAAACAAAATAGAGTACAAAGCTTTACTACAAGTGATAATACTACTTTCGCCGTAACAACAAAAACAGTTACCGATGAGGCAGCATATAATGATGCAATGAATGAGTATACATATCAATCATACTTGTATGAACAAGAAATGAATAATATAAATGCAAAGACATCAATAGTCCACGCACAAGACCGCGAATTAGAATTGAAGTT
>Ga0256405_10009424_pt1 | contig 13367 bp, 9 predicted proteins | sample RumenRJG_02DNA_FD_189096 | JGI IMG/M metagenome (GOLD analysis project Ga0256405, IMG submission 189096) | Bovine rumen microbial communities from Lethbridge, Alberta, Canada - RJG_02 | ecosystem: Host-associated > Mammals > Digestive system > Stomach > Rumen | place: Canada: Alberta | collected...
GCACAAATTTCACATATTTGACATGAAGAGAATTTAGGGATTATAGTAACCACGGAAGTACAATAACTTTTCAATAATCAGGTGGTTCTCACATTTTTAATTCCTACAGTAAACTTACGCCGTCTTAAATTATTGATTTTAATGATAATTTTTACAATATGTTTTATAATACTTGTAGTATTTAGAACGTGAGACGGTAATTCCTAAAGGAGTTACCGTTAAAACAAAAATTTAATATGGAGGCGGATTTATGTTACATGAAATTACCTTTTACAGACATCCAACTGGCTGATTGATGCCGGAGTTAAGAATGTTTACACTGAGCTGTACCCGGGATATCGTCATGAGATACATAATTACAGTGATATTAAAGATGATGTAGAGGATGGTATCATCAGTTTTATGGATGAGAACTTACCTGAATAAATATGTGTATATAATATTTTGACCCAGACTTTCGATAATCAGAAGGTCTGGGTCTTATTGTTATGTGAAATCACGCACAATTTTTATGTACTCACTGGCATGGAAAGGCAAATAGCTGTTTTTCCTGTATGCGGCAACAAAATCTATAGTAGTGCATGGATTACCTATGGAAAAATATTTCAGAGGTTTGTCAAATTTCATGTGTTTCAGGTGTGTCTCGGTAATGAAACAGACACCATAATTTCTCGAAGCAAGTTCTGCCTCTGCACGTATATTACTGGTTTCCAGTACAATGTTTGGAGTCAGGTGTTTTTGTTTAAATAATCTATCTACTATGCTTCTGGTACGCTGCCCTGGTATTTGCATTATTATTTCCTGGTCTTTTAAATCTTTTAAATCTATATGTGGGTATTTGCAGCCTTTTAAAGTTTGTGCAAGTTCACAGAGTGGATTATCAGGAGACATAACCATAACAACCTCTTCGTGGCTTATGATTTCATGCTCTATGTAAGGATTGGAATCCAGTCTATTGTAAAAAGCCAGATCGATCTCGCCATTTAAAAGTAGTTCATTTAACTGACTGGAATTAGACTCCCTTATATTGATTTTGACATTAGGGTACAGGCTATGAAAAATAGGTAAGCTACACGGGAGCATATATGTACCTCTCATGGCAGGAAATCCTACTTTTAACATACCTGAATTGTTTTTGATAATGTCTCCAACCTCGTGGTCCAGTTCCTGCTTTATGTTTAGTATCTCTCTGGCATGAAGTATGTAACGCTCTCCTATATAGGTGGGAACATATTTATTACCGATCCTATTAAATAGAGGCTGTCCTATTATATTTTCTGTATTCTGTAGAAATCTGGAAAGAGAGGGCTGGCTTAGGTATAGCGCCTCTGCGGCTTTAGAAATATTTCCATATTTTTCTATGGCCAGAATATAAGTCATATCTTTAAAATCCATAAAGTTTCTCCATACAATTCATACATTAAAATGGTCATATATATCATTTTTCTTCTCTTAATATTCTATCATATAATTATGCATAAAACGCATAAACTTTATCGAATAAATGCATTAGATTTATAGTTATAGCGATGGTATTGTATGTTTAGAGATAAACAGATGCGCATTGTTCATTGATAACTTAATAGGGATTTACTTCATCGATCATAGACGAAGGATCCTAGTTCGGGTGTAACCGATGTATTTCGGTATATCCGTCACGTATATTTCATGTTCCTGTGATGTAGGCCATGAAGTATTGATAGGAGGTTTATATGAATCAGGTGCATAGGCATACTTTAAAACTACCGGTTACAATTATGAGAGGTGGTACAAGTAAGGGAGTATATTTACTGGAAACAGATCTTCCGAAAGATAAGAAAGAGTGGGACGGGCTTCTGCTTAGATTGATGGGCAGTCCGGATAAAAAACAGATTGATGGACTTGGAGGATCACAATCTGTCACCAGTAAAGTCGGCATTATAAAAAGATCAGATAGAGAGGATGCCGATGTTGATTATACATTCGCCCAGGTCTCAGTTGATAAGCCAATAGTAAGCTACAAGGGTAATTGTGGAAATATTTCTTCTGGTGTTGGTCCATTTGCCATTGAAAAGGGATTGGTTAAATCAAATGATGGAATTACAAAAGTAAGAATATTCAATACAAATACAAATAAGATTATAGTAGAAGAGGTCAATACACCGGGAGGACAGGTTGCCTATGATGGTGATTTTGAAATCGCTGGAGTACCGGGGGCGGCATCACCAATAAAGCTTAAATTTTTAAATCCTTCAGGAACTCTCGGAAAGGGTCTTCTTCCTACAGGAAAAGCGGTAGACATTCTTCAGGTTCCTGAGTTTGGCGATGTTGAAGTGTCTATAGTAGATGCGGCCAATCCACTTGTATTTGTCAGGGCAGAAAGCCTTGGTCTTACCGGCGGTGAGTCACCGGACGAAATAAATGCTGATCAGGAAAAACTGGTGCTCCTTGAAAAGGTCAGAGGACTTGCAGCTGTTAAGCTTGGCCTGATTGATGATTATACAAAGTCAGCATGGGAAACACCCGGAATACCAAAAATGACCTTCGTTGCAGAAGCGGCAGATTACACTACTGCTGATGGAAAAATCATTAAAAAGGAAAATATCGACCTTTTGTCCAGGATGATGTCTATGCAGAAAGCACATCCTAGCTACGCCATGACTGGAGCTATGTGTACAGCAGCTGCTGCAGTTGTCAGGGGCAGTGTAGTCAATCAGGTGTTAAGGGCTGATGCTGATACCCAGTTCATACGTATAGGTCATGCAAGTGGAATACTTGAATGTGGAGTGGATTATCAGGATAAGAACTATGAAAATAGCATACCTGATATAGAAGATACATTTGGATTTAGAACAGCAAATTTGATCATGGAAGGTTATGCTGTTATCAGAATGGATCAATAATAGAAAGTTTAGAGTTTAGGAGATTGATATATATGAATTACGCAGCTATTTCACTTGTAGTACTCGCCGTAGTTGTTGCGGTCGGGTTTATCAAAAAAATAAATATCGGATTCTTTTCTATCGGTGCAGCCTTTATCCTCGGAATGGCTGGAGACATGACAGCAAAAGAGATCACTAAGGGATTTTCAAGTTCTATGTTTGTAACACTCGTGGGAGTTACATTTCTCTTTGGTATGGCATCTCAGAATGGAACTTTGGATCTGTTTTCCAAAAAGGTTGTAGCTCTTGTAGGTAAAAGAACATATCTTATTCCGATTTTGATGTTTGCACTATCAGCATTTATTTCTGCTATCGGACCTGGACATATTGCAGCAGGAATCCTGATGACCACATTTGCAGTTTATCTTGCTTTTGAGCTTGATATTAATCCTATGGCCACAGCACTTTATGCAAAATTGGGTGCCAATGCAGGCTGTGCATCACCGCTGTCAATGACTGGTATTCTTGCAAAAAATCTGAGTGAGCCTCTGGGCTATTCCGGATTTGGACTTCATTTATTTTTGACTACCTTACTGGCTGGATTTATTTTTACAGGGATCATGTATGTGGTTTATAAAGGATATAAGGTAAAAGGCGATAATCCTTTAAAGTTTTCAGATATTCCTGCATTTAATCGTGATCAGAAAATTACAATGGCTGCAATAGCAGTTATGGTCATCTGTTGCATTGGTTTTAAACTTGATACTGGACTTTTTGCATTTGTAGCTGCAGCAGTACTTATACTACTTGGCTGTGCTGATGAAAAGAAGGCGATAAAGCAGATTCCTTGGGGAACACTTATCCTTATCTGCGGTGTTGGCTTACTTGTAAATGTAATAGATGTACTTGGCGGTATTACACTCATTTCTGATTTCTTAAGTTCTCTTATGTCACAGAGAACAGCAGTCCCAATCATGGCGGCAACTTCAGGAGTTTTGTCATGGGTTAGCTCAACCACAGGTGTTGTTATGCCGACTCTTTATCCAATCGCAGATAATATCGTCAAGACTTTTGGAGGCGGAGTTGATTATGTGGAGCTCATCTCTGCAATAACTGCAACATCTTTTGCTGCTGCTATCAGCCCTTTATCTACTGGTGGTGCGATCATAATGTCATCATATTCTGCAGCCAAGGAAACTACTACTGACGAGATGAATAAAATGTTCAGAACCTTGTTCCTCATTTCAGTTATGAATGTTCTTTTGAATGTAATAATGTCTGCAATTGGCGTGTTTAGCTTAGGCGGATTAGTATAAGACTATATATTTATGAAATAATATAATCATGATACTGTAAAAAGTACAAAGGCTCATTTTGTCTCAGGAACAGATTCGGCACAGGAAATCGCGGATCTTTTGGAGGGGATAAGGCTTATGGATGAGCATAGTTTTAATGAAGAGATGAATAAACACAGTGTATCCGTGGGAAGATCTTTGCCTTGTTGTTTCCGAACATGAATGGCAGATGGGCGACATTTGAATGGGGATAGACGAATTTTTTCTGATGGGAGAACAAAGAATACACTCTTTATAGAAATAGGTGAATAAAAGCATCGATGATGAAACTGCAACTCTATAACAGGAGACTATGGCAAAGTGTAATGTATGTTATCGGCATTGTGAAATAAGAGAGGGAAGTTATGGGTTTTGCGGTGTCAGGACCTGCAGGGAAGGGATAGTGGTTCCGGAGAATTACGGGATGCTTACTTCCATTGCTTTGGATCCTATAGAGAAAAAACCGCTGAGAAGATTTATTCCCGGAAGTCTTATTCTGTCTGTAGGGAGCTACGGCTGTAATCTTCGTTGCCCATTCTGTCAGAATTACAGTATCTCATGGTCAGAAGAGGTTTGTGACAGCAGAAAGAGAGCCAGATATGTGGCTCCGGAGACATTGGCACAGGTAGCGGAAGAGCAGAAGATAAATGGAAGCATAGGGGTGGCTTTTACATACAATGAGCCACTGATATCTTTTGAATATGTTTTGGACACCGCAAAGCTCCTTGTTAAAAAAGGGTTGAAAACCGTGCTTGTGACCAATGGAATGGCTGATGTGGAGGCAGTTAAAGAGCTGCTTCCTTATGTGGACGCCATGAATATAGATTTAAAGGGGGTTTCAGACAGGTATTACCGGGATGTTCTGAAAGGTGACCGCAGGATGGTTATGAACTTTATAGCTGAAAGCGTAAAGTACAGTCATGTGGAGCTGACGACGCTTATCGTTCCCGGTGAAAATGATTCCGAGGAAGAAATGTCTCAGCTTAGTGCCTGGGTAAGTTCGCTGGACCCATCAATCCCACTTCATATATCGAGATTCTTTCCACGTTTTCATATGATGGACAGAATGGCAACGCTGGTGGATAAGATATACAGGTTAAAGACAGTTGCGGAGGAAAAGCTGCGGTTTGTATATACAGGTAACTGCTGAGTCTTCTACGGCTCATACTCTACAAATTTTAATCATTTCAATGAATGCCTGCACCTGAGGAATTTTTATATATTCCGGACGGTACAAAAGGTAAGTTTTCCGACATAGGGAAGGATGGACTTGGAAACCGGGGTAGGAACAAGTCCTTTTTTTGATCTTATGTACAACTGACATCCAAGCTTTTTTATTCGTTTACATTTATTATTGTTTGTTTTAATTGCGGCAATGGGTATAATAATAGGCTATGCGCCTTATAAAACAAGCGCGATAATCACGCCGGCTTAAAAAGACTGGAAGCATAAGGTTTGGTGGAAAGAAAACTATAGAAACAGGATTTAAATGATGGAAAGAAACAACAGAAGTGAAAAAGATAGCGCAGCAACACCGGCAGCAAATGGATGGGCACTTACGCCCATATTGATATTTCTGATACTGTATCTTGGAAACGGCATATATTTTGAATGTATCAGACCCATTGAAGGGGAGATGGGATTTTATATCATATCCGTTGTGGTTGCCTTCGGTGTTGCGCTGATTGCGGCATTTCTTCAAAACAGAAAGCTGTCATTTGATGAAAAGATCCATCTGTGCGCTCAGGGAATAGGCGATGATAATATTACTGTCATGCTGTTTATTTTCCTGCTCTCGGGAGCATTCAGCGGGATAGCGGGAAAAGCCGGAGGGGCACTCAGTACAGCCAACATGCTCCTCAAATAAAAATAGCGTTTCCTTCAGCTATACTGACTCTGGTGGTGATTCTTTTCCTGTCGTTGAACGGCAAAACAGCGCCCATGGGCAGTTTTGATTATGATATTCTTCTTGCGGCGCCGTATTTTGCTGTGCTTATACTGGCACTGTGTGGTGTTAATGTTTTTGCGGTACTGATGATAGGCATTGTACTTTATCTTATAGCGGGCATGATGCTGGGATCACTTGATTATGTCGGTGCATTTTCCGCTATGGGAAGCGGAACAGCCGGAATGTTTGAAACCATGATAGTAACAGTGCTTGTGACTTCAATATCAGCACTTATGAAAGCAGGGGGCGGGTTTGCGGCAATTCTCGATTTCATAAAAAAACGGGCAAACGGTAAAAAAGGAGGTATGGCAGGTATCGGTCTTCTGACCGCTTTTCTTGATATAGCCACCGCCAACAATACAGTGGCTATAGTCATAGCAGCTCCGATTGCTAAAGAAATCAGTGATGAGTATGGTGTATCGGGCAGAGTCACAGCTTCTCTCCTGGATACATGTTCCTGTATAGCCCAGGGAATCATCCCCTATGGTGCACAGCTTCTGATAGCTTCATCCCTCTCCGGGATAAGCAGCATGGAGATCATCCCCTGGCTTGTCTATCCCTTCGTACTTTTGATTTTTGTTGTGATATCGATCCTCAGGGAAAAGAATAAAAAAATATCGCCCACTCTGCTTGCAGTAGAACCATCGTGGATACTCATCCGATTCAGGAGATAAAGGTGGTTCGTCAGATACACATGGCGGAGCAGGCGATTCATCAGGCAATAATGAAAACGCTTCAGAAGATTCATCCGGAAACAATAAATCAGACAATGAGGATGATGTTAATTCCGGTGATAAAAAGGATTCAGATTCCGAAAATGAAAATACCGATAAGGATAATACAGATTCCGATTCAAACATAGATGAAGGACAGGTATCTGATGAGTCTGAGAACCCGGAGGAAAAATCCGATGAAGATGAAGTTGTCGAAGGAGAAACCGAGGACAAAACAACAGAGGCAGAAGAAGTGAAGGAAAGCGAAACAGAACCGGAGGAGTCACTTCCCGAGGAAAGCCTTCCTGAAGAGACAAAGCCGGAGGAGACATTGCCTGAGACAACAGCTGCAGCTGCAAAGCAGAAGGTGAAGGAAAAAGAGTATCTCACCATGGAAGATATAGCCGGGACATGGACCATAGATGAGATCACCACTTACAGCTTCAAGGCAGACGGTACAGGAGCTCTCATTTTACCTAAGAACAAGTACAGCTTCAAGAACACTCTTGAAGAAGACGAGATGAAGATCGACTTCGAAAACAATAAGCTTCGCGACAGTACTTTTAAGGTATCTCTTACAGATGAAGTCCTGACCCTTAAGTGCCTTGATGAGTATTTTGAAAATGAATATGAACTTCATAAACTTGAAGAATGATTTATTGAAGTAAAAGAATCATTACAATCTGTTATAGAGTTATAGAAAATGCCCTTCGAAAAGTAAGGGCATTTTCTTATTGAAAAAACTTTTTTGATTACCCGATATCATTAAGCAGCGCTGTTGCTGATGTGACTATATCCTGGGCAAATCCTTTATTAAGTAATTCCTGTGCAGTAGAACCTGTACGCAGGAGTTTAACAGCTTTTGATAATTCATTTATGCCTTCGGAGCGACCTTCGGCAAGACCGGTGGCACGACCCTCGGCAAGACCTTTTTCAAGACCTTTTTCAAGACCTTTAGCCAAACCTTCGCGTTCTGCTTCTGCTTTTGCCGCCTCAAACTCCGGACGCATCAGTTCTTTAAGAGCTTCACACATATCTGTACCCTCCTTTAATTTGTCGAATAATGCTTTGTTTTCTGCCATGGCCAATTGAAGTATGGAATCAGCATTCAGTTTGTCATCTTTTTCGATAAGGTCTCTGGCAGATAATACAAGACGTTCACCGGCTGTTTCGTCCATTCTTGAGGTCAATGCCATAAGCCATTGATGTTCGTTTGGATTTAGCCTTGATGAGACCACCAGCTGTGTCGGGAAAAGAATCTTTTCTCCGGACACATAGTATACGCCGGGATACCTTTCGTTCAGTATACAATTATTACTTTTAAACCATCCGTACAATGATCTGGGCATCCTTTCCCGGACAAGAGAGATGGTTATGTCGGAAGACTTGATTCCGTCTTCCTTTGAGTGATTCGCCTTGTAAAGGCAGGCATAGGCCAATGTCTTAAAATACTCATCGATTCCCAGAGAATCCTCCGGGGACTTGTATTCAAAAATGTTGTACCCTTTGAAAAATCTGCCGATCTCGTTCTGGATGTTTACATCCTGTAGTTTCTTGATGACCAGTAAGTCAATCTGTATAGGCTTTGTATTAAGAGTATGCTCTGATTCGAAGCTAAGGTCTTTTTTATTGGCCCTTAGCTCCAGCTTGATCGCCGCGCAAAAAGGCGGATGCCACTGAGTTTTTTTGAATTCGCTCATAGATAGTGTTTTTCTTTCATGATAGAGGTAATCGTCAGTGACATATAAAGCGAGTATCAGAAATTAACAACTCACTTATGATCACTTTCATATTACCATTGATTGTTTCGTGAGACAATAAGTTGGGAGTTTTGGGGGGACAGCAACAGGCATTGCGCTTACAAGAGCGCACGAAATAAGAGATAAAATGTCTCTGCCGTCTTTTTTTAATATGCTGTATCTGGGAATATAAATCGATTTACAATAGATAAAACTGCTTCTCCAAAGAAGCGGAAAAGTAAAAAAGATGATTTTGATGATCACAAAAATCATGACTATAATACGTTGCTTAATTGATTTTCGTCAAGGATTTTTTCAGCGTAAATGTGGAAGTGATAGACCTTTTAAAAATAAAACTGTTTAAAAACAAAATCGGTAATAAAGATTATAATAGAACTGTCGATAAAAGAGATAGTGATGTTAAAATCTGGAATAATTACTGAACTGAACTTATGCAGTTCGAAAGCGATTTATGTCACGGTAATGATATGAAGATTATTTATAAAGACTTTTTAAGGAGGAGTGAATGATGAAAGGAAAGGGCTTTAATCTTCGTAAACTGGCGGCCATGGCGATTGCTTTGGTTTTATTCGCGGCTTTGGTACCCATGAATTTCGCTGCGGCGGAAGAGGCGGGGCATAAGTCCACTATCAGTGGGACCGGAAGCGAGGCTGTCTTGCTCGATAAGTATTGGATGAGCAATTCCAAAGCGGCGAAAAGCATCAATGATTACCTTCTTGCGGTAACGGATGAAAACTCGTCTGATTACATCCCGGCGAAGGACCGTATCGCTGTTTTCGATCTGGATGGAACACTGATGTGTGAGACCTATCCCTTCTGCTTTGAGTACATGGTCTTTGCGGACTATGCGCTGAAGCACTCGGAGGATATGCCTGAGGATGTTCTGGCAGCAGCACAGGAGATCGTGGACGCTGCAGGCGGTGAGAAGCCGAGCGGCATGAGTACCAGACAGGCAGCTGCGGCAGCTGTCGCCTACAAGGGAATGACTATGGCTGAACTGTCTAAGGTGGTTGAGGATTTCAAGGCCAGTGAGGCATGGGGATTTAATGGCATGACCAGAGGTGAGGCCTGGTACAAGCCCATGGTGGAGCTTTTTGAGAAGCTTCAGAAAAATGACTTTTCTGTCTATGTAGTTACTGCTACAGAGCGTAATATCGTCCGTCAGATAATTGCCGGCACTCTGGATATCCCGGCGTCACATGTCATAGGTACAGAGTATGGCTATACTGCTACGAATCAGGGAGATACTGCGGATGAGGATTATACCTTCCGGTCAGACGATAAGATAGTGTTCGACGGAAACTATTATGGTGAAAATGCCAAGACATGTAAGGTTGACGCAATAGTCCGTGAAATCGGTCAGCAGCCGGTGCTTGCTTTCGGTAATTCGTCCGGAGATCTTGCAATGGAGGTTTACACGATCACAGGTAATCCATATCGAAGCGAAGCATATATGGTGATGGCCGACGACAAAGAGCGGGAATACGGAGATCCGGATGATGCCGAAGAGAAGAAGGCATCATATGAGAAAATGGGCATAGACATTATATCCATGCGCGACGATTTCCGCACAATTTATGGTGATGATGTAACGAAGGATACCATGGCCCCTTATCAGCTTGAACAGGTGGTAGTGCTGAGCCGTCACAATCTTCGAGCACCTCTGTCCAGCAACGGATCTGTTCCGCAGGAGCTTACCCCTAATCAGTGGATCAAATGGACAGCAAAATCCAGTGAGCTGACCACTAAGGGCGGTATTCAGGAAACTAACATGGGACAGTATTTCAGAAAGTGGCTCGACAAGGAGGGACTGATTCCGGAAAACAGCATCCCGGAGGAAGGAGAAGTTCGTTTTAATGCCAGGGAAAAGCAGCGCTGCAGGGCCACTGCCAGATATTTTGCTTCAGGTATGCTTCCTCTTGCAGACATCAGTGTGGAATATCCGACCGATTCCAATAAGCTTGAAGATTTCATGAAACCGAATCTGAAGTTTTACTCGGAAAAGTATGCTGCTGATGCCATGGATCAGGTTAAGGCCATGGGCGGAGAGGCCGGCTTTGACGGTCTTTCGGATGAGACACGTGATGCCATAAAGCTGATCATGGATACTGTTGACATGAAGGACAGCGATGCCTACAAGAGCGGAAAATACGGTGATCTGCTTACCGATGGATCCGGCTATAAGATGGCGGCAGACGAGGAACCTGATGTTACAGGAGCAATCAAGACCGCAAGCCAGGTGGCAGACGCCCTGATTCTTCAGTACTATGAAGAGCCTGATCTCAAAAAGGCTGATTTCGGCCATAATCTGACCAAGTCAGACTGGGCGAAGATTGGCGGACTGATGACGAGATATCAGCAAATTAAATTTGGTTCACCGCTTGTTTCGGTAAACATTTCACATCCTCTGATCATGGAACTGGAAAGCGAACTGAAGAATGAGAAGCGGAAATTCAGTTTCCTGTGTGCCCACGACTGCACTGTTTTTACGACATTATGTGCTTTGGGAGTTAAACCATATACTCTTCCCGACAGTATCGAGACCAACACACCTATCGGTGTGAAGATTCTGTTCGAGCGCTGGCGTGATCACGATGGTCAGGCATGGTATCGTGTAAATCTGGTATACCGCAGTACGGAGCAGATCCGGGAATCGGCAGTATTGTCGCTGGATAATCCGCCTATGAGGTACAACCTGAGCTTTGAGGGAGTTGAAACAAATGAGGAGGGATTGATTTCCGAAGCGGATCTTCTTTCTATGTTCGACCGTACCATAGCGGAATATGATGAGCTTTATGCTAAGTACACGAAGGAAACATTGGATAAGGCGGCATAAGCAAAGGACTGAAACTTTATAAGGCATGCAGGTGCTCATGAAGTCTGTCTGATCCTTTGCGGATTTACAGGCAGAGTGGGATATGACACTTACATCATATATTTCATATAACAAAAGGGGAGGAGAATCATGAAATACGGTAAGTTCTATTCGGAGATTCTGATGACATTTTTATTTACGGGGGCGGTGTCCATGGCTGCGTTTGCCGGAGCTACCCTAAAGGGAGTGGATTATATCAACAATCCATCAGAAGCTTCATTAACTGTCGGAGGACCTTCGGTACAGAATGAGCAGAGTTCGGTTGCCGAAACGGAGGAGTCTGAGAGCAGTACGGAAGAACCCGAAGCTGTTCAGCTGATTGACGGTATACGTGTACCGGCCTTTGTTAAGTCTGATGAAGCCATACAGGCTGATCTTTCGGTGCTTCCCGGGGGCGGAGCAAACATGGACTGGGGTAATTACTATCCTGCGCCAAATTCGGTGCCTGTAGGAAATGCAGATGAAAGCTGGCTTAGAAGTCTTAAGACATATTCCAGAGAAAACACCCAGGAAAAGGTATGTTATCTTACATTTGATCTTGGATATGAGAACGGACATACATTGTCTATCATGGAGACTCTTAGGAAGCATAATGCACCTGCCACCATTTTTGTGACCGGTGCGTGCATTAAGTCAAATCCGGAAATAGTGCTCGCTATAGCAAAAAACGGTTTTACGGTAGGAAATCATACTTTGAACCATAAGAACATGTCGGGTGTCACAACTAAGGAGATGTTCTTCACGGAGGTAAATACTGTGGAAGAGCAGTATGAGGCGCTGACCGGGCATCCCATGAATCGTTATTACCGTCCGCCTGAGGGAAAGAGCTCACAGGCACAGCTGATGCTGGCCGAAGCCATGGGCTATAAGACCATGCTTTGGTCTGTTGCCTACAAGGACTATGACGAAAAGGCACAGCCTTCACGGGAAAGCGCTCTTGCAACTTTGAATAAGAGAATCCATCCCGGTGCCATCGTGCTTTTGCATGCCACATCCAGAACCAATGCAGCGATTCTGGATGAACTTCTCACAGGATGGGAAAGTGCAGGATATACCTTCAAGTCCCTTGATGAACTTCCCGAAAATGAATTTGTGATACAGTGATAATTCATACAGATGAATCCAAAGAGCCCTTACAGGTATTTGTCCTGTAAGGGCTCTTTTTTTTCGATGTGCGCCTAGCGGCGCACGTTTCTGACGGGTTCAAGTTCCGAATCCACCCGGTAGTGGGAAGGATATAGCCGAAGGCAAGGGTGTCCGCCGCGAGGTGGAATCTGAAGGAAGCTGGATGTGGGGAACACACTAACCCACGGGCAAATCTCTGGTCTGACGTATAGAAATCTCATACAAGGTTATGCATGAGGGTAAGGCTGCTTTACAAGTCGAAGCCCAATAACTACACGGAATCATGCATGATAAATGAGACAGATGGATGGAGAGGAAGAAACGTGTGGTACCTAGGGAGATCTGCGTAAGCTTGGCATACCCACCGTGATAGACCGAACACTTATGATTTAGCCACAGCCTATCAGTCTGTGCACGTCAACTATTGAAAGCGCCGTATACCGAACGGTAGTACGGTGCTGTGAGAGAACGGGAGCTAGCCACTCCCTCCTACTCGATACTGTTTTTTTTGGATAATGTCCAATCTATTTCCATTATTTCTGATCAAGAATTTTTTGATTTTTGAAATAATCGCTAAATACGTAGCAGGTGGAGCACATATATAAGTGTAGAAAATAATTAAACACTCAAACTTCCCACACCCAAAAGGTGTGATGCACCTTGAAAACTCTATACTTCAGACAATAAAAAAGGCATAGGTCACTTTCAAATAAGGTATAATGGATTTGCGACAAAACATTTACCAAGAAAG
>Ga0256405_10009425_pt1 | contig 13367 bp, 20 predicted proteins | sample RumenRJG_02DNA_FD_189096 | JGI IMG/M metagenome (GOLD analysis project Ga0256405, IMG submission 189096) | Bovine rumen microbial communities from Lethbridge, Alberta, Canada - RJG_02 | ecosystem: Host-associated > Mammals > Digestive system > Stomach > Rumen | place: Canada: Alberta...
TATCGCCGTAAGTCCGGCAAAGAGCGCGGACAAAGCCGCCATGATCAGCCACATATCTTCCCCTTATTCATTGTCATATATTCTGGTAATTCTCGTCCAACAATTATCTCTAAGAGAAATACCGATTTGCTTAACCGTTTATACTGGAATATATTCCCCTATATAGCCTCATGAATTAAATCATTTATGTGTATTTCAACGCTGTCCAGACACGGAACAGAACAATTCTCCGAATTCATTAAAAGAGGAAGTTCCGTACACCCCAGGATAACTGCTTCAATACCGTATTGATCTCGCATTTTATCAATTATACTTTGAAACTCTTTTAATGTGCTTTCCTTAACAATTCCCAGTTCCAACTCCTCAAAAATGCGTTTTGCCACAAGATTCCGATCATCTTCATCAGGAATAAATACTTCTATACCAGCATCCCTGAAATCATTTTTCATATAATCCTGTTCCATTGTAAATATGGTTCCAAGAAGAAGTATCTTTCTATATCCTTTATTCTTTACCTCTTTACAAACCGCCTTAGGAATACTGATCAACGAAACACCTGTATTGTTAACCAATTCTTCAAACACAATATGCATTGTCACAGCCGTCAAAGATATTACTTCTGCGCCTGCTTTTTTCAGACCAAGTACTTTCTCGGAAAGATATTCCTTAAGAAGATCATATTTCTCCGAAGAAACATAATCCCATATTCTTCTAAAATCCACACTCTCAATAACAATCTCCGGCATATGCTTTCCATCTGTGATCTTATCAATTCTAGAGTTTAATTCTTTATAATACATAAGTGTGGATTCAGGTCCAGTTCCACCTACCAATCCTATTTTTTTCATAAACGATCCTTTCTTCATACATTTAGAAAATCAGATATTATTATAGCTTGCATAAAACTGTTATTTACTTTTCTCATACCATTAGTGTAATCAATTATATTATAATTCCGAGATATTTTCTAACATTGTCTCATAAAATCCTGGCACCACTGACGAAGCCAACACCCACAATACTGTCATAATATCTATTATCGCATGTCCAACCGCTATAATATTCAAGCCTCTTTTCGTTCTTCCATACACACTTCCAAATAACAAACAACATTTATTCGAAAAAGGACCTCCGAAGAGATCCTTAGGGCACATTGTTTTATTCCGTTCTTATCTTTACTCTTTTTCCTGAGAATGCTATCCCGAATTTTATAATCTGAGTTACACCCTCCTCACACATTTCAGTATCGTAGCCTTTGTCGTTTATCTGATCAAGAGCTTCTGCAGATAAGGCATCCAGTTCCACATCATTTAGATCTTTATCCCATTTCAGTTCCATGATCATTCCTGGATCGGAGGATTTCATATGAACATACCCCCTTTGCATCTATCATCTCCTACAGTATAAACATTATTCGGAAGGATGCCAATTTGCATTTGATATCCTTCCGAATATGTTTCCGAACAAAGTCATCTTTATTTGGTTGATCTAAAATCTCCGTTGTTTTGGCTACACCTTTTTTGAGCAATGAACTCAATTATAGCTTGTTTATTATCGGCAGTTTTTCCGTTTCCGGACAAAAATAAGGGATATCACAGTTACACCTTAATGTGTAACAATGATATCCCTTAAATTACATATTATCCTTCAATAGCAATATACTGTTTTTCTGGAAGCTTCTCTGCCTCATTCTTAGGAATTGACAGTTTCAATACTCCATCTTCGAACTTAGCTTTGACATCTTCCTGCTTTACTGCATCTCCTACATAGAAGCTTCTCTGCATAGCACCTGCATAACGTTCCTGACGAATAAGTTTGCCCTTTTTATTCTTTTCTTCCTTATCAAGTCCCTTAGCAGCGCTTACTGACAAGTAACCATTTTCAAGTGATATCTTAATCTCGTCCTTCTTAAATCCAGGAAGATCAATATCAAGCTCATACTTGTCATCATGCTCATGCACATCAGTCTTCATAACCTGTGCAGCTCTCTTTCCATAGAGTTTTCGGTCGATATCTCCGAAATCCATCCTTGGAAAATCCATCCAGTCATCCAACAAATTTTCTCCAAAAATACTAGGTAGTAACATAAGTCATTCCTCCTTCTCAAGAAAAATATAATTAAATAAGTTTCATGAGCAAGGGAAGGAGCGTTTGGATTCTTACCCGGAATCTTCTCTATTCCTTTGTTCTGACTATGTTATAACACTAATTGTTAGCACTGTCAAGGGGTGAGTGCTATTTTTTTCTATTTCTGAAATATTATTTATAGGAATTATTCTGCGTGAATACCGGTGAACAGACCAGATTATGATAACTGAAATCATAACCTTCTTCCGGTGGAATCTGTTTCGAATGGTTATAAAGATGCTGTGAACGGAAAAACCGCTATGAATTTGTTTCATAGCGGTTAAAATCTACTTTTGTTGGTAAGGTTACTTCCAATATTATTTACGATACCAAGATAAATTACGATGATATAGTTAGCGTTTTGGCTGTATCATCAAAGCATGTTATCAGCTTTTTCTCTAAATCAGTGCCTTCAACTTCAGAAGAGTAAAGTAACAATAAAATATTGTAGTCGTAGGAATCATCGGCATCACTTTTTAACACGTAAAAATACTCTATATATTCGGACACTTCTATTTTAGCCTTAAACAAATATTTCCCATCTGATAAATCTTCAAATTGTTTCACACCCGATAATGTTCCGCTGGAAATATATTCATCAATACATTCGGCAATTTCATCAAGTTCACCTATGCCCTCATGCAGCGATATGGTTATCGCATTCTCATCATCTAATTCCAATACGCCAAGATGTTCCGGATTGTATCTTAGAGAAACTGCCGAATTAGCATATCCTTCATTCTCAGTAAAATCACCTGAAATCATAAATCTTGCAATGTTACCATGCAGTTTTGTCTGTACTGGCACAGCAGGAAGTGGATCTGAGGGATTCTTATAGCTTTCATAATCCACTGATTTTTTATTATTCACCTCCTGATCCATTTCCCTTTGTATGTTTTCAACCGCTTTCTTTGTTCCATCTGCTATTTCCTTTGCAGCACCTAATAAATTGTCAAATAATCCCATGATACTATCTCCTTAATTTAGTATAAACGACACATTGAATCTGTCAGAATTTGTATATTAACTCACTACTAATGAAGTATAAAGTTGGTATAGGCAAACCACGCAATTGCAATAAACAGAATACCGGTAATCTTTGGTATTATTCTTTTCACAAAGATGAATACCTTTGCCGGAATGCTGCAGCCCTGATAAAGCTGTATGGGCGGAAAATAACATTTATGAGGGTTAAATGGCGATACTTTTATCGTATATATCTTATCATCACTCAGATATAGATTATCATCCCCCAGAAGATTAACTGCCGTGGCCCTGACACCTTTTCCATTTTCCTCATATGTGAAAACAGCTGATTTAACTTGAACATTTCCATCAGGTTTTCCATACTGACCTTTCCATTCATTGTCAATCCTCTTTTGGTGATTGTGATGACCGACATACCTTTTTCCGGGCTTTACTCTTGCCTGCACCTTCCTATGGTAAAACAGAAGTCCCGGAATGTCATATAATAATGCCCACAGGCCAATCAATCCAAAAAATAAAACTACTAAATACGCAAAATTCATAAAACTCTTTCTCCTTAAAAATTGATTTAATGAGAATATGACCATATTATAAATACAGACTCAAAAACTGCTATAAATGCAAGTACAATCGCAACCACGATTATCAGCTTTGTCAGCATAACCGTTTTCGAGTTCTGCCCGATTGATTGATATCTTCCGGTAGCAAAAACTGTTACAACTATAGAAAATGCAAACATTACATACATTAAGAGTGCATCTGGGGATATCATATTTGCAAATAAAATACGCCATTCAAAAACCGGCATCATATCATGTATCGCGAAGGGTCTGATACAATTAAGAAGTATAAGACATAATGATATAATCATCGTACCTATTCCCATCATCTTAAACCACTTAAAGATATTGTTCTTCTCCATTGTTGAATAATCAGCCATTTTTTCGGCTACCTCTTTAACTTCTCCGTTCATGTTTTCTTCCTTTCTTTCTCCGTCAATAATCTCGCGGATATCCACATCGTACAGTTCAGCAATATCAACCAGTATAGAGATATCAGGCATGTAAGCACCTGTCTCCCAACGTGATATCGTGCGACTGGATATACCTAGTTTTTCTGCTGCTTGTTCCTGTGTAAATCCTGCTGATTTACGCAGTTCTCTAAGGAAACCTCCTATTTTCTTCTGATCCATTTTTTCCTCCTTTCAGGCACAAGCTTAGCAGACTGACTACTTTAAAAACACGACATAAACAGCGAATTCAGGTTCTACGACAAAATTGTCCAGTTTAAATATCTTTAGAATTATCAGGCTACATATTACGTTATGCATCCCTGACGGCCTTCAGCCTGTGGGCAATCATAATGATCGTCTTATTTTCGGTAAGCCTCTTTATAGCTTTCTGAAAGCTGTCTTCATTTTCAAGATCAACATTTGCTGTTGTTCAATTGTCAGCACCACAACAAACTCCGATTCGTTCAATTTTTTGAGCTTTCCGTACATCTGTATATTATTCATCTTAACATATTAAGCATAGTCTCATAGAAACCTGGCACAATTGATGTAGCAAGTACCTCGGATACTGTCATTAAATCAATTATCGCATGTCCAACCATGATAGGAACCGGGTTCCTCTTTTTCTGATAATAGTAACATAGAATAATCGTAAGTGGAAGAAAGGATAAAAATCTATAAATAATGTATCTGCCATCAATCAGTGTTGGTATAAAACAGTGCTGCAGTGCATAGAAAAAGGCAGGAATGATAACCCCAAGTGTTTTATTCTTTATCATATTAACTCCACATCCTAGATAGAGCCCATCCTCTGCAAATGCAGTTGTAACAGGAAGAAGAAAGAAATTGATTATTGCCAGAAACTTCATTATTGGAGCAATCATCATCGGTGGGGCATAAGGAAATTTTCCATAGCAGAGAAATCCCGCCATATACATTACGCCCCCTCCAACAACCAGGACAAGGATTGATACTAACACTACCTGGCTGATTTTCGTTTTACCTTTCTTATAATTGATTAATTCCCAATATGTCATATCATTCTTTTTCGCTACAACTATGAGCAACATAATTGTAAAAATATTTACAATCGTCGCAACAATAGTCCACCAATTACTGATTGCACTAAGTTCTTTACCTGTCACCAAAGAACCAAGTACAAATATCAATATGAAAACAAAAGAACGTATCGGAAGCAGATATGGTAATTTATCACGATTCATCTTCCTAACCTCCTATTATTATAATTATCATGATTCAGGTGTCATATCATTCATAAGCATTGTAACTACATCTGAAATAAAGATATCTCTTTGTTTTTTACTTTTTAAGCTATATCCTGTGATCAGCTCAGAATTATCACCAGCAAGAAACGCAGTCTGCATTATAGATGCAAGTGAAAATGCAATAATTTTTTTTCTCTTTTCTGAAATATCTTCCCTCAAAGCCATTTGAAATCCTTTCTGAGTTAGAGAAGAATTTCCCACCGGATTATAATCCTTAAAGTCCGATATTATAGAAATCTTAGCTATAGAAGGATTGGAATATATATAATCAAAAGTCTGTCTTGCAAATGAGATTAACCGCTCAATGTCCGACAGTCCATCATCTGCCATATAATCAACTTTGTCAGGCGTAAATCCAAAAAGCTTTTCATTTATAATCTCCCTACAGCATTCTGCTATCAGATTTTCTTTGCTTCCAAAGTGATAATTGATTAGTCCCAGTGCCACTCCGCTTTTATCTGCGATTTTTCTGGCAGTTATATTTTTTATATCCCCATCTGATTTTTCTATTATTTCTATAGTTGCTTTAATGATAGATTTTTTCACTTCATCATTTTTCATATGGTTGCCTCCTTGAACAATGTTCAAACTCATTATATTGAACACTGTTCAAAAAGTCAATAAAAAAAGACGTTACAAGTATTTCTACTCATAACGCCTTAACGCTGTATAACAATTACTTCCGGTAAAACTTAGAAAAGCTCATCTAACAGTAGAAAAAAGTTTATCTTCTCCCAATTCGGTTCTATACCAAGTGCAACAAAAAGCATATCAGGATCAAAATCAGGATAAATCTTGCCACCATATGTTCCATCAAAGTTATGCTTCAGACTTCGATAACATATTGCAATATCGTTCCATTTATCCCCGACACCGGTACGTCCTACATCTATGAATCCGCTGATATTACCATCCTCTATAAATATATTTGGAAGACTGAAATCTCCGTGAGATAATACAGGCTCATAAACGGGTTTGTTATTCTCCAGCCACTCTATCAAAGCCGTAGGATTCTCAAAACCATTTTCTCCATAAGTTTCAGGTTCCGCATCCATGATATCAACCAGATTATTTTCAACTCTGTATCTTGCTTGCTTCAGTACATCATCAAGGTCTCCATATTTAGGACAATCAGAAATATCTACGCTCCAAAGCATTTTCAAAGCTCCTGCCAGTATAGTTACCAGTTCCTCCGGATGTTCCAGATAGAAATCACTACACGACATTTCTCCTGGTATCCTGCTCATCAAAAGATACTGATAATTCTCGTCCTTCTCAAAAGCTAATGCCTTTGGAGCAGGGATTTTCCCATCAAGCCAGTTCATTACACGAACACTTGGTTCGTCATCATAAAGCCTGCTATCTAATATCTTCAGAACACAGTCATCAAATATCATCACCCTTGAACCAGACATGCCAATATCATTTACTATATATTCTTTTCCAGCTATCATTTTTGCGATATTATTTGGAATCAAAAAACATACTTTCTCCAATGTCTGCTCGTAGTTGGTATCAATCAAATTAGTCTCCTCACCCACCGCTTTAAAGCCGTCCGCAAACCTTTTATTTTCTGCCTTAATCCAGTCAATGGTTAAGTCCGAATCATCGAGTCTTTCCTCAATATCCGAAGCATGATTTCTTATCTCATCGAAATGTGCGTCAATATATTTATCCGTCATTACCAGGCAGATAAATCTTATATTTTTCAGATACTCTTCGCTGAAATCCTTGCGCCATTCATACGGAATATAGCAGCCTTCAACTATTAAACTTTGCTTATTCTCTATGGCAGTCTTAATCATCTCCCTGACTATTGGCCAGATATATGTCGTCATCTCCTCATCATCGTTCGGCGTTAGCGATGTATTCCCGCTTCTGATCAGCCCCATCTTTAGATGATCTATTGAAATATATGGAATTTTATATTTTTCCATCATCCGCTGAGAAAGTAGTGTCTTTCCCGTATGGGATGCACCTGTAAGAATTATTATCATAATACCTCCGTCTGATAATGAACAGCAATAAAGTGTTTCATCTAATATCTCATTAGTCGATTCTACTGTAAGTTAAAGCATTGCCGGTTTATGCTACTGACGTAGATTCTTATTAAGATCATAAAACTGTTAAGTATTTCCCAGACGAAACTTCACACTTGAAGGATACCCTTCAATACTATCAACCCATTTAGTTCATTGCCTCATCACCAAGGAAATCCTCTATCCTGTATCCATTATTAATTGAATATACTCTGAACCAGAAGCACCAGTCATTCTTCGACACAATACAAAAGTCATGGTCAAATTCATTAGTTCTCTCTTCACCTATCTTTGAGTAGAATCCTGCCTCACCCATTCTATCGCATTCATAATATCCGTTCTTCTCCATAAGGTCTTCATAAATGTAATCATGCCTGCCGATAAATGTTGTCCAATCTTCATCTGAACTGACAGTAAACCCCTTACTTATTCCCAGAAACACAAGATTTGTTCTTGGAAGTTCCTTTATTCCGAATCCATATGACTCCAGGTATCCAAGCATACAGTATTCATTCAAAAGAACAAAATCAATAACCAGTATCAAAGATATAATCAATATATATTTAAGAACTTTCTTTTTAATCACTTATAAACACTCCTGCCAGGCGATGTCGTAACACTCAGCTTCTTTCACAGAAGCTACAATCAAAAACTTTTATATTCCCCAATCACAACAGTATACCCTAATGTTTCAACTTATCTATTGTAACCAGTTATATTTATACATATCTACTTTATTCATCCAATTAACCAACTATATTCTCACAAAACGAATCAATCTTTATATCATTATCAGTATTCACTCTCATCTTCGGATCAATAAAAATCATTTCTCCCGCAAATTTCTCTATCCCAATCATCTTCTTAATCCTATCAAAAGCCTTCTCTGCACCATTACCACTCTGGCAGGCAAATACGAATATCTTCTTTCCACTCATTTTATCCTTCTGATTGCTGAGGAAAGTACATATTGGAGGAGCCGGACGGCTCGCCCATACAGGGAATCCAATGATGATACTATCATATTTATCTGGATCAAATTCATATGGCTTTAATACAGGCTGTTCACCCATCACAGCACTCTTTCCGCCCCACAGAAACTTCTTCGCACCCTTGTCCGGATATGCCTTATCAGGTTCAATTCTGATCACATCTGCGCCAAGCTTTAAAGCCATCTTCTCTGCAATCATCTCACAATTTCCAAGCATAGAATAATATACTATGGCTGTACTCATCTTATCTCTCCTTCAAAATCTTCTTAGCCATATTGCACCATCTCATATAAGCTTCATAAGTCTCAATCCCAAAAGTAACAGTTAAATAAAAATGGAGGTGGTCCTCCTGATCCAGAATCTTTTCCAGATTTTCCTTATAGATCTTAAGTACCTCAAGATTACCCTTAACCTGTTCCTCAAAGATTTCAATATTTCGTATTGTCACACTTCTATCTTCTGAACCACCAAAGTACATTTTAAGAAGCGTCTCATACTTGAGGTCATTTGTTGCCTTCTCATCATTTAACCATACCTTAAGAGTATCCTTACCCTTCTTGGTTATCTGGTAAAATATCTTCTCACGGCCGCTGGTAACATCCGCTTTCTTACGTTTTACAAGCCCCTGCTTTTCCATATCACTTAGTGCAGGATAAATACTTCCAAAGCTTCCTTTCCAGAAAAAACTGATTGCACCATCTATCTGTTTCTTGATATCATATCCCGTAAGATCCTCATGTGCGAGAAGTCCAAGTATCACAACATCTATCTTTCTGTCTTTAGCCATTTTTTTACCTTCTCCAAGTCCATTTATATGATAGAGCATTCTTAGGGCAGCCATCCACACAGGCTCCACACTGTATACATTCAGTACATTTTAAAACGCTGCTATCAGCTACCATCTGCCTTACATCTAGCCCCATTAAACAAGCCTTATTACACATTCCACAACCGACACATTTATCCTTTTCAACCTCGATATGAAGCTGAGGCAGATGAAGAAATCTTCCAATCGAACTTCCGATCACCATGAATGGTGCCATCCAGCAGATATAATGACAAGCTGCTCTTCGGCCGTGTATTAACGCTGGAAAAACTAACAGCATAACTACTCCATAGTATATCACATAATTATAAATGCTCGAAACTGAAATGCCATGGTCAGTCATATAAAAAGGATTAATTGTCACATCATTTTTCCCGCATATGAATGTTACTATCACAGTTACTATCCACAAAGTCCAGATAACATATTTGATTTTATCTCTCTTTCCCTGTTTTGCCGGATCATCCTTAACCCTCATGGCACATTCCTGAAGACCGCCAGCTGGACAAAGATAACCGCACCACACTCTCCCCAAGAACATCGATAATATAAGCATCAAACAAAATACAATAAAACTTCCGTTAATTATATGCTCCATAGCCGCATTGATTATAAGATATGGAGAAAAATACCATATAGTAATAGGAAAAGCCAGAAACGAGATCAGCAGTAAACACTTTCTCACTTTTTGCCTCATAAACTCCACGCTCCTTCTCTCTCTTTAATATATCGCTTTGATATATATCATTTTGATATATTATGTAACAGTCTTATTCTTTTGTCAATAAATAAAATCCAGCTCCTATACACATCCCTGCGACAAGAATTATGACCTTAACTAACACGGGAAGATTAATAATCTGATCCATGCTCCACATATCATCTCCTTCCAGCGAAAAAAGGCGCCTACAAGTATTCCTACTCATAGACGCCATATCGCTGTTATTATGTTTTATTATTTTTGAAAATGCTCTTTATATTTTATGATGTTAAATATATTTATGAACTGTCCAACCAATATAAATGCAAGTTGGATATATGTCTTTGTCACAAATATATTAGCCATATCCAGAAACATCAATCCAAGTCCAATCAAACATAAGATTACGGAAATAGTCCATGTTACAACCGCACTCTTTGGTAAATCTTTATAACCTTTTACTTTAGCCATTTTTGTATCCTCCACTAATCTTTTTTGCGCGATTTGTTCGCTTTGATTTATCTGTGCCAAGCATACAAAGTATGCTTGCAGGACTTCTTTGAAGTCCTGATTCTGCTTCGCAGAATGCATCCTCACTTCGTTCGGACCACCGATTACTTCGCAATCGGTAGCTTTGATGATTGGATAATACACCAAGCCGAGGATACATATATCAAATCTGGTGTGAATGGGATTAAAGATGTCGCAAATGGTAATTATATTATTACAGAGGGGCGGTTGATCAGTTAGTCCAGGTCATCATTTGTATATGGTATGTCCATTATTTCTTTATAGAAAACTTCTGCAAGTTTCTTATGTGCCTCCGGAGTTAGATGAAGAGAATCCACCTCAGAAGGCTTTATATATGAAGCCGCATCAACAAATATACACCCATTTGCATCTGCAACTTTTTTATAATGTTCCGGAAACTTTTTTGAACGCTCTATCGCATCCTCTTTAAAGCTTCCATAAAATGGAGAATCCTTTATCCCCTCTCCAATCTCTGGTGGGGATACGAGTATAATCTTCGGAACAAATTCCTGCTTATTCTCCGTGAATTCGACTATATCCTTTAAAAGCGTCTCCACACCTGCTGCAATATCTTCAACACTTGCATGGAAAAAATCTTTAAGATCATTACTGCCAAGCATCATAATAATGATATCTATAGGCTTATGCGAATTAAGACATGGTTTTAAGTAATCGCGACCATTCTTCCATCCTTCTATCGGATCATCAAAGATGGTTGTCCTACCATTACAGCCTTCCTCAATCACATTAAACTTCTTGCCAAGAAGATTCTGCAAAACACCTGTCCATCTTACATTCTTAGGATATCTAAGACCTGTCTCCGGGATATAACCGTAGGTATTAGAGTCTCCATAACATAGTATATTCTTCATATCGAAACTTTACCCTTTATCCAGCCTTTGGACTTCGTCCAAAAGTTTATTTCTAAATATTCATCGTATAATTACATTCCGGATATCCTGAACATCCCCAGAACTCTCCGAACTTTCCATTTCGAAGCTTCATCTGCTTGCCACATTTGCAATTTCCTAGAAAAAATATTAATTTGTATTGTAACATAGATTTCCACCTCCGTCAGTAACCTTACTATATTAATAATACGAAATTATTTTTTCTTGGGAACAGCGTAAGTTAGGGGATATGCTTGAAAGATATGAGGATCCAGTCGAAACACCGCATGACGGATATGAGAGAATCGGTATAAGAAGTCATGCCAATTTCTCTCCTTTACGTGATATTTTACTTTTTTGAAAGAATATAATAAACTTACAAAAGAATGTCTGTCTATGGCTCTGATATATCTTATGAATGAAAACAAAGGAATCAATATGATTTGTGGAATGACTCTTTACCAGATATTCTGGTACTTTATAATCTATTCTCTTATAGGCTGGATGATAGAAGTTGTCTTTCATGCAGTCACTCAGGGGAAAATCGTTAATAGGGGTTTTTTGAATGGACCTATATGCCCGGTATATGGTTCCGGTGTTCTTATGGTGCTTATCGTGCTTTTTCTTATAGGTAGTATTCTCGGAATCAAAACATCCGTCGAGACATCTCATCCAATGATTCTGTTTGCTATAGGTATGGTATTCGCTTCTTTAATCGAATTCCTGGCAGGTTTTATTCTGGACAAACTTTTTCACGCAAGATGGTGGGATTACAGTGATAGAAAGTTTAATATAAACGGATATATATGTTTGGAATTCAGTATGATTTGGGGGCTGGCCATAGCATTTGTCCTGAGGGTAATACAGCCGGGAATAGAAAATATAGTTGATATAATTCCCCACATACTGGGTATTCTTTTCCTTGTAATTATATACCTGGTTTTCATTGCTGACATTGTAATCACTGTTCTTACAGTTTTCAAAATGAATAAACAGCTCGAAAGAATGGAGGATATCCAGAAATCCATTCTTAAAATCAGCGATGAAATGTCGGAATTAATAGGTTCCGGAACTATAAAAACAATGGATAAGCTTGAGAAGGGGTATGAAACAGCAACTAAAAAGCAAGAGCAACTGCACGAGAATCTAAGCGAAAACAAAGAAGAACTGCTTAGTGCTATAAAGAACAGCAAGGAAGACTATCAAAAACGCAGACTTGAACTTGAAGAACGTTTTGAGCACCTGAAGAAAGAGTTTATGTACAGCAAGCTTTTTGGAACACGCCGCTTGCTTACTGCATTTCCTGGCATGAAACATAATCTTCATCAAAAAATGATCGATAAACTTAAAGAGAATAAATAAAAAAGCGAGTCTGTGAAAAAAAGTCTGTAAAAATATAATAGTTATGTATTATTAAGGTCTCCTAAGGTAAAATATAAATACTTTAAGGAGGCCTTTATGGCAAGAGAAAAACGTACACAAAGTTCAGATGACAGATGGAAAACGTCAGATCATCCAACAGCTCCTGCAGGAGTATGACATTGAAACTGCTGAGGATATCCAAGATGCTCTCAAGGATCTTCTCGGTGGCACCATCAAGGAAATGATGGAAGCTGAGATGAATGACCATCTTGGTTATCACAAATCTGAGCGAAACGAAAGCGATGACTACAGAAACGGTTATAAGACTAAGCGTATTAATTCTAGCTTTGGGAGTCTTGATATCCAAGTTCCACAGGATAGGAATTCTACATTTGAACCGCAAGTAGTAAAGAAAAGACAAAAGGATGTCTCAGAAATTGATCAGAAGATCATCTCTATGTATGCCAAAGGAATGACTACAAGACAGATATCCGATACACTTAATGACATTTACGGATTTGAGGCCTCAGAAGGCTTTATTTCTGATGTTACCGATAAGGTTTTGCCTCAGATTGAAGAATGGCAGCATAGACCTTTAGAAGAAGTCTATCCGGT
>Ga0256405_10009426_pt1 | contig 13363 bp, 13 predicted proteins | sample RumenRJG_02DNA_FD_189096 | JGI IMG/M metagenome (GOLD analysis project Ga0256405, IMG submission 189096) | Bovine rumen microbial communities from Lethbridge, Alberta, Canada - RJG_02 | ecosystem: Host-associated > Mammals > Digestive system > Stomach > Rumen | place: Canada: Alberta...
GAAGAAGTAATTAAATCTCTAGAGGCATCTCCAATTGTAAAGAAAGGTGAGTATAACTACTTTGTAAATCCTATAAGTGACGGTGTTCCTGCAATGAACCCTACAATGCTCAGGGAATTATCCCTTGCAGTGTACAAATACGCTAACTTGGATATTGATAAAATAGTTGCAGTTGAAGCTATGGGAATACATCTTGCAACCGCACTGTCCCTTGCAACCGATATTCCATTCGTAGTAATCCGTAAAAGGCAATACGGTCTTCCTGGTGAAAAGGAAGTCTATCAGAAAACCGGTTACGGCTCATCAAACCTCTATGTAAACGACTTGCATGAAGGTGAAAAGATATTGCTCATTGATGACGTTGTAAGTACCGGAGGAACATTGGTGGCACTTATCAAGACCCTTGAAGACATGGGCCTTGATTTGAAATCCGTTGTGGCAATCATCGACAAGGGCCAGGGAAAGGAAATCGTCAAAAAGGAAACAGGACTTGATGTCATATCAATCGTTAAGCTTGATGTGATTGACGGTAAGGTAGTAATTGAAAGCACAATTGAAGATTAAAATGTCACTGTATGATATGGACATGGATAGGGTAATCCGTAAAATCAACTCTATTGATGCAAAGACCGTAGGACTGCAGTTTCCCGAAGGGCTGAAAGTTCAGGCAACAAAAATAGCCAGAAAAATCGAAGAGGAAACCGAAGCCATAGTAATCATTTCAGGAGATCCGTGCTTCGGAGCATGTGATGTCGGAGACTGGAAAATGAAAGGGTCAGTTGACCTCATTGTTCACTACGGCCACACCCCACTTCCACTAAAGTATGAGATTCCCACACTATTCATCGAGGCATACTCAAAGATAGACATCAAAAAGGACCTTGAAAAAAGCCTTGAATATCTAAAAGGTTACTCACGGATAGGACTCGTTACAACAACACAGCATCTGCACCTGTTAAATGAAACACGGGATTTTCTTGAGGACAACGGCAAGGAAGTGATTCTAGGATCCTCACCGTCAACAAGAAAAGGACAGGTGTTGGGATGCAATTTCTCATCAATCAAGGATTTGGAAGTTGACGTGATTCTGTTCATTGGAAACGGGAATTTCCATCCTCTTGGAATCAAGCTATTTTCAAACACTCCGGTATTGGCCCTTGACCCGTACAATTCCGAAATCAGAAACATGGAGGAGTTTGCAGACAGGATTTTAAGGATACGCTTTGCAAGGATAACCAAGGCACGTTCTGCCAAAAAATGGGGAATACTTGTATCCTCAAAGGAAGGCCAGTATCGTATGATGCTTGCAAAGGAAATCAAGAAGATATTGGAGGATGCAAATATGGAAAGCTACATTATCCTTGTGGATAACGTATCTCCCGATGCATTGCTGCCATATATGGAATTGGATGCATTTGTAGTTAGTGCATGCCCAAGAATAGCCATTGACGATTCACAGATGTATAAAAAACCATTATTGACACCACAGGAACTGGAAATCGTATTAAACAAACGTGAATGGGAAAACTACCAGCTGGATGAAATCCTATTCCATGAAAGATATCAGTGAAAAACTGAAAACCTCACCATTTTACCAGTACTATCAAGTTAAGAGTCTGTCCAATAAATACTTTTTTCTAAATTTTTCCAATTTTTTATTTTTTTTATTAAATTTTTCATTGTAAATTTGTTTATTTTGAATATTATTTTCTAAAAAGTAGTTAATTATAAATATGTGAGAAGATAAATAGTTATTTAAGGCTACAAAACTAAAACACTTCTCACAATCTATTTTTATGTATTTTGTGACACTTAAATGTTTTGGTTTTGTGAAAATGTTTAGGTGTTTTGGTATTTATGACTTTAGTTTATAATAATGCTACTTGTGAACAGGCTATTTTTACTTATGCCTTTTCTGGACAGAATTTGAATAATGATAACATTGTTTTTACTGTTAAGAAGTTGGTAAGTAATTTTAAACGTGATTTTCCATTATTATTTAAAGATGATTTTAAGAATCAAGGAAGACCAAAAGAATATTATTTGGATGAATTATTAGGTTTTGTTGTTTATGGTGTTTATAATAATCGATTCAGTTGTAGAGGACTGGCTAATTGGATAAATAATAATGATGAATCAGTTAATTATATCTTGAATGATAAGAAACCTAAGAAATCTATTATTCATTTGTTTTTACAAGAACACACATTGTTAATCAATGCATTTTTTCATTACACTTTGATTTTGGGGATTAATTTGGGTTTGATTGATGGTGAGTGTGTTGCTGTTGATGGAAGCATTGTAAAAGCCCATTCCAATAATTTTCGTTTGATCAAAATTGAGGAAATCGAATTTTTACAAAATTTGATTTTTGATTATGGTGGAAACTGGAGTAAAAACAGTATTTGGTACAAAATCCATCAATACTACAATGAAAACAAAAAACACGATGAAATTAGTGCATTAATTAATGAAATAAATGTAAATTTAAATAAAAATGCTTTAATTCTTCTTAAAACTGCTTTAATTAGTCTGGATAATATGGGTTATGTTCTCGATTTATTGGATGTTTTAAAAGCGAATTATGATGGAAAACATACAATTAGTTTAACAGACCCTGAATCAAGGTGGATGATGGATAAAAAAGAAAGTATGGGTTTAAATTACAATTACCAAGTTGCTGTAGACAGTAAAAATGGAATGGTTGTAGGTCAATACCTAACACAGAACGCTACAGACGCACACGAACTATTTGAAATGTTACACGAAATAAAAATACAAATGGGAATCAATCCTAAAGTATTAGTCGCAGATAACGGATATATGAACGATAATGTAATAAAATATGCTTATGAAAACAACATAAGATTATTAATTCCAGATCGAAATGAAAGCAGCAAAACAAAATCTAAAAATAGAGAAAAACCATATCACAAAGTAAATTTCACGTATGATTGGAAAACAGACTCATTCATCTGCCCAATGGACGAACATTTACATTACAAAAACGATAGAAAATTAAACGGCGTATGGATGAGAGTATACTCAACAAACAAATGTAAAACTTGCCCAGTCAAAAATCAATGCACAAAAAGCAGAGTACGAGAAATTTTCGAACCTGTCGACGATTTAAGATGGAAAATGAAAGCAGATATCAAATCTCCAGAAGGAAAAATATACTACAAAAAAGAGCCAATTTAAACGAAGCACACTTCGGACTACTACGAAACGCACGCAATTTCCAAAAACTAAATCGAACCGGCATGAAAAATGCAGAAAAAGAACTAACAATACGAACAATAGCACATAACATACAAAAAATACACGAAAAACTAAACGCAACACTCATTTAAACAAAAAAACAAACAAATAAAAACACACTTCCAAACAAAAAACACAAAATAAACAAGCAATGAATTAAGCAAAATCGCCCTAAAAATAACAAAAAAATTCTAAAAAAAGTAACGAAGTGAAATTTCAAGTGTAAAATAATTCCTGAAACTCCACTAATCTTGTTCTAAGAGTAAAACTTTTTAATAAAAATCCAATCAAAAAATTGAATTATTGGACGAACTCGTTAAGAAATTTTTTTCTGATTTTTAATTTTAATTTTTATTTTTCCTATTTTTTATTTTGTTAATTTTTCTTTATTTTACTTGTATCTACGTGTTATTATTTTAATTTTATTTTATTAAGTGTAAATTTATTTATATCTATTTTTAAGTATTATACATAGTTAATATTATATATTATTAACTATAAAGTATTATTATCTAATAATATTAGTTTTTATTTGAGAGTTGTTGTTTTTAGGGTGATTTTTGATGGTTTTTGAAAATGTGTTTTCAAATTTTTTAGCAAATTTTAATAATTTTGTTGATGAAAAATATATATTAAGTGATAATGCTTTTGTTCGTAGCGGTAAATGGAGTTTAGAAACTGCAATTAAATTTCCTTTATTTAATCGTAAGAAAACAAAATTTAATGAAGTTAATAGATATTTAAGAAGTCAAACAGGTGATTATTCGATGAAAATAACTGGTTCTGGAGTTTGCGATAGAATGCAATATATTGACCCCAAAGTCTATATAGATATGAATGATGGAGTTATAATGGAAATATACGATAGTGTGGAAGAAATGGAAACTTTTAAAGGATTTCATGTTTTTGCAACTGATGGATCTTATGTTGAAATTCCAGATCATCCACAAGCACGTGAAGAAATGGGTGTTCCACCAAATAATGCAGTTGAAACATTTGCTGCTAATGCAAGAATCTCCTGCACAGTAGATACAAAAATGGACTTCATAATATCAGCAATAATTGAAAATCAAACCGTTGATGAAATAACCCTTGCATTAAGACACTTAGATGATGTAAAAAACAAAATAAATATGAATAATGTAATTACCTGTTATGATAGATACTATAATTCCACAGAAATCATGTTAAAAACAGAAACATTAAATTCATACTATTTAATCCGTGGAAAAACAAACACATTCAAAAAGCAACAACAAAAAATGGACAATGATAAAAAAACCGATGAAACATTCGATATAAGCTTAAATAATGCAAAAATAAAAAAATTTCACGACGAAGAACTGAAAAAAATCGCAAGAAAACAAAAAAGCATCCAAGTCAGAATAGTCAAAGTAAAATTAAAAACTGGACAAACAGAAATACTATTTACCAATTTACCAAAAGAAATCGCAACACCAGAAGAATTAAAGGAATTATACGGTGAAAGATGGAAAGTAGAAACAGATTACGACAGATTAAAAAACAAATTATACATCGAAAAATTTAGCGGAAGAAGACGAACAATAATCGAACAAGACTTCTACAGCCACATATTCCTGCTAAACCTACTAATCGGAATAAAACACGACGCAGAACTAAAAATAACACGAAAACCAAAAGAAACAGCAAAATACACCTACGAATACCACTCCAACATCAACACACTCATCGGAGAAATCAAAGATCAACTACCAAGACTCTTAACGGATAATCAAGACGAAATACAAAAAGTAATTAAAGAAATAATGGAAATCGGCTCTAAAGAACTCGTAGCAACAAAAATACCTGCACGAACACACGCAGAAAGAGATAAAGAAAAAAATTGGAATAAAAATTGCAAAACAAGCAAAAGCCAGGGATTCTAGAAATCTGAAAAAACCTTAACTTGATAGTACTGCCATTTTACAAATACTTTTAAATATAAACATGAATAAAATTATTATATTAAAGAAATTTTAGTAATATCTTTATTTTGGTGATTTTAATATGAGTATAGAAGACGAAAAAATTGTTATGCCTGGGGACAAACTAGGAATTATTGAGCAATACCTCCCAGGTGAAGGTACTTACGATGACAATGGCGACATTAAATCAGCAGTACTTGGTAATGTTAAAATTAATCAAAAAATGAAGGTTATTTCTGTTGTGTCAGATGCAAAACCGGCTCTTTTAAAAGTAGGTGACACAGTATACGGTCAGATTACCGACATCAAGCCTCAAAGAGCTAATGTTAAAATCGAATGTATGAAAGATAATGGAAGACCACTGGCTCTACCATATATGGGAGCTATACACATTTCACAGGCAAAAAAGGATTATTTGGAAAAATTGTCCGATGCTTTTAGAATTGGAGACATTATCCAGGCAAGAGTAGTTAAAATAACAGGAGATAATGTTGATTTAGGAACTGTAGATGATGATTGTGGAGTCCTAAAGGCAATGTGTACCCGTTGTAGAGATTACATGCATACCACACAAAAAGAAAATGAGCTTCAGTGCAATACCTGTAATAAAAAAGAAAGACGTAAAGTCGCTCAAAACTATGTTAATGATTAATTAAGGTTGATAAAATGGAAAATTTTGAAATTATTGATGAAAAAACATTAGAACTCACTTTTGAAGTAAAAGATGAAAGTCATGGAGTTTGCAATGCTTTAAGACACATCTTAATGCAAGATCCTGATGTTGAATATGCTGTTTACAATATCGACCACCCTCTTACTGGAAAACCACAGATGACAATAAAAACCAAAAGGGGAAAAAGACCAAGAAGCGTATTGAAAAAAGCAGCAGAAGAATTACAGAAAGAAAGTTCTGAATTTAAAAAACTTTTAGATGAAGCTTTATAGCTTCAATTTTAATTTTTAATGTGATTTTATGGCAGAATATAAAAATCCTTCCTTAACAGCGGATATCTTTATTTTTGATGAGGATTTTAACTTTATTTTAATCAAAAGATTGAACGATCCTTATAAGGATTGCTGGGCATTGCCTGGAGGATTTGTCGAATACGGTGAAAGTGTTGAGGATGCTGCCATAAGAGAAGCAAAGGAAGAAACCAGTATTGATGTGGAACTCTTGGATTTGGTAAATGTCTATTCAAAACCGGGCAGAGACCCAAGAAGACATACAGTAACCGTTGCATACACTGCAAAGGGTGACTTTTCACAAAGAATGGCAGAAAGCGATGCCAAAGATATTGATGTTTTTTCACATGAAGATATTGACAACATCGAAATTGCTTTTGACCACAGAAAAATAATTGAAGACTCACTGAAAAAAGCTCAAAAATCAATCTAAAAGGTTAATATTTAAATAACTTAAAAAAAAGATTACATCATATAAAATAATTGGGAGATAATAAAATATGGAATTTTGTCCAGAATGTGGGGCTATGATGCTTCCAAGCAATGGTGTTTTAAAATGCAACAAATGCGGATATTCCAACGATATGGGCAGTGATGATGAATACAAACTATCCAGGGATATCAAAGCTGAAGACACCGTTAAAAATCTTGGAGAAGACATTGACGTAGGCCCAGTCACTAATGAAACCTGCCCAGAATGTGGAAATGATAAGGCCACATATAAAATGTTACAAACCCGTAGTGCTGATGAGGCACCTACACGTATTTTTACATGCACAAAATGTAAGCACACATGGAGAGCATACGACTAAGAGGTTTTCTTATGAAAGATTCTAAAAAAGAGCATAGGATTTCTGATTTAAAAGAAATGATTAATAATGTCACTGATGAAGAAGATTTTGAAGAAGACAAAGAATTAATCGATTATCTTAAAGAAGGTCATGTAGAAAATAATGATGACAATTTAGAAATCAATGACGAATTCATCTACCATCCAGGCAATGATGATGTTGATGCTATTAATTTAGAAGAAAACCCAATCAATGAAGATTATGTAATTAAAGCTCCAAAAGTTAAAAAATCAACTGGAAATGACTATGATGAATATGAAGACGACCTTGTCGGAGAGATAAGTGAAAACTTCGATAATGTCATCCATGCCAAAATAAAAGGCAGATCTGTTTTTGCAATGGTCGGAATCGTTCTGGGAGTCATTTTCATAATACTATCCGTATTTATATTCCAATCACGTAGTGATAGAGTAGTGGATAATGTTGTCGCTGGGGAAACCAGTTTTATGTTCGTTATTTTCCTAATTGTAGGATTATTCTTATTAATTTATGGAATCTACAAAGTATTTAATATTAAAAATCCGTTTGGAAGTATGACAAGTAAGATTGATTCCATAGATAATAATGATGATAAAAAAGACGACAAAACCACCCCTAAAGAAAAACCATCCCCGAAAGTTTTACCAAAAAGTGAAATTCCACTTGATAAGGATTCCTACAAGATAGGCGAATTTGATATGGACGCCATTAGAAATTCACTTAAAAAACCTGCTACTTCTACAAAAAATCAAGAGCCTATTGAAGAAAATGTTGAGGATATTCCTCCGGCAAAAGAAAAAGTTCAAGAGGAATTGACCGCCGAGGAAATCGAACAGATTGAATATGAACAGGCCGAACTTGAAAATGAATCAATTGATGACATTTTCGCTGAAGTCGATGAAATGGAAGACATTCCACTACTCTCAATCGACACTAAAGAAGAAAAATAATATTTATAAACGGGGCCTGTGGTCTAGTTAGGAATGACGTGGGACTTCGGATCCCAAGATCGAGGGTTCAAATCCCTCCAGGTCCGCTTATTTTTTCACACGAACAACCGCTTCCTTGAAAAAGTCAGGAATCAGTGATCTGTACATTGGACTTTTAAATAGCATGTTTATATCGCTGTCAATGATGTATGTGTAGCATGAATCGTCTTCGGCTCTCATTCCACGTCCATATGCCTGCATCAATGTCATGACGGTCTTATATGCATACCATTTCTTGTCCCTTTTCATTCTCATGTTTACCTGCTTGTCACCGAGATATGGGAACGGCACCTTATAGATTACCTGGAAACGGCACTTGTCATACGGCAAATCCACACCCTCACTCATTGACGGGGAAACCAGAACCAAAGGATTTTCATCCTTTTCAAAGAAGTTCAATACCTCTTCCCTGTTTTTGGAAGTGTGTGAAACCAGTCTTGAATTGTAAAGGTTGTTGGTGATGTACTGCTGACATTTGTAGCTGTGGGTATGTATCAAACCCTTGTCACCCTCATGTTTTTTAAGAATTTCCTGCAATATCGGAATTGTCTTCGGTGCGGTATTCTTTATCCTGTTTGCAGACATTTTTCCTGCAAGATTGAGAATGATCGGCCTTTTTTCCTTGGTGAAGGGACTGTCGACCTTTATATGGTATACCTCATTTGGATTCAATCCGAGCCATTTTGAAAACATCTTGTGTGAGAGTATTGTCGCACTCATGAAGATTACAACATCCCCGTATTTCAAAAGGTTGTTTTTGGCATATTGATGAACCCTCAATGGCTTGAAGCACACGCTTGTCTCATCGGTGTCTATAACCCAGTTCTTAGGTTCCTTTTCAAGGTTTTCCTTAAGTGTTTTAAGTCTTGCGATTGTTGATCTTATCCTGTCGGCCTTGTTTTTGCTTACATCCTTAAGCTCAATTTCATCATAGGCATCGCGAATGGCATCAATTTCCATTACCCAGTCCTCAAGTTCGCCGTCCTCGAGGATTTCCTTGGTCATTACCTTGTTGATATCCTTTTCAAGACGCCTGTTGTATAGGGTGACCTCCATTGTGGACATCAGCTTGTTTTCAATGTTGTGGGCCTCGTCCAAAATCAGCAGTGAACGTGTACCGAAATGCTTTACATAGTTGAGCTCAACAATAGCATAGTCATAGTTCATCAGTGTAATTGGGGAGTTGACAGCATTTGCCTTTTGGTTCCAGTAATGGCAATGTGAATCTGACTGGTAGAAAACTGTTCCTCCAAATGAATCCTCAAAGGCAAGCTCTGCATCCAATGTCGGATTTTTGGCAACGCCATAAGGACAGAAGAATTTGCTTGATGTCGGTGTTGTCTTACAGTCTCCCATATCACAGGTGGATTCGAGATTGTCATGCAAACATGCGAAATTACCCCTTCCCTTAACCAGCGGAAAGGCAAACTCGTTTGAATACTGGGCCTGCAACTGCTTGGTCATGGTCAGTATATAGGCTGATTCATACATTTTTGCAAGAGTTGTGGCTATTGCTGATTTACCAGTACCTGTTCCCGCTTCAAGGATGATATACTTATATCCCTTTTTGATTGCATCATGGATATCCTGTATAATTTCAAGCTGACCCATTCTTGGCTCTTTAAATGGGAAATTGGCAATGATTTCATCGTCAATATCAGGATAGATTTCCTTAAGATATGCTGCTGTGCCCTCATCCTGCTGATAATCCTCAATTGAATAAACTTCAGGAATCTCATCATCCAAAATAGATGATTTTCTAGGCTTTGCAAAACTAAATAAGTTAGTAGGACCTTTAGATTTTTTATTATTGTATTTTCCACAAACACAATTACTTTTTAACATTCCGCAATTCGGACAAAACATTGAATTTGACATCAAAAATATATTAGTGATGATGTAATATAAATAAGTAGTAGACGAGCAAATTTCAAAATTGCATTTAAATTGTAAAAGTGATTATATGGCAGACAAAGGAAAACTAATAGGAATTGGTGTTGGACCTGGAGATACAGAATTGTTAACTTTAAAAGCTGCTAAAGTATTGAAAAGTGTTCCAGTAGTATTCTCACCAAAATCATCAAAAGAAAAGGAAAGTATAGCATTATCTATTGTAAAACCTATACTGGAAGAGAGAAAAGATTATAAAAGATTAATGCTTGTAGAACCTATTTTTCCTATGATTGAAGATAAAGAAGAACTTAAAAAGATTTGGAATAGCGCAGCAGAAATGATTGCACAATATCTTGACAGCGGAAGGGATGTCGCATTCATCACCCTTGGAGACACCTCAATTTTCAGTACATACTCCTATGTACAGCAAAGACTTATTGGAAGATATGAAATTGAAACCATTCCGGGAATTACTTCATTTACAGCATGTGCCGCCGCAAGAAACAAGGCTCTTGTTGAGCAGAATGACATTTTAACAATAGTTCCTAAAATCGACAAAAGACTTGATGACGTTCTGGAATACAGCGATTCCATTGTTCTTATGAAGGCTTCCAGAAATACATCCGATCTGGAGTCAAAAATTGAAGCTAAAAACAGAAAAAAAGAGATATATTCCGTGCAAAATTGTACACGTGAAAACGAAAAAATTATTGAAGGCTTTTCCAATGAAAAACCTTACCTTACAACTACCATCATTAAGTTTGACGATGATTAGTAATTTTTGATGTGTTGAGGTTCTATCTCAAACACACACTTTTCATCACCCATTGTGTAGCATTGGGTTTCTATTACGCTTACCGGCATGTTAAAGAATTCGGAAAACAGTCCCTCGAATATTCCAGTATCCAAAAAGCATGCAGGCTTACCGGTTCTTGGAAGAAGTTTACATTCGAAACAGTCAAATGTTGTAATTTTTATGATCTGACCTATTTTAAAGGTTAGCCTTCCCAGGCCTTTTCTTTGCCAGAACTCGGCAATGTTTTCCATAAAAATATCCAAATCATCATTGTAAACTGAATTAAAAATAGATTTACCTATGCTGTTTCCTGTTGACTGCAGAATCGGATCTATGTTGACCCCTTCCTGAATCAGCATGGATTTTAATGTATGGAAAAGAAGGGTTGAGAATTCCTCATCGTCTTCAATGAGATTTTTTATAATATAATCAGATTGGGTTTCTTCAATTTCCTTTGGTTCGGTGATGTTTACTGAACCCAGAAACTTAGAATTGATATAAAATATTTTTTTTCGGTTATCATCAGGGTGAACTCTATAAGATATAATTCCATTTTCTCTTAAGCTTTTCAAATGCACTGATACTGTTGATTTTGATTTACCTGTATTGCTAACGATTTCATCGAATTCCATGTCGCTATCCCTTAACATTTCAAGAATGGTTAGTTTTACAGGACTTTTAACGACATTTACACCAATGTTCTCGTTTAAGTTTGAAAATATTTGTATCGGTTTTCCTTCGCTCATCTGAACATCCCCCAATATATATAATATTATTTAAAATTGTTGCTTAATAAATGTAACTATTAATTAAAAAATAAGTATTTGTTTAAAATTTATAATTATTATTGAACAGTATATAAAACATGAATGAAAAAAATACGAACTGTTCGTTTAAAATGAAAATAAATAGTTCGTATTATTAAAACGAATTCTACATTATACCAAACAATCTTTTGGCATTTTCAGTGGTAATCCCTATAACATCCTCTTCAGCAATGCCCAATTCATCTGACATTTTTGCGGTTACATACTTTAAGTTCATCGAGGTATTGATTTCACCCCTCATCCCTTCCGGAGACATATAGGGCGAATCGGTTTCAACAAGCATATGGTGAATGTCAATCTCACTGACCAACCTCTTTGTTTTCCTATTGTTTGTGTGGGTAACGGTTCCGCCTATCCCTATGAAAAACCCTAACTTGATGAACTGCCTTGCCATTTCAACCGAACCCTGGTAGGAATGAAGAGACCCGACAACATCATACTTTTTCAAAATGTCAAACGTGTCCTGCATGGACTTTCGTGAATGCACAATAACGGGCAGGTCGTGTTTTTGGGCAAGACCAAGCATCTTTTCAAATAGCTCCTTTTGCAAATCCTTGTTGTCTTTTCTTTGGTAATAGTCAAGGCCGATTTCACCCACCGCAACAACCTTATCCTCATCAAGCAGTTTGTCCAGAAGTGAAATGTCATCATCACAAACATCCTCGGCAAAGGTGTGAAAATATCCCAAGGCGGCATAGACATTATCATACTTGTGGGACAGTTCCAATACCTCCCCATTGCTTACGGGATCGGTGCCGTTCAGTATCATACTTATATCATTTTTTCCGGCCTCTTTTATAATATCCTCTGCATTATCCATTTCACTTTCATAAATGTGGCAGTGTGTATCAATTATCATTAAAATCCCTTTGAAAGATTATTTATTGGTTAAATTTTATATATATTATAGATTGAGTTAAATTTTTTGGTGAGATAATATGGATGAGAAGTTTTCAAGAACAGAAATGTTGGTTGGAAATGAGGGAATGGAAAAATTGAATGATGCAAAAGTTGCAGTTTTCGGACTTGGCGGTGTAGGCTCCTTTGTCTGTGAAGGACTTGCAAGAAGCGGTGTCGGCAACTTTATCTTAGTTGATTTTGACAAGATTGATGAAACCAACATCAACAGACAGCTGATTGCAACCGTAAATACAATCGGCAAATATAAAGTTGACGTGATGAAGGAAAGGATACTGGAAATAAATCCGAATGCAAATGTTGAAACATATAAGGAATTCTACATGGCGGACTGTCCAATCGACATCATCACGGAGGACCTCTCATATGCCGTTGACTGTGTGGATACGATTATGGCAAAGATTGCAATCATCTGCAAATGCGATGAGATTGGCGTGCCCGTCATGTCCTCAATGGGAACCGGAAACAAATTGGACCCTACAATGTTTGAGGTTGCAGACATTTATGAAACCTCAGTATGTCCACTTGCCAAAATAATGAAAAAAGACCTTAGAAAAAGAAATATTGAAAAATTGAAGGTAGTGTATTCCCAGGAGCATGCAATAAACACAAACGACCATCCGATAAACCAGGACAGAAAATTCAAGGTGAAGGGCAGTGTTTCGTTTGTGCCTTCGGTTGCGGGATTGATAATTGCGGGCGAAGTGATAAAGGACATTGCTAATAAATGATTTGTTCACCAATTTCTTTAATTTATGACAAAAAATGCAAGATAATTAAATAGTTAATTAAAGAAAAATATTATACAGTTGAGGCGTGATGGTATGTTCAAGTATTTTTCAAATAATTATGTGGTTTAAAGAGTAAATAATGTTATGCTGTAACCAGTTCAGATTCAATAGCAGGAATACCATTTAAATTAGTTGTGATTCTATTCATT
>Ga0256405_10009427_pt1 | contig 13363 bp, 10 predicted proteins | sample RumenRJG_02DNA_FD_189096 | JGI IMG/M metagenome (GOLD analysis project Ga0256405, IMG submission 189096) | Bovine rumen microbial communities from Lethbridge, Alberta, Canada - RJG_02 | ecosystem: Host-associated > Mammals > Digestive system > Stomach > Rumen | place: Canada: Alberta...
TGCATTTCTTCTTTTCTGATCTGATGGTCTTCGTGCATTTTTAGATACAATTCCCATATAATAATTAATCTTGTGTCCATCACTCTCAATAATTGTCGCAAGACTACAATCAATAGAAGATGCCACATTGACTACGGTTGTTAATTTGTCCAAAAAATTTTCTTTTTGATTCATTACCAGTTTAGATAATTTATAAAATCTTCCACACTCCGTTATATCAATGTCAATGTCCTCATGAGAAGGCAGTACCATTTCATATGATTCTAATTTGTCCAAATAATCTTTTGTAATAATTGCTGAGGCATTTTTTAACGCAGCCCCCAATTCCTCATCCATTTGAACTTGTGTTTTTATCTCATTTTCCATACGTCCCTCCATTCAACTATCGGATAGCTTTTAGCTTTTCTTCCAATATGGATACATATTCTTTATAACCAGAGATTTCCTTTTCCTTATTGTCACACTGTGACAAAAGTTGTTCAAATTCCGCCGAAATATTTACAAGAAGACTATCCTGCACCTTTTTGCTAATGTCAGACAGCTCACTCTTAAAACTTCTAACCGACTTCTCCATCTGCCCACACAATTCATTGTATATATTGTTAATGGCATTAGATAATGCAGTTGACAGTTCCGTTTTCTGTGTTGCTGATGTAAGTTCCCCTGTAAACTTTCCTGCAATACCATTCATTGCTTGTGTTATATCCAAATTAAAAACAGGGAACTCAATAGCATTTACTGTTTCCTCCACCATGATTCTGAACAATGAAGCATCATATTTTTCACTTCCCATGTCAAAATTATTTACCACTACATTTAAAAGTTTTCTCTTCATTTCTTTAATTTGCAATGCATCAGTAAAAACTTCCTCCACATGGTTTGATGCCTCCAATGAATATTTGCGAAGGTTTTCAACTGCATCTGCAGCAAGACAATATGAGTAATGTTCTTCATACGTGTAATAATGTGTTTTCTTCCAAAACCAATGCCCGGTCGTATAGGATCCTTCCCTTGTAACACTTCCCGTTCTTTCTTTCACCTCAAAATAATCTTTGCCTGCGCTTCTCAGTTCTCGGATTCCCCTTGCTTTTTCCGATTCTAATTTTGCATTCATCTCACCAAAAACAGCTGTTACATCTGCCTTTATTCCGCTCATTTGTGTTTCCAAAACTTTTTTCTGTTCTAACAGCTGTTCCTTATCATTGCTCTCCAGAATTTTAATTCGTTTTTCTGTCTTTTCCTTGTCTGAAATAAGGAGTCCTTTTAACTCCTCTTTCACGTTTGGAATAAAACTCCGTGCTTTTTTCTCTAAAATACTCTCTTTGTCTGCGACTACCTCCTTAAACAATACCTTTACACGATCTATATTACCTAATAGTTTTAAGTCTGAATCCAAATTAGATGAAAATCGTTTGAGCGCAGTATAAAGATTCTTTTCTTCTGAGTTATACTCATCCGCAGTTTTATTGGTCATATTATATGCCATAGAAGATACCATGATTGGCTCTGAACATTGTTTTATAACCTCAATTAACTCAGAAGAACTTTCTCTTTCCTCCAGATCTTTGACATACTCTTCTACCTTCTTTTTTGCACGTTTTCTCAACTTCCTTTGTATTAACTTACATGCATCTGGTATGTTATCCGCAGTATTTTCATCTTCCCCAAAAATATCATCCCCATCCTTCACACGCAGGACATCACGTATTCCACTATCATATTTGCTTGCAATCAATACAAGCTTTTTAACCCCCTTTTGAGGCAACTGGCTTGATAATAAAACCCAGTCACTTTTATCAAGAAAACTGCCCGTCTGACTCAAAAAGAATACCACATCACAAACTTCCATAAATTCTTTTGTTCTGATCGTACGTGATGCAATGGGATCATTCAGTCCTGGGGTGTCTACAATCGAAATTCCCCTAAATTCCTCCTTATTCAAATATAATGTTACTGCCTTTACAATAGGTGTAAATTTTCCATCCTCACCTACATAATCATTAAGACTTGAAATTAAGTCTTCATAACTATCAAATTTAACCTTCTCTATGCCTTTATTCAGATAAGGCTTCGGATCAACTCCGTTCCTTTTAACCATATCCACAATTTCTTTTGCTGATGTATATATTTCATCATCTAAATCAACTCTGGCATTATCTTCCAAAACCTCCCACTCATCTGGAGAATAATATTCAATCTGAATAATATTCTCTTCTGAATACTCCATTTTGGTCAGAGTTGCAGTCTTCGGAGTAGATGCTTTAGGCAATATCTCCTGACCATCAAACAACAATGTATTTAGAAATGATGATTTACCAGCTTTTACCTGCCCTATCACTCCAATATTTAATTTTCTATTTTCTCTGTAAAAGTCGGTAATCTTGATTTTAAAATTTTCTTTTATCTGTTCAAGCCCACGAATATCATCTTCTTTCGCATATCCTGATATATCCGCAATAATAGAATCCACATCATTAATAAAATTATGAAACTCTTTGTTATCCGTAGTAAATATTTTCATTTCAAATCCTCCCTCGTTACACTTACTAAATATCCAGCACTTTTTCCCATTCGATATCATCATAAAATGAAATCATCGTTATTCCTAAATATTTATCATTTTTATCCAGAACTTCACCTCTTTTTTCTACTTCCGTTAATATGACAATTCCGTTTTCTTCAGCTACAACTTCTTTCCTTTCTCGCCTAGGTGAATTAGGTCCCAGAAAAGATTCATCTTCATTGGATGAAATTATTTCTTCATAAACACATATCACATCCCCTTTTTTTACTGGATTACCCGATTCAATCTTATTTTTAATCACGCAAGGGTGTTCCTCAATAAATTCATTTTGGAGCTCATTCAATGAATATGCAATTTTATACATAAGACCACGTTTTGTATAATAATGTTTATACCTATCCATGCACAATACTCCGTATAACTTTCTTTTTGAGACAATCCATTCTTTCGGTATATAATCATTAAATCTTCCATACCATTGATGATTCGATGGCAATGGTATATCATCCATCAAATCCGTATTACCGACCAATACACTTTTTGCAACCTGTGCAAGAACGCGTATTTCCTCTTTATCACAAACCAATATGTTTGCAATATCTGCAATTAATCCAAACATATTGAAAGATACATACTCTGTCTCTGTCATATTTGCAATAATAAGAGCTTCGACAAGAAAAGAATATTTATAATCCTCCAATTCTTCAATATCACCGATTTCAAATTCCAAACCGGCTTTATATATGTCTTCTGCAGATAATTCAATCCCGCATCCAATGGATATTCTACATAAATATAACAACCTTGCAGAAATCTTAGAGTCTTCTGTAAGAATCAAGTAAGCCAATCCACCAATGAATTTCTTTTTCACCCACTCCGGAGCAGTTGTTATAGTTATTCTTTTAATAGGATGTCGTTTTGCCATTTTACTAATTAGGGCAAAATTATTCTTTTTTTCTTCTTCCGGTTTTGACTTCATTTTTTCAATTTTCAAATTTATTTGAGAAATTTGTTTTTCAACATCTTTCAACTCCGATTGAATTTCGATTAAATTCAAAATATCACTTTCCTTTCACCCAAGCTTTAATCGCATTAATATCATCCGATTCAATAGACAGTACTCCATAGTATGTTCCTCTATCCTGAAACCTATAAAAAGTTCCTCCCTCTTTCGGTTTTACAAAAACAGTAGTATATGATTTTCCACCTTGCTTTTTATAATATTTGGCAACAACATCCCCCTTTTTTATCTTCTGTTTTCTATCAACCTCCCACTTAAAATCAAATATTTCATTTATCGGCAATTGCACGATGATTTTTCGGTATTTTCGTGCACAGTTATCTAGAATATCATCACTTATATAATACTCATATTCTTTTGCAATTTGCAAAAATTTAATCGTATCTCCTTTGTTTAATTGTACCGAATTTTGAGATAACGATATTTTTGCAACCAAAGATAACATTCTGACATTGTCTCTATCAATCTGTAATATTAGTGCCAAATCTCCTAGATATTCATAAATTTCTGGTTTCACATCACTTCCCAGAAAAGCAACTATAAGGGCATCAACAAAAAAGCACTCTCTTATTTCTCCCAGTTTATTAATCATTTGAAAACAAGTATCCTTGTCCATGAAATAACAATCTTTCAATAAATCTTCAAGTGATAATTTGCAGTCTACTTTCATGAGAATCCATTGAATAAAAGCCAGCCTATTAACCTGATTTTCCCGATCCTCATCAAGTCGGACAATAGTCATCAACATTTCTATATATTTGCACTTGTCTTTCTCATTCTTTAATTTTGCAATCGGGTGATTTTTGAAAATTATCTGTTTTGCGAGGAATCGAATTGTAGAGAAATCATAAACCTCATCTATTTTATCTAGTGCAGCAATATCCGACTTCAATTTGTAAACTGAAGAGGATATCTGATGTATATTATCTTCCAAATCTTTCACTCTGACCTGAATATCCAACAAACTTTTCATTTACACTCACCATTCTCAAACCTATAAGAATATTCTTCAATATTGACTTTATATAATTTTTTACAACACAATCTTAATAAATCTATCCAGCTACATTGTTTTTAAACTTTCGTGCCATTCGTCTTCGTCATTCTTATGCATCTGTCGAATATTCTCCATATCTTTCTCACTTAAAGGTTTATTATTAGACCTCGCTAACTCCACACAGTCATTCCATCCCTTAATTTCCCTTAAATAATAGCCAAAATAACTATTCCAATATAAAACTTCTTGCTCTTTTTCAGGAAAATGACTTTTATCTTGCTGAAGAACAACTCGAGCAACTCTTGCGACCTTTCTTAAACTGTCCTTGCTTTTTCCGAGAAAACAGGCAATATTAGCAATTATCTTAAATCTATTTCTTTTATCTCCATGTGATAAATTGGTCAGAATCATCATATCTAATATCAAAGATTCTCCCAATCTTATTTTTTTCATCGCATTATTCATCTTAAGAAGAACATTATACTCTTGTATTGTCCCAAGATTTCCCAAATAATAATCAATTCTGTCATTGTCTGAATCTGCCATCACTATCCTTTGAAGAAAAAGAAGCTGCTCATCACTGATAGAATCATCAAGAACTGCTATCATTAGAAGAATTGCAAAATAATTATTTTTTACTTCCAATTTTTCTTCCATCAATGGATGTTTAATAACCGGCATTGATTTTGCAATCTCATATATTCTTTGATACTCAGAGTGATCATTCGCTCCATCTTTGTGATTTAGCAATTCTTTATCCAAATCATTTAACCGATTATCTAAAGATGTCAACACATCTCTAATACTCCGAATCTCATGTTGCATTTCAGCGATTGTTTTCATATTCGTCATCCTCAAATAGTCTGAGTAAGCTACCAGTACATTGATTGTTTTTCTGCTTTACATTTGCTTCATTAACCATCGTTCCAATAATTGCTTCCTGGTAGTTCCCATTGTTAATACACTGACAACCGATAAATTCGTTATCGGTAACTGTTACATTAGTACTCTCATCCACAGGAGAAAATCCTATGAGTACTCCAGATACACCATAGTTATACCTCATTCGTGCCGCCACAATATTACAATTTAACAATTTAGTATCTTTAATATCGACTTTCTTTAAAATTGAGTGTTTCTCACTTTTAATGAAAAAAACGCCTCCCCGTTCATCCCCATCACACATATACTCGCAGTTGCTAATCTCACAATTTTCAACTATAAAATTATTTATGTTCTTTGCATATGCAACCCTTTTTGAAAAATCACTGATTTTGCACCCAATAAACTCTATTGTTCCTACTGAATCAAACGATATAGCACCACTACCGGAACTTATGCTACAATTTTTAAAACTAACACTTTCACATGAATAAAACTCCCAATCTTCCATAATCATTATATCTAGATTTTCAAATACAATCTTCCTTTGATTATAAAAATTTGGATAGTCAATATTTTGAGATAGCTTCTTTTCGGGTGCAAAATAATGTACCATCATGTCTGAATCACTTGAAACACCTGCATAATAATTACCAATATACGGAGTAAAGTCCAAAGTACATACATTTTCTGTTAAAAGATCTTTAGCATTATCGAAATAGATCGCATCTTGCTGTAAAATCGACTTGACGACCATACAAATATATTCTAGATCAGCTTTTTTCACATCGAGTAATTCTATCAATTCTGCAAAATATTCATACTCATCTGTTGTTCCGTTTCCCAATTTCAGTATAATCAAACCATCAGTTATAAAGTAAAATTTGACAGTCTTTTCTTTAAAGAACGACAAAAATTCTTTCATATCCGTCTCTGATATTTCCAATGCCATACGCATACATTCTTCAGCAGAATTATCCACTCCAATTCCTTTAATTATACGCTTAAGAAATAATATCTGCGCTTCTGTTGGTTCATTCTGATATTGTATTACAGAACAAAGAACTTTTAAGTATAATGTTTTACCATACTCATCCAGCGAAGCCAGATCCAGATTAACAAATGTATACTTTTCATTTTTTAATTCTGCCATAAGCTTCCGTATGGCATCTATATTTGTGTTGTAGTTTTTCACTTATCTTTCTTCTCCACATCATTTTTTTCAATTAATTGTGCGTATTCCTTTGTATTTTTATAGACATCATTAATATGAATGTCTTCTGGCTTAATATCGCAAGTACTCTTAATTACATTTAGCAGTTCTTCTCTATATTCACTTCCACCTACTGTCCTATTGATAACTGGTTCAACTCCATCAAACATATTTTGAAGCATATCAACTACCGTATCATCAGTCTGAATTCCCTTTGCCTTTTTATATTCTTCTAAGAGCTGTAATGGATTTTGTGCCTGATCCTGTAATAAATCAATTTCCGTTGGTTCAGGCATATCAATTCCAACCACATCTGCTATAAATTTAATTTCAGTAAAGAACTCATTTTGTAATTTCTTAAGTTTTTCACTTATATCTTTTAAATCACTTACCCTTTTTTTGATTTCTTTCACCATCAAATCCAAAGGCTCTAATATTTCATTAGGAATCTCTTCTGCTGCCAATTTGGTTAATGAGGTCTGTAACCGCGATAATTCCCGACTTTCCTGAGCTATTTCATTCTCATAAAATTTTTTACATCTAACAAATAATACTTTGAAGTTTCGAGCAAAATTTGGTTTTACTTTTTTCTTATTCCACTTTTCCAAATATTCATTTAATTTTGTTGCATTTTCATGAATAAAGTGTCTACGCTCCTCATCTTCTATTGATTCTAGTTTACTTGAAAATGCGATAACATCTATATAACGAATGCCCTTTAAGTCGAGTGTTGATCGTATTCTCGCAACTATACTTTTTAAATCCTCTAATGGTTTGTTGTCTGCTTTATTCAAAATAATTAGTTTAGGAATATCTTCACGCAATGTTCTAATAAATTTAATATCTTCTTCTGTGATAGTTCCTGCATCTGCCTGTACAAACCATAAAATAAAATTGCTGGAATTTAACTGTCCACGTGCAATCTGTTCATCTGTCTTTGCCGAATATTTCTCTGAATCCGGTTTTGAATATCCAGGAGTATCCAAGAAAGCTATTCCACTAAATTTCTGTAAAGGCGTAGAAAAAAATACATTTTCTAATACATGACCGAGTGTCACAGCTTCAGTCACTTTTTCTTCATCTTCATCTTCCACTTCTCCAAATCCGTGTGCAATTTTCTTTAAATCTCTTGGTTCCATTTGCACTATTGTATCGAAAACATTTATTCCCATTACCTCGTGAGTTTTACCACTTACAATATAAGTTGGGACAGATGTAGATGGATCAATATCTGCAGGCAAAGCGTCTCTATTTCCCATCAATGTATTTAAAAAACTAGATTTTCCACTTGAAAATCCTCCTCCTAAAGCGACAATATTCTTGCCAATTAATTTGTCATACAAAATAAAATCTCTGAATTTATCATATTCAGATTTAAAATCTGTATACAGCTCATAAAAATCTTCCGGAGCATTTTTCTTTAATGTATCAGGAATCTTTTTATTGATAATCTCCTCTATTTTTGACAAATCTACCTTCAGCTGATTGGTACTAGTGTTCTGCCTGATTATATTGCAGAGAAGTTCAAAATTCTTTATCAGTTTATCATTTACGTCTTCATTGTAAGCCATCTTTGATTTCACCTATTCTCTCTAAATCTGCATTTATATCTGCCTCAAGATTTTTCTTTCTTTCTCTTTCATCTTTTATTTTGGTCCTGACATCCAGCATCGCTTTTTCAAGTGTTTTCTGCTGCGTTCTAATTTGACTTTCAATAGAATCATTGACCAAATCTACCTGCTTCATAACTTCCTTTTCGATACCATTTCCAACCTCAGTTAATACCTGTGGAAATACTTCATTCTGCAGTTTCATGCGAATTTGCTGTTTTGCCTCTTCTCGTTTTTTGTTGCTTATTAATTTTGCAATTATACCAACAATTGCACCTATAATTGGTATCCCTAGTAAAATTCCGGCCGCAACTGCAACAACAGCTGCCGTTATACCCTTGCCGATTTTACCTGGATCATAATTGAATGAAATGTGTACATCACCAATGGATTCGCTATTAATACAATTTGCAACTCTTACAAGATATTTTTCCACTTTAGGTACAAATCTCTTTTTTATACTTACTGTAACTGCATTTCGAACCACACTGTTTAAGTACTCATTAATACTTTGCTTATTGATAATCATTTCCACAAGTTCAGATTCTTTTGACTCCATTGCACACTGGACGTCATTTTTGATTTCATCGACACATTCCGAAATTTCATTATAAAAATTTTTCTGTTCTTGAGAAAATTTTGAATCTAAGCCCGATAATTCTTTCTGTAATTTTTCTTCCTGCTCATCTAGCTCTGATTCCGTAAGTTGACTTCCATTCAACAGTGTTTTTAAATAGTTCTCTGTATTGTCAGCAATTTCAAGGACTTGGTATTTAAAGCTTTTTGAAAGGATTTCCTGAGAATGTTCTTGAATTTCCAACAAAAATCTTTCAACTTCCTGAGCTTCACCATCAAAACTACTGGTTTCGCAATACTTGATTTTCCTATCACCAACAAAGCACTTAAGATCTTCCTTCAGCTTTTCAAATTTCTGCCCAAAATCATCACCTTTTTTGTCACACTTAGTGATAACCACACACACTAGCATATCATTTAAACATAATTCTTTTAAAATATTACCCACACTGCTTCTCACTATCATATCGTCAGCAGGGAACGCTACTATGTAAGCAAGACTCTTGGGTAGATAATTATCAATCGCCTTATTGTGAATTTCAAACCCGGAATCAAATCCCGGCATATCAACAATCATGACATCCGGTATTTCTTCCAAACAACTATTCCTTAATTGAATGCGAGCACATTTAACAGTATTGGCATCAGCCTCAAAATTTCTATACTCTTCAACCGGAACATTAATTGTTGTTCCGTCATTGTTATATATTGTAACTTTATCTTCGGCTTCTGTATATATAATCTCAGCTGGTATTGAGGTCTCCGGTGTAATATCTTCCCTCAGTATCCTTCCACTACTACTGTAGCCCAGAATAGTATTGACTAATGCACTTTTACCTGAACTAAACTTGCCGATTATCGGAGTACAAACCTTAGCTTCTTTCATATCCTGCTTTAAATGTTCAATTTCGTCAGCTGAAATATCATATGCTCTATTTATTTTCTCCAATTGTTCTATTGCTGAAAACATCTTTTCCATCTGTAGTATTTTTCCTCCTATAGGTTCATTCTTTTACAAGAATTGTTAAAGTACCAATTATGATAACATACTATAGGGCATGGGTTTTCCCCACGCCCTATCGTTTGACTTCACCCAATCTCTTCCGCAATTTTTTTGACAATCCCAAGGTACTCATCCAAAAGTCCCAATTCCTTGTCAACCTCATCTTGCGTAACTCCAATTTTACCAACGAAATCAAGAACAAATTCCTTTTCCTGGCTGTCATAATTTCCATCTGCAAACATTAATCCAAGGATTTCAAACACAACAATCTTCTTATGCTGTTCGGTAGAGTTCTTATACACCTCTGCAATCTCATCAACTGTCTTGGTTTCCGACATATCAAAAAATGCAATTCCCATTTCTCTGCAGTATTCTTCTACCATTAAATGTTCTTCCGCTGTAAACTCTCCGTTTGCCTTTGCTGCATTTACACTCAAACTGAGAAATGCTTCCTTTTCTTCCAATGATAATTGATTTAAAAACATGTTCTTATTCTCCTTTCGATTAACAATTAGGCTGCTTTCACCTGTTCCAACAACTTTGTAGCATTTTCGGTAGCTTTTTGAATTTCGGTCTGGTTTACTTTGTTCAATTCATCCTCTTTCTCGGCTTTTATGACCAAATTTATCTGACACATTTTATAGAGCAGGCCTACCAGCAAAACCAGATTCTCCGTTGTCTTTTTCTCTTCATCTGTAAAGTCATCCCAGGAAACCATTCCCGCACCACTTACAGCACGCTGCAAAATGGGCAGGCGATCTCGATATGCCTTCTCCACATTTGTGAGAGAATTCAGGAATTTTGTAGCAGCATCGGTCAATTCATCAAAGTAACCAACAATTTTATCAACTTCTCTTTCTGTTCTTCGTGCCTGCGAATACGCTTCATCCGCTTTATCGGACAAATGAGAACCTGTCGCGTTGAAGATAATTCCTCCAACCAAAAGACCAATTCCAAGTGTGGCACCGCCTAAAACTGCCGATCCTAGAGCCATTCCGCCTCCGCCTGCTGCCAGAGATCCGCCTCCTAGAGCCGCCAGTGTTGCGTTTGTTGCAGCAACTCCCGTCAGTGAGGAAATTGCTGTTCCCGTCGATGCTGTCCCGAGAGCCATGACCGCGGATGTTGTTGCTCCGGCCGCAGCAAATCCTCCTGCTGTACCGGCGGCGGCTCCTCCCACACCACCGAGTAATACTCCTGCTCCTACCGCAATCTTTTTCAATTCCTCTGCCTCGTATGCAGGTAAATCTACGCCATCTTTTGAGTATTCCTTGAATGCCGGTCTATTCTGTATCTTCTCGATCATGTCCGAGAACTCATCAAAGGAATCCAAGATTGTAAGTTCCTGCTTACCTATGGAATCCATCAAAGCAGTCGTTGCATCATTTTTTCGATTAAATCTGTTAATGGCTGCCTCCTGCTTTGACTGCGCCATCTTCATGGTATCATTGGCTTCCTTCATTTTTACTCCGCCATGAATCCCTGATCCGACTCCTGCTACTCCGGCAACAGCAGCTACTGCTGCAATTACAAATGGTAATGGCATTTCTATCTCCTCCTATTCTCTTGCAGCTTCCTGCAAGCTTCATAATTCATTCTGTAATATTCCTCTTTCGTGTAAACATCTTTAAATATTTCTTCATATGCCCGGTCTACCTGGCACATAAGCGGCCTATTTTGATATATCGAGCAACTGTCTCCCTCCAGAAATCTACATATACCATCCCCCCTGTCGAGATCTTTGTATATTTCGCTCTGATCTAAATGCCTGCAGCATTCTCCACATTGATTACACTGAAACATTATTCAAACACCAGCCTGTTGGAACGATTTCCCATAAAAGAATCAAAATCTCCCTCCCATGGTATCTTGATTCCGAGTTTTTGATATGCTGAAGACAATAACCGATTCAACTGTTCCTCATCTTCACATTGCCTGATCTGTAATGCTGTTTCTCTGTATTTTTCAGTATCTTCACGGAATTTCTCGATATCTATTTTTTCTAATTTGGCAGCCAGTTCTTCCATAGCATCCGCAATCACTGCAAAGTTACCGATTTCTGTAGGAATCGCATTCAGGCAGTCAATAATTGAATTCATCAACCTGCTTCTATCAAGAAACACCAATAAGGTACACGAGATTAATCCGCTGACCAGACTGGAACAAAACACCGTACATATCTGTCCAATTCCAGGAGCCATCCCCAGAGGTGTCTTACTGATCAGATCCCCAACTGCCGTACCAACCAGTACGCTCGCGCATGTGGCCATAATCACAGTTGCTGTCTTAATCCGGTCTCCCAGCATCAAATTATCCGGATTGAACAGGAGTACCTTTCCTGCCTGTACAACAGACGCATATATTTGCCGAATACACCGCACCAGATTTTTTGCTGTGGTAAAGAATATATTGCATATTGTTGTTGTCAGGCTGGATAATGCACCTGCCGTAAACCCCTCTTCTATTTTTGCTATCAGTTCCTTACGCTTTTCACGTGCGTTGTCAAATCCTTTCCGAATACCTCTTCCCACGGCTTCAAACATATCAGATAAACTTGATCCGGCCGGAACTGTCTGCAATTCTTCCTTAGCGCCAAAATATACCTCAACAAAAACAAATCCTAATGCCTGTCGAATTCCCATCTGGACTCCAACTTTTCCCGCTGCTTTTGCCGTATCCTTCATAAATTTCGGACTTGTATAATATGCTTTTGCCAGCTTTGCATCATATTCACTTTTTGCCCGGTCATATTCTGATCGTAATCTCTTTTTTACACTTTCCGGAAGAGGCTCACCCTTCTTCCCATTATAATTCACTTGATCTGGGTGTTTTTCACACCACTCAATATACTCATCCACAGACATCTTACTCATATTTCGGTTGAGTGCGGCATTTGTATATCGTAAATTTTCCGGGCAGTTTGCCAATTCTTTTCCATCAAGTCCCGCCAAGATTCTTCCCGGATCATTGTGAATATTTTCGGCTGAAACCACATGATCCAACTGGCCCTGCTTGCCTCTGGGTATAGTGGAATTTCCTCGCGGAATAACCTTATTGCCCGGAACATAGGCATCATCAATGGTTTTCCCATTCTCGTCAAATTCTTTTCTTGCTTTATTTACAATCGAACGATACCTTGAATCCGAATGGTATGCTGCTGTATCATATTTTCCACGATTATCATATGCCGCCTTGTTAGATGCATTTTTAAATACAGCACCATTTTCATCCTTTTCATGCCGGACATTATAAATGGTATCCACATCCCCGCCTCGCTGATCGTGAATCAGTCCATCTAACCCAAATGATGTAACCAGACTTTGAAGGATCACTCTCTCATACTCATTCCATACTGCGTGAAAAACATTCTCATCAGGCTCAATATCACCGCCATTTTTTAATTGTCCAATAAAAGCTGCGTTGTCCATTTTTACCTCATTCTCAGTTTTATGACAGATAATTTTCTTATTTAACCAGAATTCATGTCTTATTGAATAATCTGTGCTCCAATGAGCCACCTGTCCGGTAAGCTTGAATTCT
>Ga0256405_10009428_pt1 | contig 13362 bp, 7 predicted proteins | sample RumenRJG_02DNA_FD_189096 | JGI IMG/M metagenome (GOLD analysis project Ga0256405, IMG submission 189096) | Bovine rumen microbial communities from Lethbridge, Alberta, Canada - RJG_02 | ecosystem: Host-associated > Mammals > Digestive system > Stomach > Rumen | place: Canada: Alberta | collected...
AAATCAAATGTAATTCTTGCAACTGCTGCACTACTGCCAACACCGGCATTGTTTGATACATAATATCCGGTTGAAGAATTGTATGTAAAACCGTATGAGGTTGTTATATTTGTAATTGCAGATGTAGGTTCGGCTGTTCCATGCGAAACCAACTGGCTCGTTATGTCAACCCCGTTATCCAAAGCCAATGTCAATTGCGGGTCATCTGGATAAATTGTAATAGTCTGACTTGTTCCGCTTTCAACTCTGGTCGTTCCCTTTGCCGGATTTGTTGTTGCGTTGATTGATGATATTGTTATTGGATAATATGTTTTGTCCGGGTCTTCTTCCGGTGGTACAATTACATTCTCGGTAACCAGTATTGTGTGGTCAGCAGAGATATTACTTACCGTGTATTCGTAATAATATGGATTACCTTCAACCGGAATTGTATATTCAATATAGCAAGTCGCACCATTAATTGCACCACCATAATAGCCCAATCTACATTTCAATTTTAAATTTGATAATTGTGCTACTGTGGGTAATGTTGTTGCTTCTAACGTCTGTGTTGAATTGCTTGTACCTACTGATTTGAAATTAAGTTCATCACTTATTGTCGTGGCTGTGTTTCCAAGTATAAGTTGTGCGCACATGTACTCATTGTTGTTGCTTGTGCTTTCCGCATGTCCATTTACTTGGCAATATAATCTTGTGATTGTGGCATTACTTGGAATATCGCTAAACGTTAAATTGTATGTAAAAACTGCGATTGTACCATTTCCGCTACTGTAATAGTTACTTGTGGTTTGTGTTGAGTTAACGCCTTTTCCTACAAGACCTTGAAAATAACTTGCACCTTGTCCGTTAAAACCGCCACTAACTAATGTATATGTTCCTAAAACAGTTTCTGAAGAACCGCTTGTTGTTTTTTCTTTAACTACTAATTGGTTTGTAACATCAGTTCCGTTGTCTTCAACAATAATATCGCCAACGTTATCCACATCTATTTTAACAACGCCGCTTCCTCCTTGGTATACTTCTTGTGAAGAAGGCTCGACCGTCGCCAGAGAAGTTTCACTTGACGCATTGATTTCATAGGCTGTGCCGCTTATAGTGTAGTTCACGGTCAAGTCAGCACCATAAAACGATACGGTAGAAGGCTCAGTGGCACCTGTGCCGGTACTATTGAGCCTTGTGACATACATCCTGATTTTACAATTGTTCAGTTCCTCTCTTGTCCATGTGCCAACAGTTAATGTATGTGCAGAAGGTGCAGTATTGGAGCCTGATATTGTTGCAGCACTCCCTTTTGGCGTTGTACCCGCACATAACTGTACTCGCCTTGTATTATAATAATTAGTACCCTGGGTACCGCATTTGACAGTACATGCTACTGAGTTTATGATTGCTGTTTGTGGTATGCTTGAACAATCAAAATTATAATAGAGATAACTTGACGCTGTTTGTCCGGTATTGGTATAGAAAGCCGCCCTGGTTGTTGAATCGCTACCGGTAAAACCATTACTTATCACATTTCCACTATAAATACCGTCAATGGCAGTACTTCCATCATTATAATTTGATGCGTATGTTGAATTGGTACTATCAAAAGAAGTTGGAATAAATGTTACTGCGCTTGTTATATCAATTGGTCTGCTCATCCTCTAAAAACAATTTTCTATAAATATTTTGTCACAAATAAAAAATGGCTGGCAATCTCAAATCACCAGCCAAATTGTTTTAATTATTTTCAATTACGTATACGGTTCCGTCCGTTTTTTTTTATACACACCGTCTGTAAAAATGTTTTGTGCATCGGTTTGTTGAACCCAACTTCCACTTTTTTCTTTATGATGTCTGTATATAAATGTCGCCATCATTACCTAAACTCTGTGCAGGTGTACCACTTCCATAATAAATTGTAGCAGGGTCAACAAGTGCCCATGCACCATTGACCACCCTCAAAATCTTACCATTATCAGAAGCAGATACAGTAGGAAGGTGCATTTGAGAAGAAGTTCCGCTCGCTATTGTCGTTCCGGTATGGGTATTCAGATTGGTGGTCGTCGCATAATTCGAGTGGGTATGGTTTCCTACTGCGACGGTTGTATTCGATGTACCGGTCGAAACCGAAATTGTGCCATTTGAATCGGAAAGGAAGCTTCCGACCTTCACAACACCGAACGTACTTGTAGAAGCGGTAGGGACTGCAGCAACTTTATTTGTTACTGTTGCGTTCGTTCCGCCGACAGTTAAACCGGTAATCGTAATGTCGCTGGTGTTTGCTTTCCCGTTCCAAGTTGATTTCTCTGCAGTCGTAACATGTACGGTTGTATCTGCCGTATGTGCCGTAACTGTGTTGCTCAACGTATTTACCGTCGCAGTTGTTGCGTAGTTGGATAATTTCCTTGTAGTGCCATCAGCAACATTATCAAGCGTTGTTCCCGTGGGCAATGCACCAACCTCACTTGCAGTATATGAAGGCTTTGTGGAAGCCGTTGCCCAGTCAGGAATTGTTATACCCTTCGTCAACGTAATCTGGTGATTGCTTACTGCAAGGCTTGTTACGACGTTTCCACTTCCCTGTGTTGTACCAGTGCTCAACTGTGTTTGTGCTGTAACAACATCTCCGAGAGAAAGTTTACCATTGCTAACGGTCACGTTCGAGCCGTTCATAGTTGCACCTGAGATGTAATTGCTGAGTTTCCTCGTCGTACCGTCGGGAACATTGTCAAGGGTTGCATTGCTTGCCATAGCCCCCACTTCACTTGCTGTATATGATGGCTTTGTGGAAGACGTTGCCCATGTAGGAATTGTCATACCCTTTACGAGTGTCAGCGTATGATTGTTCGCTCCACCGAGTGTGATGTTCGTCAGGACATTGCCGTTTCCAGATGTTCCAGTAGAAACGGAAGTCTGTGCAGTAATAACAGTTCCAAGGTCAACAACACCATTCGTAACGGTCTTTGCTGCACTGTTTATCGTGATACCGGTGATTACCGTAGGCTTGTTGAGAAGGTCGTTGTAATTACCAGTCTTTGAAATCTTATGGAGTATTATATTACCACTGAACGACTCACTTGCTGACGTTGACTGAGCACCTGATGCCGTGGTATCCAATGTACCGACACTGCCAGTACCGCCTCCAACATTACCCTTTTCAACTGTAAGAACTTTATGGTTGACGGTAACAGCGGTGACAGCGTTTCCACTTCCTGTCTCAGTAACACCAGTTATTGCAATCTTACCATTGAGGTCATTGAATGCACCAGCGATAACAATCTCATTTTCCCATAAAGCCTGCCAAATTGCCCTGCTCTCAACAGGATTTGTACTTGCACTCGTGATTTCTTCATCAACATCAATTGTCACTGCAGATACGGCTGCATCCACATAATCAACGTCAGCCTTCCTCTCGTTCAAGTCATTGAGGGCAGCAGCGACAGTCTCTTCAACATCAAATAAAGCGTTCGTAATAACCTGATTTTCAACAGGATTTGTACTTGCACTATCGAGTTCACCATCTACATCAATTGATATGTTATCAATCCTATCATTAAGGTCGTTGAGTGCAGCAGCAATTGCCTCTTCATCTTCTACTATGACTTGATATAGCACCCTATTTTCAACTGGATTCGTACTTGCGCTGTCAAGTTCACTATCAACGTCAATCGTAATATTATCAATCCTATCATTCAAGTCATTGAGTGCAGCCGCAATTGCCTGCTCATCTTCTTCGAGGATTGCATATATTGCCCTGTTTTCAAGAGGATTCGTGCTTGCACTGTCAAGTTCTGAATCAACGTCAAATGAGATGTTGTCAATCCTATCATTGAGGTCATTGAGTGCTGCTGCAACCGACTCCTCATTATCCACTATAACTTGATATAACGCCCTGTTTTCAACAGGATTCGTACTTGCACTGTCAAGTTCCGTGTCAACGTCAATTGTAATACTTGAAACAGCATCATCAACATATGATATATCCGCTTTCCTATTGTTCAAATCATTAAGAGCAGCCGCAACGGTTTCTTCGTCTTGCTGAATTATTTCGCTAATTGGGGTGATTGTCTCGCTGTCATTTTCTGTTACACCAGTGCCAACGATTTTCAGGAAATAAGGTTCAGAAATGAATTTCACAATGTTATCATCATCATCTCTGATATAAAGTGCTGGGGAGTCTGCGTTATAGTTTACGGCTATTTCACCGTAATTGAGCGTAGACGCTGAAGGTGCCTTGTCGGGAACATTGGACTTAACATGCACCAGATGTAGTTTTTTAGCCATTTATAGAAATGTTTTAAAACCTATATGAATAGGCAATTATTTTTCTTCCCAACCAGCAGGATATGCGGTCGGTGAATAGACGTTTGCGTTTATCAACGACACATAATGAAGACCATTAAACGTAACCTTGTCGCCAATATTATACGCATCATGCACGCCGGTGGGCTGAACCCATTCCGGCCATTCTTCAATACTGACTTCGGTATATAGTGAAGCAGACACATCTGGGGTCCAGTCGTCCTGAACGGTGTGCGTCTGAACGACCTTATAAAGTTTTCCGTCATACCAAAGCCTTTCGCCAGCATTCACCTTCTCACCGGACTTGCCTGCCCATGTTGGATACAATGCTGCCACTTCAAGAGCCTCTTCGTCAGAAAGGTCTGCAGTAGACGATGCGAGCATCTTCTTGACCGCCTCAACGATATCACCATATTCAGGCTCCGTCTGTGGCTGAGGCTCGACCACCGGAGGAACATACACTTCCCATCCAGCCTCCGCAATCTGCTCTTCTGTAGGGTTGCTAATCCAAACGCCGTTAGGCATTTCTATGGATAGGCACTGACTAAACGCCTGTCTGTCGTTTATTGTTTTAGTATACATAGTTATTTGATTTTTCATTTTTTATGACGGGATATTTCCGTTAGCATCAAGCTCGTTTATCCTTGATGCATATGAACTCCAGTTTGTGGCCGCTTGATAAGCGGCAAGAATGGAGTGGTCTTCCGAATACGGTACATAAATCTTTTGCGTTGATGGGGTTGAATCCAGTGCCTTGTTGCCCAAGGTCGGCGGCGTTGTAGCATAGCAGGTAATTGTTGTTAAAGCCGTGCATCCAGCAAAAGCAGCTGCCTGCACCGAAGTAAGTGTACTTGGGAGGACTACCGTCTTGAGGTTAGTACAGTTATTGAAGGCATAATCACCACCAAGGCTTGTTACATGCCCAAGATTTACAACATTACTCATTCCACAACAGCGAAAAGCATGCTGACCTATTGAAGTAAGGTTTGGCAAATTAATATCTTGACCTGTCATAGGCATCCATGCAAGGGCTTGAGCCCCAAGTACACGAATAGATGTCGGAATAACGACATTAGCTATCCCACCTACAAAACCTCCTGACCACGAAGATTTTACTGCAACGCCAAATCGATTTAGCGTTGTAACAGTATTAGGGATAATTATACTTGTAAGATTAGTACAACCAAAAAATGGAGAAGCCTGATGTGAACCATTCCCAAAAGTCGTTAACCCTGTGAAGTATTGTAGTTCATCAAATGATGTAATGGACGTTTTATTCTTGAAATAATTTCCCAAAACAGCTGATGTCACCTTAGCCGCCTGTGACGGTTTAAGACCAATCCCGTCACCCCATTGGGTTGCACATATCTGCTCGACAACCGGGTCGGCAAATATGATATATTCTTCAACTTCAAGTGCTGAGAGCATCGCTCTTCTTCTATTCAGTAACAAGTCCATAAGTTAAACCTCCATTGATATTGCGATACCGTTAATAACCGAAATTTCGTAGTGTTTACTAACCGACAAGGTTGGGGCAGAACCACCATACCAAGTAAGTCCGGAAGGCCAGGTAATCGTGGGTGCGGTTGTGCTGGTATCAAACGTCCAGTAATAATGGTTCACTACGCTTGAGTCTCCTGGAGTGGCAAGAGCGAACGTCTTTGTTCCGGTAAGCGTTCCAAAGCTGTAAAGAACGTTAGGCTCAACGGTAATCGTAGCTGAAGTTCCCCCTGTGGTTATTATTGCCGGGTGAATTTCATCGTACGTAGCCTTCGCCGATGCATATTGCGTATTGGTATTTGTAGACGTAATGGCGGTAACTTTATTTGTCGTCACTTCAAGATTTGTGGGGGCATCAACAAGGTCGTTATAGGAACCGGTCTTGGAAATCTTGTGGAGCTCTCCGAACTCAATATTTAGCACACCATCTTCAAGATAAGCGTCGGTGATTACGTTTCCACTTCCAGTTTCGGTGACACCGGTTATTGCAATCTTATTGTTAAGGTCATTTAACGCACCGGCAACAACAATCTCATTCTCCCAAAGAGCCTGGTAAATTACCCTATTTTCAACAGGATTCGAACTTCCGCTGCTGATTTCGTCGTCAACATCAATTGTTACTGCAGATACGGCTGCATCCACATAATCCTTGTCGGCTTTCCTATCATTGAGGTCATTGAGTGAAGCCGCAATTGCCTGCTCATCTTCTTCGAGGATTGCATATATTGCCCTGTTTTCAAGAGGATTCGTGCTTGCGCTGTCCAGTTCTGAATCAACATCAATTGTAATGCTTGAAACCGCCTCGTCCACGTATGATATGTCAGCCTTTCTGTCATTAAGGTCATTAAGTGCGGCAGCTACAGTCTCTTCAACATCAAGTAAAGCGTTCGTAATTGCTTGGTTTTCAACAGGATTCGTACTTGCGCTGTCAAGTTCTGAATCAACATCTATTGTGATACTTGAAACTACCTCGTCGACATACTCCTTATCTGCCTTCCTGTCATTCAAATCGTTAAGTGCTGCGGCAACAGCTTCCTCGTTGTCGAGAATAACCTGTGTAATAACTCTATTTTCAACTGGGTTTGTGCTCGCAGAATCAAGTTCGGAATCTACATCAATAGTTATACTCGAAACCGCATCATCAACGTATTCCTTGTCAGCCTTTCTATCGTTAAGGTCGTTGAGAGCAGCTGCAACAGTTTCTTCATTATCAAGAATTACCTGTGTGATAACTCTATTTTCAACCGGATTCGTGCTCGCACTGTCGAGTTCGCCGTCAACATCAATCGTTATACTTGAAGCGATTTCTTCGACGTATGATATATCAGCTTTCCTGTCGTTCAAATCATTTAAAGCAGCTGCGACAGTTTCTTCAACGTCGAACAACGCATTTGTTATCGCTTGATTTTCAACTGGATTCGTACTTGCACTATCGAGTTCTGAATCAATGTCTATTGTAATACTTGAAACAGCCTCATCAACATATGATATATCCGCTTTCCTATTGTTCAAATCATTAAGAGAGGCAGCAACTGTCTCTTCTACGTCAAACAATGCATTCGTCACTGCTTGGTTCTCAACCGGATTTGTACTTGCACTGTCAAGCGAATCGTCGATATCAATTGTTACACCTGAAACAGCTTCATCAACATAATCCTTGTCAGCTTTCCTACTGTTCAAATCATTAAGAGCAGCAGCAACAGTTTCTTCGTCTTGCTGGATTATTTCACTAATTGGAGTGATTGTCTCGCTGTCATTTTCTGTTACACCAGTACCGACGATTTTCAGGAAATAGGGCTCAGAAATGAATTTCACAATGTTATCATCATCATCTCTGATATAAAGTGCTGGGGAGTCTGCGTTGTAGTTAACTGCAATTTCACCGTAATTGATGGTAGATGCCGAAGGTGCCTTATCCAAAACATTGGACTTAACATGCACCAGATGTAGTTTTTTAGCCATTTATAGAAATGTTTATTTTGTTATTTTATTTGTGAAACCATATAGATGGTCTCCTATAAATATCATTCTGTTTTTGTTTTGGAGTATTTTTTGTATATTTGCAGCAAGATGTTGCGAAAGATTTACGACATACTGGTTTCGTTCCTTGGGGAAAGTAAACAAGGGGGGTATACGGAAGGATGTTCGTCCTATGAATTCAACTGCCCGGCATGTGCTGAAGAAAAAGGCATTGATTCAGACGGAAAACACAACCTTGCCGTAAATATATCCATTTCCTCCCCGGGTCTCGTCTATCATTGTTGGAGATGTGGCGAAACCAACGGTATGAAAGGAAGCCTGGCTACGCTTATCAAGAGATACGGTGGAAAACAGGCTCTCAAGGAATACATGGACGTTCTTTCGGAAATGAAAGAAACCGGCTTGTACGACCCTACTATCTTTTCCGGCAGTACATTCACCGTAAAGGAAGATGTATTCGTGCAACTTCCTAAAACGTTCAGAAAGATAGACTTATCAACATTAAAATCAGGAAACCTTGCTAAATACCTCCAAAAAAGGAAGATTACGCAGGATATAATCGACAAATACCACATCGGATTCACCACCTGGGACGAGAAGAAATACCAGGACAAGTGTCGAATCATCTTCCCGAGTTACGATTCCAACGGATTCCTGAACTACTGGGTCGGAAGGGATTATACAGGGTACGAGAACAAGCGGAAATACAACAACTGTCTTGCTGACAAGAAGAACGTTGTATGTTTCGAAGATAAAATTGAATGGGATGCTGACATCTACCTAACGGAGGGTATATTTGATGCCATCCACATTCCGCTTAACGGTGTGCCTATGCTTGGAAAGTCGCTGGATGAAGACTATCTATTATACCAAAAGTTATATGAAAAGTCCAACGCCAACATCATCATTGCCATAGATGCGGACACAAATATATCCGAAGTGAAAAGGATATACAAGGTTCTCGACCGTGGCAGGCTGAAAGGAAGGATTCGATACATCAGACCTGAAAGCGGAAAGGACTTCGGTGAGATATACGAGTCCGAAGGGAAAGAGGGGTTAATGATGGAGTTGAGAAACCAGAAAACGTTCACAGAGATAGAGTTATTGACTTAACTACATTCGAGATGATATAAAAACCGTATACCAACAGGAAATAACATCCGTTCGAATGTTTTTTTAATAAAGAGAAAAATAATGAAGAATGATAACAAAGATTATTGCAACTGCGGACCTGCACATCAGGAACCTTAAACGCCTCGACGAAACGAAGGAGCAGTTTGAGAAGTTCCTGAAGGACGTGAAGAAGATTGTGAAGAAGAACGGTCCGGAAAATACGAGGGTCGTCATCTGCGGAGACCTGGTGCACAGCAAACTTACAATTGCCTCTGAGTGTTATTTGATGCTCAGTTGGTTCCTCCACGAACTTGATGATATTTGTAAGACGATTGTAGTGGCTGGTAATCATGACCTTAACATGAGCAACCTCGACCGTGTTGATTCGCTCACCCCGGTATTCGAGATGTGCAAGTTCAAACAGGTGATTTTCATTGACCGGGAACTTGGGTATAAATCGGGATATTTGGAAGATGATAATGTTATATGGTGTTTATATTCAACATTCGACCTCTTTGAAGGACCTGACAATATGGAGAAATTAAACGAAGAGCGTGAGAAAGACGGAAAAACGCTAATCGGTCTATTCCATGGGGACCTGAACGGGGCTAAGAACGCATCTGGCACTGCCCTTACAGGACTTGAGAGCAACCACTTCTCAGGAACCGACTTCGTAATAGCCGGACATATCCACAAGTACCAGGAAATCGAAAAGGACGGAACGAGAATCGTCTATTGTGGGTCGCTAATCCAACAGGACATGGGAGAGAGCATCGCCGGGCACGGGTATGTGATATGGGACGTTCCGGAGAAAAAATGCGTGCTTAAAGAGGTAAAGAATGAAAAATACGGCTACTACAAGTTCAAAATACTCTCCGAAGACGATATTGATAACGATAAAGAAGAACTGCTGAACGAATGATATGTTTAAACCCCCGGAGGTAATCCGAGGGTTTTTCTTTATTCTCTTGTTTCTGTGGATTCTCTTAATATTCCAACACCATCAACATTAATCTTCTTGATATCAATGTCAGCCGTTGTTTCGTAAGACCTTATCCTCTGGTATGCAGGAGTAAGTTTGATTGATGCATACGGTATCTTTCCGGCAGGTCTCTTTCCGTCAGCGGTGTATTTCCAGCAGAACGAAACCATTACAGTGGACGGTATCAGTTGTTTCACATAAAACTCAACGACGTTAGTGACATAATCTTCAAGTTCCCATGGAAGATAGTAAGTAATCCTCACGTTCTTCGTGTTGATGACTGAATAAGACCACGTTTCATCAGGTCCTTCTTCGTGTACGCTTTTTATGCTGTCCTCTATCTGGAGAGTTTCCTCAACAAACGGAATTGTACTTCCGGTATCCCTGATAGGTGCGTTGAAGTTCTCTGCGGTTTCGCCGTTTATCCTCTGGTATTTCAACGGGAAATCGGCATCCGTAAGTTTTTCCAAATCACTTTCCGGTTTAAAATAACCAGGATTATTATACTTTTCAACGAGCCTGCCGTAAAGTGTGCTTCCGCTATAATCGCTCGGCGTTGAGTCGTAAATACCGTTGTCGTCAGAAAGGAAGAACCAAATCTTTGAGTTGTCGTGCGGGTAATCGCTTTCACAATCATACATACCCGTGAAATCCTTCAACCCAAAACCAACTTCCTCAACCTTTCCGGTTTCATCTCTTACAGAAGGAAGATTTTCGGCCCTGAACCTGTTTTCATAAATTCTTCTTGCATTTTCATTTGCAATCCTCGCCCGATAATCACTGAACATATCGTTGTCGAACGCACCCTTGAAGAGTTTTTCATAATATTCGAAATACTCCCTACCATCATCGTATTTTTGTTTTCCGTCGTGAGGATTGTTTCCGATGCTGTTGTCGTGGATTGATTCGATGTACAGAATTTCCTTCGCATACCACGAAAGTTCCTCCGTCGGTACGTTGAATTCGCTGTTTTCCACCAGGCACCACATGTATTCATCGTTATAACTTACAGTGTCCCCAACGAAATCCGGCTCTCCGTCGACTGCGGCGAAGAAAACGTAGTGCGAATAATCATCTGTATCACATTTCGGTGTTCCAAGGAGGTTAAGTACATAATAAATGTCGCCTTCCTCAAGATAACCGATTGGTATGTCGTTGAGGGCTTGAATGCTCTCAATTACCTTCACGTTTTTCACCGTCTCATCATAAATCCCAATAATGTTGTCGGTAAATATCTCAGTAATTCCGGATGCAAGGTCTGGAAGAAGGATGTCTTTCCTTTCTTTTTTCGCCCATCCTCCCATCATCTGGAAATACGGGTATCCGTCGTATTCATAATCAATTTCATACCACGGGACAAGGAATCTTATTCCGTTTATGATGAATTTTTCTTCTGCCAGCAACCCGACATAATCAGACCACGTTCTTTCAAATCGTGTAGTGTAGTCATTCTTCTCTTTATTAACTTCATATACTTCATCAACTGTCTCTCCGCTTATATAACTCTTTGCAAGTACGTCAAATTCTTCGATGGTGAAGCCGATTGTTTCAGTTGAACCACAGTATTCGATGGTCTCCCCATATTTCATGTCGAACAAACCGAACATCGAGTACATTGCCTCTATTCCGGCTCTCGTTCCCTTCTTCGAAAGGATATTCCTGGAATTAAGTATCATTCTCTTCAGGAATTCCTTGTTTGCATCTTCAGGATTGCACCTTACATGTCTCCCTGGATAAAGTACATCCTGAATAAGCTCGTTGTTGTTCACAGGTGAAACGTTCTTTACTTCCCAGCCACTCATTTCAAGAAACTTGCCCATTGCCTCGTCCGGCATGTTGTTTTTTGAATCGTAGGACACGTTTACTGTGAATTTAATGTTTTCAATATAGCGTTTAAGGTCGTCAAACTGCCTTCCGCAGACACGCATCATGGCTGCAATCCTTTCAGTATCAATGAGATGACCATCCATTTCTGGAACATAGGTGTCCCTCGGAGTAGTCCAGTCAAAGTTCTTGATTGATTCGTGGGTGTAAGACCTCCAAATGTTGTCAGCCCTTATCTCATCATAATAATTGGCTATATAAAGAAGACCGTTTATGTAGGACTCGTAAGCACCAGTCTGCATGTCAATATTCCATTTTCCTGACAGCGTTGGCCAAACATATGCCTTTTCATGTGTAATAACACCTCTGTCTGTTTCACGTGGGGTATAGAACTTGGCTTTATACATCGGTATGGAGTCTCTGTCCAGAAGTACTTTTTCAAAGTCGTCAAATGATTCAAAAACTTCGTCGATGTACTTTTTCTGCAACCTTATGTGTTTTCCTTCTTCCGTACAGACAATATAAACATCGCCGTTTATATAAATACCCTTGAATGACAAGTCGTTAATCGTAGCACCTGAGAAAACAACATCACCATTTTCCAGACATTTCTTTTTAGCGGTATACGTTGCCGGTGTCCAGGATGTTACAGGAGTACCAGTTTCAGCATCCCCATCTATTATTTCATACTTTTTATGTGAAAGGCACATGTATCTATATTGATTTTCAACCTTTTCAGGCTTTACATGTGCACTCCATATGTCGATTCCAAACGGATTTTCCACTATATTTGTAAGATATTCAAGTTCTCCGTCCGTATCTCCAGTTACCATACTATATCCAACATCTCCACTTTCCCTACAATACATTTCAGCGGGATACTTAACAGCAAGGTCGTTTGCTGTACCGTGAATCAATTCAACAGCGGAACCATAATAGGCAAAATCAAGGATGGAAGAATAATTCGGCTTTATGAGGTCACTTGTTATCTTAAGTTCCTCTTCCTTAATCATTGTAAGGTCCCACTGCGTGTCGCCACAATCATTAAGTGCCCAATTCGAGAAACTGTATTTTTTCTTTCCTGAACGTGTGTTGTTTATCGTCATCTTGAAATTTCCAGATGCATAAACAGGTAACGTGCCAGGAGCAAAACCATCCAGTTCGGAGACCGTCATCCAGTCCCTTTCATAAAGAGAGCCTTTGCTTGTTAACTGCCTCTTCTTCCTTAAAACGTAGTTGCTATATGATTTTCTTAACTCTGCCATTATCTTGCTGCGTTGGTTATTTCATTAAAATCTTGTGAACTATCAATATTGCTTCCCCTATCCATCTTAACGTCATACAGGTTCCTACCGGTGCTTTCCTTAATGGTGAAGTACTCGTGCTGCTTGAAAATCTCATTATCGAAGTTATAAGTGGTAATGAGACCGTTATCAAGGTTCCTAATCTGATTGCCCTCAAGCATTATACTGAGGGTTTCATCGTCATGTTCAACCATTTCAACCTCAATTAAAAGCGGCTCAAACTTTGTGTTTACAAGCCTGATGGGTTCCGTTGCCCTACCGATATAAGGCAAGGAGTTGGCATTGAACGACGGGGATGTGGATGGTGATACCGTACAGAAAATAAGGTTGGAAGTATCATCAAAACGATATCTCACAGCCTTCTGGTTTGTT
>Ga0256405_10009429_pt1 | contig 13362 bp, 15 predicted proteins | sample RumenRJG_02DNA_FD_189096 | JGI IMG/M metagenome (GOLD analysis project Ga0256405, IMG submission 189096) | Bovine rumen microbial communities from Lethbridge, Alberta, Canada - RJG_02 | ecosystem: Host-associated > Mammals > Digestive system > Stomach > Rumen | place: Canada: Alberta...
TACATCTCGATCTCGACAGGGCTGAGATATACGTTGTCCACCGTTGCACTGATGGCAAGCGGAACACCGCTGCGGTCGCAGATCGTGCCTCGCTCGTTCGACGAAGCCGCTTCGCGCAGCTGCTGCGCCACGGCGAGCGACTCATATTTTTCATGCTCGGTGATCTGAAGCTGATAGAGACGCGCGATCAGCACCGCAAACGCGGCAATGCCGCACGTTGCCATCAAAAACAGCGTGCGGCGCAGCATTCCGATCCCCGGTGTCCGTTTCCAGTTGTTTGTTTCCATTGACCGCTCCCGCAATAAAGATCTTTCCGTATATCTTTATTCGGTAGCCTGCCGATCTATGACTTCAGGGTGATAGCTCCAGCTCAACAAGCTGTTCCGGCCGGCACCGCTGCATGCCGAGCACCTCGGTCGCATATCGCTCGATTTCCCCGAGATCCATCTCTTTGGCCAGTCGCACGCTAAGCACCGAGCGCCGTTCCTCGAGTGTCTTTTCTTCTCGCTCCAGTGCATGGATCTCGTCCCGCACGGTTTCCAGTCGGATCTCTCCGAACAGCGAGACGATCAGCAGCCCTCCGGCAAGCACGCAGCATACCGCTTCTGTAAAGCCCTTTGTTCCCCCGTCTCTTCTCATACGCGCTCGGCAACGCGCAGCTTTGCGCTGCGGGCGCGCGGATTTCTCTCGATTTCCTCCGCTGTCGGCAGGATCGGCTTCCTCGTGACGCTCTTTAGCGTCTGTACGAACCCGCAGGTGCAGATCGGCGCCTCTCGCGGGCAGACGCAGCCGTTCTCACGCCGCGCTATACCGCTTTTGACAATCCGATCCTCCAGGGAGTGAAAGCTTATCACGCAAATCCGGCCGCCCGGACGCAGCTTGTCCGGCGCCGTGTCCATCATGGTCGCGATCTCTCCGAGCTCGTCGTTGACGGCGATGCGGATCGCCTGAAAGCTCCTCTTGGCAGGATGCTGCTTTTCACGCAGCGCCGCCGCAGGCATCGCGCCGCGGATGATCTCCACGAGTTCGAGCGTCGTCTCGATCGGCTTTTTCTCCCGGTATGCCAGGATAGCCGCCGTGATACGACGGGCGTAGCGCTCCTCGCCGTAATCCCACAGGATCCGGTTAAGTCGGTTTTCGTCCCATTCGTTGACGACTTGAAAGGCTGTCAGCACGGCGCTTTTATCCATGCGCATGTCAAGCGGCGCATCGTGCTGATAGGAAAAGCCCCTCTGCGACTCGTCAAGCTGAGGCGAGGAAACCCCGAGATCGAACAGCATGCCGTCTACCGCTCCGATCCCGAGCGAATCCAGGATCGAGGCCGTGTCCGAAAAATTGCCATGAACAAAAGTAATCCGATCGGCATACGGCTCAAGACGCTCTCCCGCGCGCTCGATCGCCGTTTCATCGCGATCGATGCAGATAAGACGCCCATTATGCAGCCGCTTCGCAATCTCGGCGGAATGTCCGCCGAGACCGAGCGTACCGTCGACATAGATGCCGTCGGGATCGATTTTTAAATTTTCAATACACTCGTCCAACAGGACGGAAACGTGTTTGAATTCGCTCATCAGAAGCCAAGCTCCTCCATGGCCGCGGCGATATTTTCCGGCGTAGATTCCGCCTCGTACACGCGCTTCCAGGCCTCGCTGTCCCAAAGCTCGGCGTGGTTATTGCAGCCGACTACCGTGACGTTCTTAGTCAACCCGGCATACGTGCGCAGATTTTGCGGAATGATCGTCCTTCCCTGGCTGTCAAGCTCGCAGCGCGCTGCATGCGCAAATAGCGGCCGCATCCTCCGCTGCTGGACATAGGGCATCGCGCCGACCTTGTCGGAAAAAACCTGCCAGTTCTCCGCGCTGTACACGCAGAGACACCGATCCATCGATAACGTCATATAAAAAACCTCGCCAAGTTCCTCACGCAGCTTGGCAGGAATAAACAATCTGCTTTTGTTGTCTAGGGAATGCTGGAATTCGCCAGTCACCGTCGCACCTCTTCTCCTACTTTTTCCACCATTTTGCTCCATTTCGCTCCACTTTCAATTCAATTATAGGGGGGCGTCTGATAAAAAGCAAGAGAAACTTTTTGTCTTTTTTTGTCTTATTTTTTGCTCTTTTTTCCCAAAAACAAGTACATCAAAATATAGTTAAGAAAAAAGATCCGAGCCCAAAATATAGGCTCGGATCTTCTGTTATCTGTTTTTGTCTTACTTGACAGGCACTTCTTCCTTCGTGCTCTTGGCAGTGCCGACAGCGCCGGCGCTGCGGAACGCACCACGTGAATTCTGTACCGTTGAAAGCGCGGCGGAGATGCTCTCCTCCGTCTGACGCATCAGATCGTCCACATAATCGGCGGCGACACGGCGAAGCTCCTTGGATTTGGACTCAGCAGAGGCGATCATTTCCGCGCTGCGCTCCTTGGCGATGCGAACGATCTCCTGCTCTTCGACCATGATGCGCGCCTTTTCCTCGGCGCTCTTGCGCAGAGCCTCGGCCTCGCGCTTGGCATTGCCGATAAACTCATCCCGCGCAGCGACGAGACGCTTTGCCTCGGCGAGGGATGTGGGGAGATTGGCCTTGATGTCGTTGATGATCTCGATGGCCTTTTCCCGTTCGATGATGCACTTGTCGTTGCCAAGAGGGACGCCCCAAGCCTCGGTTACCATGCCATAGAGGATGTCGAGCAGTTCGATTACGTCGTTTGTGTTATCCATTGTTTTTCCCCCATTGTCTCGCTTTTTCTTCGATCTCGGCGATCAGCTCCTGCGGCACAAGGCCGGTGAGATCGGCGCCGTATTTTGCCATCTCGCGCACGACCGAAGAACTTAAAAACGTATATTTTCCGCTGGCCGTGAGAAACATCGTTTCCAGCTTGGGATTGATGTTCTTGTTGATCAGATCCATCTGGAATTCATACTCAAAGTCCGACGCCGCGCGCAGCCCCTTGACGATCACGGGGTTTTCAAAGCGTTTGGCGTATTCCGCGAGCAGGATATCCGAGCTTTCGACCGTCACGTTCTCATATCGAACGCACGCGCGTCTGACCATTTCCGTTCTCTCCTCGACCGAGAACATCGGTGAGGTCTTGGTGGAATTCTTCATGATGCAGACGATCACGCGGTCAAAGATCTTCGCGGTCCGTCGGATGATATTCAAATGGCCCAGTGTGATCGGGTCGAAGCTGCCCGGGCAGATAGCTGTCCTCATACGGAACTCTCCCTGAAATAGGTGCAGATTTTCACTTTGCCGTAGCAATATTCCTTCCCTTTTCGGTAAGGTGCCGTCATTTCGGAAAGGATGGCCGTTCGACGTGCCTCGACGATCATTATACCACCTTCCGATAATATGTCAACCGAATTGATCGTCTGCAAAACCTCGTCATACAGCCCGGAATCGTACGGTGGATCGACAAAAATCAGATCAAAGCGGCCGCAACTCTTCAAGTATGACAGGGAATCCTGGCAGAGAACCGTCCCCTTCAGTCCGCAGGTCTTCAGATTGTCCTTTACGATCTGCACGGCCGCCCTGTCACGGTCGAGAAAGACGGCCTCAGCCGCGCCGCGGCTGAGACACTCGATCCCGAGCTGTCCTGTTCCGGCAAAGAGATCCAGAACACGTCTGCCCTCGATGTCGAACTGCAGGATGTTGAACACCGCTTCCTTGACGTTGTCGGTGGTCGGCCGGATATCATAGTTTTCCGGCGTTTTCAGTTTTCGGCCGCGCGCGCTGCCGGTAATGACTCTCATTCCTTTTCTTCCTCCTGGCGGAAATAGCTCCAGACGGCCTGCGCCGTATTTTTTGGCACGACGGCACTGAGCTCCTCTATGCTTGCCTGTCGGATCGCCTTGACGGACTTGAAATGGCCAATCAGCTCCCCACGGCGCTTTTTCCCGACACCCGGGATCTTTTCCAGCGTCGAGCCGTAGGCTTCGCTGCGCAGTGAGCGCTGATACTCGATCGCGCTGCGGTGTGTTTCCTCCTGGATGTTCCCTACCAGGGAAAAGACCGCCTGATTGCCGACGATACCGATCTCACGCCCCTCCGGCGAGATAAGCGCGCGCGTGCGGTGCCTGTCGTCCTTCACCATGCCGAAGGTCGGGATCACAAGCCCGAGATCCGCCGCGGCGCGCACTGCGGTCGCAGCATGCTTATCGCCGCCGTCGATGAGGAACAGGTCCGGCAGCGGCATGAACTTCTCGTCGCCGTCGACATAGTGCTGCAGCCGGCGGGAGATCACCTGGTACATGCTGGCATAGTCGTCCGGCTGCTCCAGTCCGTGGATGCGGAATTTGCGGTAAGCGCGCTTGAGCGGCTTGCCGTCAACGTGTACTGTCATTGCCGCGACGATGCCTGTGTTGCCGAGGTTTGAAATATCGAATGCTTCGATCCGGGTTGGAAACTGTTCGAGATCGAGCGCCTTTTGCAGCCATTCAAGCGTTTTGCTTCTCCGCTGCGCCTGGGTCGTGCGGCGCAGGATCTCCTCTTTCGCATTGAGCGCCGCGCTCTCGATCAGCCGCATGCGTTCGCCGCGCTGCGGCACCTCGATCACGGTCTTTCGTCCGGCATTCTCGCTAAGAAAAGTCTCAAGCTCTTCTCTGTCCTCGCATTCGATCGGCAGCAGGATATGCTTCGGCACGGTGCCGCGCGTAGCGTAATACTGGCGCACGAGGTTTGAGATCGCCTCGGCGTCGTCCTCGAGCGGCTCGTCGATCATCTCCGTGTCCTTGCCGCTCATATCGCCGCCGCGGAAGTGCAGCACGGTAAAGCAGCTCTTCGCGCCGCGGCAGAAGCCGATCGCGTCGGTATCGGAAAATGCCGTCGAGATTACGCGCTGCTTGCGCGTCAGGGCCTCGATGGCGCGGATACGGTCACGCAGAGCGGCCGCCTGCTCAAAGCGCAGCTCCTCCGCGGCCGTTTCCATCTTGTCCGTGAGTGAGGCAACCAGCTCGTCGCTTTTCCCCTCGAGGATCAGCGCGGCCTGCTCCATGCGCGTGCGGTAGTCCTCCTCTGTCATGCCCGGCAGACACCAGCCCGCGCAGCTGCCCATCTGATATTTCAGGCAGGGTCTCTCCTTGCCGATGTCGCGCGGAAAGCGGCGTGAGCAGTCCGGCAGCAGCAGCGCGTTCTGGATTACGGAGATGATCTCGCGCGTCTGATACCTTCCGCCGAAGGGGCCGAAATAACTCGCCCCGTCCTTCGGCGCATTGCGCGTCACACTCATCACCGGATAGGCGCTCTTTTTATCGATACGGATAAAGGGATAGCCCTTATCGTCCTTCAACAGGATGTTATAGTGCGGCTTGTGCCGCTTGATCAGTGAGTTTTCCAGCACCAGCGCCTCAAACTCGCTGCTTGCCACGATCACGTTGAAGTCGCGCACCTTTTCGACCATTGCCGCGACTTTCGGCAGATGCTCGCCGCGGAAATAGCTCGTCACCCGGTTTTTCAGCTTCTTGGCCTTGCCGACGTAGATGACCTCGCCCTTTTCGTCGAGCATGATGTACACGCCAGGCAGCAGCGGGAGATTATTCGCTTTTTCAAGCAGGGTGTCAAGCATACTTCTATTCCTTCCATGGAAAATCTTCGTGCGGACGCGAAGGGAAGCTCCGTCGATCATGTTCCTGTCAAGCAATCGGGTCTCGGGGCTGCAGTCAGCGTATCTCTTTCGTCGTCACAGCCGACTGTGCCGGGATAGTAAAACGGGGCGTGCCAAGCACGCCCCTGATTCAGGTAAAAATACTGCCGCTTCTCACTCGGAGAAATTGGAATCTATGAGCTCGGAGAGCGTAGCGATAGCCTCGTCCTCGTCTGCGCCGTCAGCAATGAGTGTTACCGTGGTCCCCTTGACGATGCCAAGAGAAAGCACGCCAAGAAGGCTCTTCGCGTTGACACGTCTCTCCTCTTTCTCGACCCAAATGCTGCTCTTGAACTCGTTTGCCTTCTGGATAAAGAAAGTAGCCGGTCTGGCATGAAGGCCAACCTGATTGTTAATAACTACCTCTTTGGTTATCATACTTGCCACTCCTTAACATTATACAAGATGTACGTTCGTACATATATAATTTAGCAAAAAAATGTCAGAACGTCAACCGATTTTGACGGTTTTGGAGATTTATACATTCCGTGCGCTCCCCGCGGGACTTTTTTATTTCAGTTCGACAACAGTGACGCCCGTTTCGCCCTCTCCGTAGCGTCCGAGACGGAAGGATTTGACGGCTTTGTTTTTGCGAAGCATCTGCTGGATCGCGCTGCGCAGTGCCCCGGTCCCCTTTCCATGGATGATCCTTACGGTATTCATTTTTGCCATAACGGCACTGTCGATATACCGCTCCGCGGCCAGGACGGCCTCCATGGCCTCCAGTCCGCGCAGATCGATCTCGGAGGAAAAGGTCTCCGATCGAAGTGTCGTACCGCCTGAGGCGGTCTTTGGCTTCTTCGGCTTTTCTCCTTCGAGCAGCAGCACCTCATCCTCTTTGGCGGTCAGGGTCATGATCCCCGCGCGCAGCGTCAGCGTCCTGTCGGGAGACACGGAGATGACCTCAGCCTTAACGCCGAGAGAGCGCACCTGCACGATGTCTCCCGCTGCAACGGCACGCGCGGACTTCTTCTCTTCAACTGCCGGAGCGCTTTCCTTAACTCTGACATTTTCTTCTGCCGAGTTGAGCTTGCGCCGCAGCTCGCTGCGCGCCTCATTGAGCGCGTTGATGTCGCTCTCTTCGTTGGCATGGCGGCGCATTTCGTCAAGTTCCTCAAAGGTCTCCTCTGCCGTGCGCCTCGCATCGGCCAGGATCCGCTCCGCATCGCGTTTGGCCTTGAGATCCGCCTTTTCGAGGCGCACCTCGAGCTCTGCCTTCATAAAGGCCGACTTTCGCGCGTTTTCTTCAGCCTCGCGCAATTTCTTTGCCGTCTCCGTCCGATCCTTTTCGAGCAGCAGGCGCGTCTGCTCCAGCTTTTCGATCGTGGCCTCAAAGCTGGCGCTCTCGGTTCCGACGCGGCGGCGTGCATCTTCGATGATGTCCTCGCCCAGTCCAAGCCTTCGCGAGATGGCAAAGGCGTTCGATTTGCCCGGAATGCCGACGAGCAGACGATAGGTCGGGCGAAGCGTCTCTACATCGAATTCACACGAGGCGTTCTGCACGCCCGGCTCGTTCGTCGCATAGACCTTCAGTTCGGCATAATGCGTTGTGGCCGCGATCACAGCCCCCTTCTGCCGCGCGTATTCGATGATCGAAATGGCAAGCGCCGCACCCTCAGTCGGGTCAGTCCCGGCGCCGAGTTCGTCAAAGAGCAGCAGCGAGCGTTCGTCGCACTCCCCGAGGATACTGACGATGTTCGTCATGTGTGCCGAGAAGGTGGACAGGCTCTGCTCAATGCTCTGCTCATCGCCGATATCGGCCAGGATATGGCTGTATACCGGCAGTACGCTGCCGTCCGCGGCGGGAACGTGCAGCCCGCACTGATGCATCGCCGCAAGCAGACCGATGGTCTTGAGCGAGACCGTTTTGCCGCCGGTGTTCGGGCCGGTGATGACGAGCGTATCAAACCCGTCACCAAGCTCCACGTCGATCGGTACCGCCTTTGCCTGGTCAAGCAGCGGATGCCGCGCCCGGCGCAGGATCAGGCCTGCCCCTTCCGTATCCGCCTCGCCGCAGTCGAGTTTATAGGAGAGCTTGGCCTTGGCAAAAATCAGATCAAGCTTCACCAGGACCTCATAATCTGAATCGATGTCGTTTCGGTGCTCGGCACAGTCCGCGGAAAGCTCGGCAAGGATCCGTTCGATCTCGAGCTTTTCCTTTGCCGCGAGCTCGCGCAGCTCGTTGTTGGCCTTGACGGCCGCCATCGGTTCGATGAACAGCGTCATGCCCGAGGCGGAGATATCGTGTACCAGTCCCGGAACGGCTCCCTTGTGGTCGGCCTTTACCGGTACGACATAGCGGTCGGAGCGCATGGTGATGATCGGCTCCTGAAGCGCCTTGGCATATGACGGCGACGAGATGATCTTCTGCAGCGCGTCGCGTGCCCGCGCAGCAGCGGCGCGCATCTGGCGGCGGATCGACGCAAGGTCGGCCGAAGCGCTGTCCGCGATCTCATCCTCTCCCAGGATGGAGCCGTTGATTTTCTCCTCCAAAAACTTGTTTGCATGCAGCGCATAGAAGAGATAGTCGATCGGCGTCTTGCCGACGCTGTCATCCGCAATATAGCCGCGCACAAGCCGCGCACACTGCAGCACGCGCGCGATATCCATCAGCTCGCGTGTGTTCAGCGCGCCGCCGAGATCCGCTCTTGCCAGCGAGGGACGGACGTCCTTAACGCCGGAAAAGGAAGGACTGCCGCGCACGACCATCATCGTCTTGGCGGCGCTTGTCTCGCCCAGACGGCGTCTGACTTCAAAGGGGTCCGATGACGGGGAAAGCGCTCTCGCCGCCTCCTTGGCCGAATCGCCCACCGCCTCGGCGGCAAGCATGTTCAGCACAAGCGGAAGTTCGAGCGTATTCAGTGATTTTTCAAAAAAACTCATAGCCGTATCCCGTTACTTGAATTGTTTATAATAATCCAGTGTGCCAAAGCTTCTCTCCGTCTGCATCAGAAGATAATTCTCCGCCGCAAACGAAAGAGAAACGAGAGAATCTCCTTCCAGTTCAAAAGAAAAAATCTGCTTTGGCGTCGCGTCCAGTACTGTGCGCATCGCCGCGAGCGAGGCGTCGTCCAGTGTGACTGTGCTGCCGCTGCGGCTGCACTTCCGGCAATAAACGCGTCCGTCGACAAGGTCGAAAACCGGGTTCTCCACCGTTTCCGTCCCGCAGTGTGCGCAGTGCTCCGGAGAAGGGCGATAGCCCGAAAGGCTCATCAGTCTGAGCTCAAAGGCGGCCTTGATCTTACGCGCGTCATGCAGATCGCGGCTCAGCGCATATAGCGAATTGAGTACGAGGCTGAGCAGCGCGTCATCCCGCTGATCCTCGACGGAAAGCGCCTCGGCGCACTCGGCAAAATAGCAGCCGAGTGCGAAGTGTGCGATATCTCCTTTTAAGCCCTCAAAAGGCTCGATCACCGAGGCCTCGTTGACCGTCCATTTGCCCTTGTTGAGAAAGAGTGTCATATCGGCGTAGGTCAGCTGTTGGGTGGCGGCCCCGGTCTTGCTGGATCTGCGCAGTGCGCCGCGCGCTTTGGCGGTGATTTTACCGTTATCGGCAGTCAGCAGCGTCAGGATCCTGTCTGCCTCTTTGTATTTCACCTCGCGCAGAACCAGCGCTTTTGTCGTCTGAAACATTATGTACGTTCTTTCAATCCGTGGCGGCGGGCATGTGCCCCTCTCCGCCCTCTTTTTTTCTTTTCTCTTCTCTTTCTTTGTCGGACGCGGATTTGTACAGGACATAATACGATGGGTCGCCGGTGTCGACAAAGGCCTGCCATAAGATATCGCTGTTCATCCAAACCACCTCACGCCTTTAGTATTCGCGCGCGGTGGTCAAATATAGCTGGTATTTATTTCAGCCGGACGTTTGTCTTATTCGTTGTTATAGCCGAAGTTGCGCAGCTGAGCCATGCTGTCGCGCCAGTTTTCCTTGACCTTCACCCAGGTCTGCAAAAAGACCTTGGTGCCAAGGAAAGCTTCCATATCCGTGCGGGCAAGTTCGCCGATCTTTTTGAGCATCGCGCCCTTTTTGCCGATCACGATCCCTTTGTGGCTGTCCTTTTCGCAGTAAATCGTCACGTCGATCTCCACGACGCCGTCGTCCCGCTCGGAAAACCTCGTGACCTCGACGGCCGTACCGTGCGGGATCTCCTTATCGAGGCAGCGAAGCAGCTTTTCGCGTACCAGCTCCGCGCAGATCTGTCGCTCGGGCTGGTCGGTGATCATGTCGTCAGGGAAGAAATGCGGTCCTTCCTCGGCGTACTTTTCCATCTCGGTCAGCAGCTCGTTGAGTCCGTCGCCGGTCTTGGCCGAAACGGGGATCACCGCGTCGAAATCATAGGCTGCGGAGTAGAGCGCGATCACCTCGAGCAGGCGCCCCTTCTCGACCGTGTCGATCTTGTTGATCACGAGGATCGCGGGGCTTCCCGTCTCCTTCAGCCGTTCGATCAGCGCCTCCTCCTGCGGCCCGATGGAGGCCACCGGCTCGACCATCATCAGCACACAGTCGACGTCCGCGACGCTCTCGCGTACAACGTTCACCATATAATCGCCAAGCTTTGTGCGCGGCCTGTGGATGCCGGGCGTGTCCAGCAGGACAAACTGTGTCTCGCCGCGCTCGACGATTGCGGTGATGCGGTTTCGTGTCGTTTGCGGCTTGGGCGATACGATCGCCACCTTTTCGCCTACCAGCGCGTTCGTCAGCGTGGACTTGCCCACATTCGGCCGTCCGCAGATCGTAATCATCGCAGATTTTGTCATTCGTCCTTGTCCCCCATGATCGTTTTTTCTCTGTCGCGCATCTGTTTTTTCATTTTACCCTCGTCCATATGGTCGTATCCCAGCAGATGCAGCACCGAATGGACCGTGAGATACATGATCTCCCGCTCAAAGCCGTGGCCGAATTCCTCGCCCTGCTGCGCGCAGCGCTCGAGCGAGATCATCATATCGCCCAGCACAATCGCGCCGCTCTCCGGGTCCCGCTCGCAAAGCGAAGCGTCAAAGCTGCCCGGAATGAGTTCGTTGAACGGAAAGGAGAGCACGTCCGTCGCGCGGTCGACATTGCGAAACTCACGATTGACGCGGCGGATGCCCTCGTCATCTGTCAGCATCACATTGATGAGACAAGCTTCGCGGATCCCCTCCGCTTCCAGCGCCATCGCTGCCGCGCGCTTCACAAGCTGTGCGGCCTCTCTGTGTCCCAGTCCCCGCTTTTCACGGCTGACGGTGATCTGATGTTTCATTTATCTTCTCCTGTAATTGCGCATCGGCGGCTTTTTGTCCTCAGCCGATGCGGGATTTTTCTTGTCGTAGACCTCATACGCCTCGATGATCTTCTGCACCAGACGGTGACGCACAACGTCAGCGCCGGTCAGCGTGCAGATCGCGATATCGTCGATGCCTTCGAGCACTTTCATTGCAACCTTCAGCCCGCTCGTCTTATCCTCCGGCAGGTCGATCTGCGTGATGTCGCCGGTGATCACGACCTTGGAGCCAAAGCCGATCCGCGTCAGGAACATCTTCATCTGCTCGCGCGAGGTGTTCTGTGCCTCGTCAAGAATGATAAAGCTGTCGTCGAGTGTCCGCCCGCGCATATAGGCGAGCGGCGCGACCTCGATGTTTCCGCGCTCAAGATATTTCTGATAGGTATCCGCGCCGAGCATGTCGAACAGCGCATCATACAGCGGTCTGAGATACGGATCGACCTTGCTCTGCAGATCGCCGGGGAGAAAGCCCAGCCGTTCGCCGGCCTCTACCGCAGGACGCGTCAGGATAATGCGGTTGACCTGCTCTGCACGAAAGGCCGCCACAGCCGCCGCTACAGCGAGATAGGTTTTTCCTGTACCGGCAGGGCCGATACCGAGCGTGACCGTGTTTTTTGCGATCGCCTCGCAGTATTCCTTCTGTCCGAGCGTCTTGGGCTTGATGGGCTTGCCCTTTGCCGTGATGCAGATCACATCGCCCGCAAGCTCGCCGATTTTATCCTCCTTGCCCTCCCGGACAAGCTTGAGGATATAGCGCACGTTCTGCGCGTCGATGCTCTCGCCCTTTGCCGAAAGCGACAGCAGCCCGTTGATGGCCTGTTCGGCCAGCATCACGTTTTCCGCCTCGCCGGTGATGTGCATCTGATCTCCGCGCTCGATGACCGTGACATCAAGGTCATCCTCGATGATCCGAAGATTCTGGTCGAACGAGCCGAAGACGCCCATGATATGCTCCAGTCTGTCCACGGCGATGGTCTTTTCTATCATTTGCATTCTCTCCCTTACGGGTCTGTTCTTTCCTGGAGGATCGCGATGTTTTCGCGGCAGTGGGCGCGCAGTAGCAGCCATCCCTCACCCCGCTCAAAATCGGCGGAAACGATCTCCCCGTCGATCTCATCCGCGAGTGCATCAAGGGTCCGCCTTTCCGCCGCTTCTTCGTCCGGGCGAAAATCTCCACCGTTTTCAAACGGACGGTACTCCTCTACGACAAGCGAGAGCGGAAAGCAAAACACGCCTTTTATCCCCAGGTTGTATTCTTTACTGATTCTATCACATTCGTCAAGCTCTTTTCTACCCTTTGGAGCAAGATTGAGCCGCCTTTTTCCGCATTTGAGCCCCAGTATCAGATGCACGCCGCTGCGGTGTGTCTTTTCCTGTGCCGCGGGGCTCAGATAAACGCGTATTTCACGCCATGTATCTGCCGTCGCTGTCCCCTCAGCCCGGACAGATCGCGTGTCTCCGCTTACGCTTTCCATTCTGCCGCTCACCAGTGTTTCCCCCGCTGCGACAAGCTGTCCCGCCGTGACAAGTGCACGGCCGTTTTTTACCGTCATTTCGTCGATCACCCCGCCGCGCAGCGCCACAAGATCTGCGGCTTTCTCTTCATCGTAGAGCGGCGGTTTTTCTTCCCGCTCGAGCACGAGCACGGTCGCGCGGGAGCCGCGTACATTCAGCGTCATCCACGCAAGCTTCTGCTCTTTCAGCAGAACGCGGCTACGGATCGCCTCGATGTCAGTCGCCGGCCAGAAGCATCCCTCTGAAACGCCACAATCCGCCAATGTGCGCAGGATCTCATACTTGCTGAGCGTCCGGTTCCCGACGACCTCAAAATCCCAGATAAAGAGTCCGGATGCCGTCAACAGCAGCGCAAAAACTGCAGCTGCCGCCAGGAGTCCTGCACGTCTTTCCAGCATCCTTATCGTTCTGCTCTCTCCGATGTGTGCGATCAGCTTCGTCTCGCACATGCAGAGTACTGCGATCTTTTTCAGCCGCTCCATATCCTCTTCCGGCAGCCGCACCTTCAGCGTGCCATTCTCCTCTCTTTCGACCCGCCGCAGAAACAGTCCGGCCTCAGTGCATGCGTTTAGCAGCCGATCACTGTTCCCTCCGCTGATTTCGACAGAAACGATGCCGCCCCAATTCACTTTTCCTCTCCTCATATATCCCACTCCACTGATCGGATCTTTCCTTCCAGCGCAAGCTTATTTTTTCCCAGGATACGCATCCTGATCCCGCTGCCATAGACGCTCACGGCGCCGCCCTGGGCCCCGAGGCGGATATATTCTTCGCTGTATTGCTCGATCCCCCTGTGGTTTTCAACGAGGACGCGGCCTTTCCCGATCACCGTGACCAGCAGCGCGCCCAGCGCCTCTGCGGGCAGCTCAAGTCTCTCCGCCGCCGCATCCAGATCGATCTTTTTTCTGCGCACCAGCGCCACCCCCTGTCCGTATAACTCTATGTCAAT
>Ga0256405_10009431_pt1 | contig 13358 bp, 10 predicted proteins | sample RumenRJG_02DNA_FD_189096 | JGI IMG/M metagenome (GOLD analysis project Ga0256405, IMG submission 189096) | Bovine rumen microbial communities from Lethbridge, Alberta, Canada - RJG_02 | ecosystem: Host-associated > Mammals > Digestive system > Stomach > Rumen | place: Canada: Alberta...
CTAAAATATTTTAAGCATTATATGTAATTTAATAAATTGAAAAAGTGCAAATTTTCAAGAAAACGAAGAAATTTTCAAAAAAAACAAATTATTTAAAATTAAATCTCTAAAATGTATAATATGTATAAAATCTACAGTTACAAGAAAGTTTTGTTCTTTTATTATTTTTATAGAATTTGGATTTTTACGAAGTTGAATTGAAAAAAATGGCATAAGATAAGGCGAATGTTAGTTTTGATAGAAAGCTCAGAAACTTCGTTTCTGCGTATTTTATTTTTTGAAACGAAGTTTCTAAAACTCGACATTTGACCATATAAAATGTTAAACTGTCGCCATGAAAAATTCTATTGTAAAAATATGCAGTTTTTTACTGTTCCTATCATTGTCGATGGTTGCATGCTCATCCAATAAAGATATTCCTGAGGGTGTTAGTGCAAAGGTTCTTATACAAGAAGGTCAAAACGAGTATAACAGAGGCAGATACAACAGTGCCCTGCGTTTTTATGATGCGGTTATAGAGCGTTATGGTGATGACGTGTCCTTATATATAGAAGCAACTTATGAAATCGCTCATATTTACTTGAAAAAAAAGAAATATGACAGAGCTGAGCCGCTGTTGAACGAGATTCTAAATATGTATCCAAAGCATAATCCTGGCGAGCTTCCGCCAGCTTATGAAAAACTTGCAAAAATTTGTCTGGAAAAAATTCCTCACAAAGAAAAGAACTAGAGGGCGGTCGCTGGACGAAAGACACTCAGACTGGGCAGAATCCTGCAAAACCTGTGTGTCTTTTGTTTTTAACGGCCTCGGTCTTTTTTGTTGTCAGGCACAATAATCGTGTCTATCGTAATTTTCTTTGAGGCGGCAGTCTTTGCGACCAGCTCCTTTGTGTACTTTCCTAGGCCTCTTGGCGTATGATGTGGCTCTGCGTCTCCAATCAGGATAATCTTTTTTTCTGCATTTTTTCTCCATTTGAAGAAATCCATTGAACCGTATAAAGCTTCATAGACAGCTTCTGGAATATCGCCGCCTTCGTTTCCTTTTATTGTAAAACTGTTCAGATTCTCCTCAAATTCGTCTATTGATTCCGTAAAATCAAATTTTTTTACAGGAAGTTTTTGGAATTTGAAATTGTCTCCATAATCCCTGTAGAGCAAGAGTCCAAGCCTGATTGAGCCGAATTTGGACAGAGCAGCCCTTAATTTTGGAATCCAATTCGTCCTCAATTCCTCCATGTCATCTTTCATGCTGCCCGTGGCATCTATGGCAAAAACTACGTCCACTATATCTTTTGGATTTATTTCATTCAAAGAATTCATCACGTCAGTAGGAAGCGATTGAGGACCTTTTGAGACAACGGCCTTGCCCTTGTTCTGGCTTGAAATTTCCTTGAAACTTTCTACGGCTTTTGGATTGTAATTATCAGTAAGAATTGGGACTACGGTTGGTTCCGGCGGTGGCGGGTCAGGAATGCCCAAGTCAAACATAAAAGGATTGTCCGCAAAATTTCCGTCGTAATCCGCATATTTTTTTTCAAATGAGCGGATGTTTATATAGGTTCCCCTTTGTATTTTTATGGTTCCGTTCCTCGTCCATGGGTAGCCGTAAGCCATTTCGTTCGGAATGTAGATATGAAAAGCTTCTCCGAATTCTTTGTCTGGCTCTGGCGTTGAGTCCAAAAGACTGTACTGCGAGTATTTGCTGTTTAGCACTTGTCCGTTCAGAACTCGTATTTCATCGCCGTTTATTGCGTTATATTCCAATGCTCTGTATGCGTAATTGTCATTTTTTCCTTCAGGGTCTTTTGTTGTTTCCGTCAGCAAAATGGATTCAATATTCGATTTTTTTCTTATATAGAGATGAAATCCCTTTATTGTGTCGAAAGTCGCTCCATTCTCATAGACAAGTCGTATATCTTCGGCTCTTACGAGAATGTCGTCCGCAGAGAATGCAGGAACTATGAAAACAGACATCAACAGAGAAAAAATAACGATAAAGGAAAAAATTGTTTTTTTCATATCTATAAAATCGGTGCTTTTGCTGTTTGAAAACAGTTGAAAATGTGATATACTAAAACGATGTCATAAAGACTGTTACTAAAGGAAACTTCTAAAAAATTCTGTTTTTAGGGATTTCTCAAATTTTAGAGAGAGTTTTGTTTTGTTGTTTATTTGATAAAGAGTGTGATTATGGTAGATAAAGATGGTTTTGAGTCGGTAGATTTGCAGGATTTTCTTGGCGAGGAAGAGACTGGCAGCGATGTCATTGATACTGGTATTGTTGTTTTTACAGAAAAACAGCAGCACTTGGTTGATATGCTTTGCGAACGCCTCGAAAAAAATGACAGGGATCATCTGAAAAACTGTCGAAAAAGAATCTATGATTTGAAAAAACTTGCAGCAGCAATCGCTAACTTTCCGTCCTTGCTGGAGCGGGCTGATTTGACCGTAGGCTCTAGAACACCTTACTCTCTCGTTGATTCTTTGCTGAACAGTAGCCGTCAGGGTGATATGACATTGCAGCTGCCTTCAAAAGCTATTCTTGGCAAGGGATTCTTGGTCTCAAAGCTGCATTCTTTCTCAAGCTTTGAGAAGCTTGCCCGCCAAGCGGAGTTTGACGAGAAAATCTGCCAGCAGTTTCATCTGGAGACAATCAGCATGATGTTCCTCTTGCTTGCAGAGGATGTGTACTTGAGCCTTATGCACGATACAATGCTTCCAATGGGGCTTAGACAGCAGATTGCTGTTTCTCTGCTCCTTTTGTGGGAGCACCGCGCTGACCAGAATGTTTCTGATATTTCTCCTGTCTTGCAGAATGTTTGGATGGCTAGAACCCGTCTTGCTCCTGCATTCGGCACTATGATGGGGACCAGCGAGCTTATCATGCTCTCGTTCCAGCTTGATGACCAATGGTCTGATTTTATACGTACAAAACTTGGGGAACCTGACGTTAACATGGCTATGGAGGAATTCCTGTTCGGAATTTCCTACGAGCAAATTACAAAACTTAAGAAAATGCTTCGTGAGAAAGGAATCTCGGCAATTGGACGAGAGGAAGTTTCTTCTTATCTTGGCGAGAATGTCAAAACTGACATGAGTATGGATTACCGTGACTTTTTCCAGCAGTATTCGATTAGGCGCGACAATGCCCGTGTTCGTAACCGACTTGGCATTGAGGGCCCTCACCGTACATTGGAAGACCACTTCATTTGCTATGTAATGAACCGTGAAAAAGAGAAGCAGGAGAGAGATGCAGTTGTTGAAAAACTGTAAATTCTTGCTGCTTATAGCTGCTCTCTGTGCTTTTTCTGCCTGTTCCGTTGGCAAAAACAGCTCAGAAGCGGACTTTCTTTCGTTTGTTGAAAATTCGCCAGATTGTTTTTGCGATTCACTTGCTTGGGAATCTGTTTGCGACGGCATTGATTACGCTTTTTATAAAAACGCGGAAGTTCCTGTCCGTCTCCATATTCTCAAGATTTCACTTTCAGAGCGAAATCTTGACTTATTTGCTTATCCTGAAAATAATTGTACCGTCTTAAAAGGCGTTTCCACAAAAAAAATTGCTAAAAATAAAGGTGCCGTCGTTGCTTTTAATACGACACCTTTTTCTTGTGGCTTGTCAAATTCTCTTTTTGAACGGATTTTTTCAAAAAGGCGAAGATTGGTAGGCATTCACTCCGTTTTAGAAAATATAATCGCAGATCCTGTAAAATCTTATGATGCCCTGCTTTTTTATCGTGATAAAGACGGATATTTTGCGGAGATTGCAAATCAGGGAGATTCTGCGTGTATTCAGGCTGATTTTGCTTTTGGCGGTTTTTGGCAAATTCTTTGTTCGGGGAAAAAAATTCCTTTTGCAGAATACTATGATGCCCGTACTGCTTGCGGGATTTCAAAGGATAAACGGACTTTGTTCGTCTTGGTCGCAGAAAAAAGCTTTTCTAGCCGTGGGCTTTCTTACAACGAGTGCGCGGGGCTTTTTTTACTGCTTGGGGCAGTAAATGCCATTGAGCTTGACGGAGGCAGCTCGTCATCGCTTTTTGTTGATGGACAAATAAAAAACTACGTTTCAACCCCTGTAAATGTGGCTGCTGTCGTAGGTTTTAGGGTCAAAAAGACGGACTGAAATTCGGTATCGGAAAAAAGTTACAAAAATTAATATATTGTTTACGTTGACGATTACAAAACAATAAGCTATTATTTATGTTATGGGAATTCTTACAACGCAAAAGCTTACAGAGTTTTACGATCAATATCGGGATTCTGAGATAACATATACAAAAGATATTATACGAACCTTGAAGCTTGATCCTAGGCAAGTCTATGTTAAGTGTGCCAGCGGACAGTGGCCGTGTATTCTGAATTCAACGTCATACCTTCTTGCAAGGATAATTGTTGGTACAAAGAGTGGTGCATTCACAGCCCTTACTGAAAAAGATGCGAACGGTAATGTTCCTACAATAAACCTTCGGTTGTCTTTTTTTCAGGAAGATGGTCAGTTAATGACATTTTTCATCTCTGCCAAAGTTTCAAAGATGACTCCTTATATGAATTCTAAGGATTTGGCGATAGCGACGCTTTCTTTTACGCAGCGTCCGCCGGATGACTTCATTGAGGTTACAGGTCGTCTTCTTGAAGCTAATGCAAACGCTATTCGTCGCCGTGATGAAAGAATTATCATTAACGAGGACAGCAAGCGTAAATTGGGGCTTGTAAAAGAAGAGTGTGTAGTAATTGTTCAGGGTGTTCCTCGGCATTGTATTTTGCGAGATATTTCTTTTTCTGGGGCAAAAGTTATCCTTATTGGATTGTCTCAGTTCTTGAGCGGCAAAGAGGCTGTGGTTCGCATTGAATTTGAGAACCCTGATGAAATTGTTTCTATCCGTGGAAATATTGTTTCGGCTGATTTGATTGAAGGGCGAAAGGATATTTGCTCTGCGAGCATCAAGTTTGATGAGAATGCTGTTCCGCTTGCTTATAAGCTTCATGTAAACGCTTATTTGACATCGGTCAGAAAGGCTCAGCTTTCTGCAACTGAGCAGATTGCCCAGCAGCGTAACGCTCAGGTATAGCGATTCTCGCAGTTTTATTGATTCTATGTTGGCTAAAGCACCGGTTGATGGCTTGCTCCATTAATCGGTGTTTTGATTTTTAAATTTGAGCAAGTTTTGGGACTGGACAGTCTTTTTTAAGCTTGTTCATTCAAGAAAAAGGTGAGTTATGAATCCTGTTAATCCATTAGATTCCATCTATTTTATTAATCTTCCTGAAAATTTTAAACTTTCTGAGAATGCAATACACATTGATCCGTCAATTCCCCTGCCTGTGCAGAAAAAAGACGCTGATTCTCCTGGAACCTTCAATATGGCGGAGCTTACTCCAGAGCAGGTTCTTGCAGGGCTTCTGACAATTCTGGCTTATGATAAGTCCAACAAAGACATAATGTATTATCGCTCGCTTTTGAAAGAAGCTCGCCCGAACCTCAAGAAGGAGCTTACGGAGGCTGCCATTCTAAAGGCAAAGAACGAGGATTATGAGCTTGCTGAGGAAATATTTAGTGCTTTGCGTGGTTTTGACCCAGATGATATGACCACGGTGCTGAATACAGCTTTGTTCTTGGATCAGCGTGCCGACTCATATAGGCGTTCTGGATTGCTGGAAGATGCAGATGCTTATGACGAGGATGCTCTTTCATATTACAAAGAAGCTTTGAATGCCGAGCCTGCAATGCCTGACGCGTTTTTTAACGCAGGATTTTATTATCTTAAAAAGTATGATTATCATCATGCAAAGGATAATTTTGAGACTTACCTTGCACTTACTTGTGATGTAAAAGATGAGGATTTGGGCGAGAACGGATTGTATAAAAAGGAACGTGCACAGCAGATTGTAAATGAGATTTCTAACCGAAATATGGATGATGACCATTTTAACGCTGCTTACAAGTTGATTTCCAGCGGCGAGGAAGAAAAAGGCCTTGACGAAATCCGAGCCTTCCTTGAAAAAAATCCCAACGTCTGGAACGCATGGTTCATGCTCGGCTGGGGTATGCGCCGTATTGCTAATTATGACGCTGCTCGCCAAGCATTTAACAAGGCTCTTGAATGCGAGGGCGGTGACACTCCAGATACTTACAACGAGCTTGCAATCTGCTTGCTGGAGCTTGGCGACCTGGATGCTGCCGGCAAATGCCTGGAAAAGGCTCTTGCAAAAGAACCTGAGAATACAAAAATTATCTCGAATCTAGGATATATGGCATTGAAGGCTGGAAATCCTGCCAAGGCTGCAGCTTATTTCCAGACTGTGCTTGAGATTGACCCTAACGATATGATTGCTCAGACAGAGCTTGCAAAGCTTGACGTTTAGTCGAGAAAATCCAGCAGAAGCGTGTCTCCTGTCTGGATTCCTGCCCGCTTGAAGTATCCCTGTGGAACTTCAAGCGCGTAGCGGACGCTCGTCGTGCTGTCAATTGGAGCCAAGCTGTAGGGCTTCATATCAAAAATATCACGGATTTTTCCTTTGCGGTCTATGTAAGCGATTGAGAGCGGGGTAGGGGTGTTTTTCATCCAAAAGCTCAGGTGCTTGTCCTGCTCAAAAATAAAGAGCATTCCTGTCCCGTCTGGAATGTGCTTGCGCTCCATAAAGCCGTGGTCACGCTCTGGTTTTGTTTTTGCGATTTCTGCAACGATAGTGATTTGCTTGCCGTCTGCCTCCAAGAGAGTAAGAGTCTTTGTAGCGAGCTTCTTTTCTGAGCACGAAGCGCACATACCGACAAAAAAAATCACGAGAAAGGCGAGAAGCCCAAAAGTTTTTTTATTCATTACTACAGACCTTTTAGGAATTCATCCCTGGATTTTTCAAAAGCTGTCTTGTCAACGTTTGAAGATTCCTGTTTTGAAGAGAAAGTCTTTGCGTCAACGTATTTTAATGCAAGCGGCTTTTCAAGCGACATTATGACGCTGTTGTCTTTCCATAATGATTTTTTTGGGGAGATTTCGTCTGGATTACCGTATTTTTCGCATAGAGTCGAGAAGACCGAGTAGTGGTCTATTTTTTCTGCATTCAAGTTGATTATTATTGTGTAGAGTTTTCCATCAGAAAACTGAAACCAACAGCGTTCAAGAAAAGAGTAAGGTGCGTATTTTGTGTCCGTCTCGATGAGCACTTGTCCGTCTGACGGTGACAGAGAAACATCCCGCTCGCCGCGGTACCCAAACTGTGGCTCCTTTTTTAAGGCACTTTTTACTTCGTCCACGCTCATTCCGAGTTTTATCGATGAAAAACCCGACGGCAGGGCGAACACAGAGACTGATACAAATAAAACCGCTATTAACGATATCAGATGTTTCAATTGCGTTTCCTTGTTATCTTGCCATAGAACGAGCAAGCAATTTGCGATAGAACAAAGACTGTTTGTACAACTCTTCAATGTCTTTGACGATAACCTTGTTCTTCTCGATTTTGATAAGATGGTGTGTTATGAACTTGTACAAAGACTTTGCCTGATCCTCTTTTGAAAGACCGCACATCATGGCGATGTCTGCTGGGCTGTATGATGTTTGGTAGTTTGTGTTCTCTACGGCACCATTCAGAAGATGGTTTTTCTCTAATTGCAGAGCGAGCATATCGAGCATCTTTGCGAGAGGGTCTTCGAGCATACTGTTTATGAGCTGTCTTTGCATTGGCCAAAGGCGAGTTGCGAACGTCGTTGTAAGGCGGGCAATCATCTGTGGCTGAGTTGTTACCATCTGATTGAAGTTCTGCTTGTTTATAGTCATAAGGACGCAGTCTTCGTTTGCGATTGCGCTGGCAGAACGCGGCTTGTTTTCAAGCAAGGCCATCTCGCCGAACATATCGCCTTTTTTGAGAATAGCGAACGTAACTTCGCGACCCTCTGAATCTTCAGTTTCTTTAAGAACCTTTGAGATTTTTATGGAACCGCTCTGAATAATGAACATATCGGCTCCTGATTGAGCCTCCGAAAAAATCATTGTTCCTTGCGGATATTTTCTGATTGGCTCTGCGGAAGGCTCGAAATAAACCGCATGCGAGCGTTTTTTGAGCTTTACGAAACGCTGCTTTGCTTTTTCTGCGAAAGGTCCCTCTTTCTGTACTTTGAGGTATTGGTAGTATGCGAATGTAGCTATATCGATCTGGTCATCGGCATCATAATACTCCGCAACCTTAAAAATCTGGTCGATTGTATCTTCTGCAACGTTCATTGTGGTTCTCATCATAATTGCTTCGTTAAGCTCACGCATACGCTTTGCAAATGTTCGGATGATTTTCATAGCGACAGGGGTGTTTTTCTGGATAAGCTCTGGATACTGGTCGCGCTTTACTGCGATACATACAGTATCTGTTATTGCAAGAGCAGACTCTACATGAGCCTGTCCCGCCATGCATGAGACAACCCCAATGAAGTCTCCTGGACCTAAGTATTCAACAGGACGACCAGGTATCTCAATATTGTGCGTGATTTGTACTTTACCACTTTGGATAATGTAGAAACGGTCTTCAGGAAGTTTTTCTTCAACGATGATAAAAGAATTCTTTTTAAAATTTATGAAAGATAGTTGTAACATGCTTCCCATCCAAAAAAATCAAATACTGATTAAATATTAGCGTTTTAGTGTATAAACTAAAGTTTAACACTTTTTAACATTGATAACAATTTTTATTCGGATAAATTCCGCAAAAATTATTACTTTTGTATCGGAATTTTTTGTCGTATAATTAAAGAAATTGTTTTGAGATAAAATACTCAAAAACATATCTTTCTTTGTCGAGAGTGTATATATGGATATAAACGTTTTATGCAAGAAAATCTTTGATGCTGTCAATGCTGTTGCTGAAAAGCAGTCTTCTCCGATTGCGTACATAAACATTCGTACTGGAAAAGATTTTCCATATTCGGATGATGAATTGTGCACTTGCTTTTCAAAGACTGCATGGGATACACGATTATCGTCGGCTGATTTGAACATTACACATGATGCTGCTATGAATGATTGTCTTGTAAAGATTGAGGATATTACAGACTTTATTGATGATGAAGGCAAAAATAATGTGTATCATGTAAAAGAAACTGATTCGATAATACGTTAGAATCAGCTTCAGAAAAAGCTGAATGAATAGGTTCTTTTTGCTGCTAAAAAAAATAAAACCCACCTCATCTTTTTTGCACGGTCGCCTTGTGTCGCCCTTGATGCGGCTTGTGCTTTGCTTCTGTGCCTTCTTTTTTTGCCTAGGTTCTCTGTGGTCTGCTAATTTTTGTCTTAGAAGTGGCGTTACTGATGTGGATTTTAAAACGACTGGACTTTGGCGTATATGGAGTGGCTCAGGCTGGTCTGATACAAACGAAATACCTGATGGCGATGATATTGCGTTCGTTAACACGGCAGATTCCAACGGCTCTATAACTCTTACCGTAACTGGCAGCGTTACTGTCGGCAACATTTATTTAGAATCTAATACGGCTTCGACGACTATCTCCATCGTGCTTGCTGACGGAGCATCTCTTTCTGTGAGCGACACTCTTGGCATTGGTAATATTGACGGCAGCCATTCTGATACGGTCAATGTTTCTGTTACAGGAAACGGAACAATAAGCGCGAATACATTTTCTTATCAGAATACATCTTCTGATTCAACGCTTACCATCGAAGGAAACGCGACTATTGGGGCTACTACTATACAAGGCACTAGCGGCGAGCTTACCGTAAGCGGGGACGGAACAGGAAATCTGAACGGAAACGTTTCTTCTGGTGCGAGCGTTACAATTGATGAGACATCAGTATCTTTGAACGGAGAGCTTGTTACGACTTATTATTGGACAGGAGCCGCTGATGACGGATTGTGGACTACAAGCAAAAACTGGGCTTATGAGAAGGCTGATGGTTCTAGAAAGCCTGTTATTGCGGGATATCCTGGCACAAAGGACAATGATACCGCAGACTTTACGGATGTGACGGAGTCTCCTTCAGTAAGTGGCTTTACCGTAAAGACAAGCGGAAATACGGTAAAAATAAAGACTGTCGAAAATGATGCGTCAAAAAGGATTGTATTGCGTTCTGATGACGCTGACAGCGTGAATAATGCAAAAATTGATGTGGAAGGCTGGGTTATTTCAGGATGTGAAAAGCTTGGTGGCGTTTCTATAGAGTCTGGTAATTTTCAGCTCAATAGTGCATTGGAAATTTCTGGTGACTTGGGGATTACTGGAGGAACGCTGACCCTGAACAATAATATTACCGTGGACGGTAACACAACTTGTTCTGGCGGTATTAGCTTCAGAAATGACGGAACTAATATTGTTGGCACTTTTCTGGGAAATGTAGATTTGTCGGGAATGTCAGCCTCAGATTTTGCCAAGGGAACAGGAACCGTAAAGTTCTTTAATCCTGTGGATACGAATACTGGGTCTACGACAAAAACTTTTAAAACTTGCAGCGGACAGTCTTTTAACAATGTCTTCTTTGGTGGAAACGTAACATTTGATTTGACTGGTTCTGTTACCGCTGCTGAGTTCTCTATGAACGATACTACGGGTGGAAATTACTATAATTCAGCTGATTTTACGGCGACTCTTACGGGCGGCTCTCTTACAGCCGGCTCCATGGAGCTGAATCGTGTATCTTCGACTGCTGGCGTTATAGGAACTCTTGTGCTTGATTCTGATGTAACCCTGTCGAGCTCTGGAGGTGCGAGCGGTGCTCTAGTGACTCATAGCGGAACTACGGTAAAAGTTGGAGGCGGTAAAAAGCTTACTGTTGCTGATGTTTCTCATTTTGCTAACAGCGGTGTTCCTGTCTCGAATTTTATTGTAAAAGGCACTGTTGAAGCGTCTGGTTCTATAGACCTTGGGAGCAGCACGGGATGTACAAAACTTAACGTTGCTGGCGGAGGGGAGGTTAAAACCCCTGTTCTTAAGTGTTCTGCAACCACATACTTAAATGATGGCGAGACTGTAGCCGTAGCAAATTCTGGTACAATAGAGGTGTCTGACAAACTTGATATTCCGTCTATTTCAGGCGAGTCGGGTACGATTTTCGCAAATGGTAGTTCTGTCTCTGTTAGTGTTTTGAGCACTACGGAAAATAAGGCTGGAACCCTTTCGGTTTCTGGCAATGCGACTGTTTCTTCGCCACTTGTGTTTGCAGCGATTGAAAGTTCTTCGACTGGAACTGGAGGTGCGACAGTTACCTTTGATAGCGGCTCTTTACAGACTTTTTCTAGTGGTGCGACGTTTACTGGTAGTGCCACGAATCCGCTTACAATGACATCTGGTGGCACTTGGAACGCTTATTTTGAGGGAACGCCAGCGAACAAAGATTTTTCTTATACAAAGGTTGAGAATAGTGCTTCCGTTGATTCAGACGGGACTTCTGCGAAAAAACTGGGACTTGCACAGACACCCCAGACCGTTGAGGAAGTTAATCCATCTTCTCCGACAACGGTAGACTGGTTTACATCCGCATTCTATTGGTTTGGAAAAATTGACGAGAGCTGGAGGACTGCGGGTAACTGGTTTTATGACTCCGCAGGCTTGAATGTCGCTGTTGTCGCTCCTCCTTATGACAGTTCCCTGGACATTGTTATTATGGATAACGCTCCGCATGAGCTTGTTCTTGATAAAGCGATTACTGTCAAATCGTTTGAGATAAAGCAAGACAAAATCGCTGATTTTGCAGAATTTGATGTTACTGTAAATGGACCTGCTCCTACGGCGACAAGCAAGCCTTTCTTGAACGATGGAACAATAAGGCTCAAAGGCTCGCAGACAATATCTTATCCAGCTTCTGGTTTTGTACTTGGGGCTGATTCGACCGTTGAGTATTATGATGGAACTATAACTTCCCTTGTGCTTGGAAACTCATACAAAAATTTGATTTTCTCAGGGGATTTTAACATAAGTCTGAGCGGAAATGTCTCCGTTGAAAAAGATTTTGTCATTTTTGGTGGCAAATATAGTGCTGATGACCCTCATTACAGCGGAGCTGATACTCGCTATGCCTGTTACGGGCATGATTATTCAAAGACTTCGTCGGGAGTGGCTTCAGTTCTTTCTGGCGGAACTTTTACGGTAAGCGGGAATTTTTATTCCAATGGAGCGAATCTTGACGGCATCCTGTCGTTTAATCTTCCTGCTAAGACCTTGCCGCCTGTGTTCAATACGACGGACAATGTTACGGAGCGACAATGGGGCTTGCCATTCTCGGTTGTTTACAATGGAACGGTTGGAGCTTCTGTTACTGCGGTGGGAACAAAGGTTGCGGCTTCTGTCACAATGCAGGGCGTAACCGCTGCTGATACGGCGGCTGCGGCAGACCTGACCGCTGCGAACGGATTCCAGTTCAACTCGCCAAAAATTGCAACTGCTTACACCGTAAACGACCGTGTGCTTGCCGTTAAATTCTCGCAGAATGTGAGGGGCATAGCAAATACGGACTCTGGTGCTGTCGTTGCGACCGATGGCTCGACAAATTCACTTGTGGGCGTATATTACAACGGCAAGACGTTCAAAATGTCAACAGGCGTTTACTCGAACAAGGCTTGCACCTCGGTGTTTACCGACGGCGGCACTATAACCGCTGGAACTACAGTCGAGGACACTATTCCTGTGTATTTTTCTGCGTCTGCGGCGGATTTTGCTTGGAATACAGACGCTACGGGGGCTGATGCGTTTAATTCTGCTGCGGGCTTTGCTACGGCTGACAGTTGCGACCGTACAGGAACTCATCGCACGGCGACTGTGGACATAGCATTCTTGCATGGGCTTTTTTATGCTGCTGACGGCTATACAATGTGTCAGAATTACGGCTTGGGCGAGACGGTCTCTGTTGGCGGAGATTCTGTTGGTTCTGCCTACGACGAGACAGAGGATCATGCTCCTGCTCTTCTTATTGGTGCCTATACGGGGCGAGAAAAGCACGTGACAGGAACGACACAGCCTTTTTACGATGCTCACAATTTTATTGAGTTCCGATACAGCGAGGCTGTGGACATTGGAAGCCTTACCGCCGAAGGTGGCGACACCAATGTACAGGCTTCAGTTTTTGACAGCACAGATACAGCGAGTTATGGCGGTGCTCTTGTGAACGGCGGCTCTTCTCTTGCTGTGTCTGGCTTTGGAAGCATAGCGTCTGGAACTGTTGTCTCTGGGTATAAAACGCTTAATGTTGCGAGCAGTTCTTATACAGGAACGACTTCAAATTCTTTGCCTCATGCCTTGTACCGCAAATATGCCCTGTCTTCGTCATCAGGGGAAATCGTTCAGTCTCACCGCGTAAGGATAAGCGTTGCGGGCTATGTTGACGAATCTTCTCCTGTTGACGGTTACAACAACTGGATTGGTT
>Ga0256405_10009432_pt1 | contig 13357 bp, 9 predicted proteins | sample RumenRJG_02DNA_FD_189096 | JGI IMG/M metagenome (GOLD analysis project Ga0256405, IMG submission 189096) | Bovine rumen microbial communities from Lethbridge, Alberta, Canada - RJG_02 | ecosystem: Host-associated > Mammals > Digestive system > Stomach > Rumen | place: Canada: Alberta | collected...
GACATGGCGCAGGCTAATAGTTTCAATACCGCAAGCGGTAATGACATACATGTAACAAGTTAAGCAGAATCCGGATCAGCTTGCCATCGTCACGTTTCAATACCGCAAGCGGTATTGACATACATGTAACCCCTGTGCCCGAAGTCCCGCGTCACCAGTGGCTCCGAAAGACGGTTTTGGAAAACCTATGGGTAAAATCACAAAAATCACCAAAACCGAACATGGACATCAATCTCAAAATTCAATCAAAATCCATGCTTTTCCGTGGCGCACAGGGATTCTTCATGTCCACGGAATGGCTTAAAAACCTCCCGTTATTTTGACGGTAAAACAGGTTTTCACCAAGAGAGTATATCATTCACTTTTTTGTGTGTCAATTGGAAGTAAACAAATTACGTATTTTTCTGATTAAGTATTTAACTTCCCATAAAAATTGGATCTGTCCGCGTTGCGGAGAAATTTATACTGAATGCAGAAAGATTTTTGATTTATTTGAAAAGGGGCTGATTTTATGTGCGTGTTGTATCTGGTGTCTGAGGGAACAAAGCTGCGTAAGAACGGCGGACGATTCTTAATCGAGAATGATGGAAAGAGGATTCAAAGTGTTCCAATAAACGAGGTTGAGAGTGTGGTCGTGCGACGCTGCGCGGAAATTTCTACTCCGGCACTGTATGAGCTCTTTGAAAAAAATGCAGGTGTTTTTTATGTGGACGGAAGAGGACGTTTGATGGGCCAGATGGAAGTGCCGTCAGGTTCTCTTTTGAGGTTTGAAAAGCAGCGGGAGAATTTTTTTGATGATGAAAAGTCCGTCTGCATGATTCGAAGCACCATCGGTGAAAAGCTGTCGGGACAGATAGAGCTGCTCAGGTACTATGCAAGGCAGAAAAAAGAGGTGGCTATCGCTCAGTGCGTGAAAGAGATTCGGCGTATCGCGCAGAAATGCTTTTTATTACGGAAGATTCGGAGCACAGTCTATTGTATATGGCTCCTGTTTGTTCGTCCTGTGCGTCAAAAATATGGACGGCAGGAGAGGCAATTGATGAAGAAAAATGCTGTATTATAGCATAAATCAAAATATATTCACAATTATGCCCGCTTGATGTGTCTATAATAGGTCTTTTTGTGCTAAACTTAAGTACGATGCCATGGGATTATTGTAGCATGTTTTGAGATCGGGATTAAATGCACGGTCCTATGGCAAACATATGCACACAGAAAGAAGGGGCCGGGTTTGGGACATACTAATATTGCGATGCTGTTTTTCAGTAAAGTCAGTGGGATAAAGGATAGCTGCGTCAGTATCAGTGAAGAGGACTATGCTTTGGAAAACACGGGGAAAAGCGTAAAGGGATTTCAAACGAATGAAGCGCCTCTTGCAGATATTCTGCTTTACTTGAAGGAACATGGAAATCAAAGGCTGGACAGAATCTACTGCCTCGTGACAAAGGAAACTTTGTCGACAAAAAGAGATGGAGAAGACCAGGGGATTACTGTTAAGGAAAACGGTAAAGAAGACAGGTTCTATGACAGTCAGTTTGATTTTTGGAAGCATCGCACAATGGAGCGGTTTCCTGAGCTGACTGACGAAATATTTGTGCCATGGCTTTTGAAATATGATGAAAGCAAAGAACCGGCGGTTTCCACTATAAAAGGGCAGGTGGCAGCTCTTGCAGACAGGATAAAGAAGGATTACTCTGCCGGGCTGCAGAGTGATACCTTCCATATTTATGCGGATATAACGGGTGGGCCGCGCCATGTTAATATGCTGATGTCATCGGTCATAAGGTTTTTGCAGTATGACGGAATGCATCTTGAAAAGATGGTGTATTCGGATAGGAAGATACTTTCGACATCAAACAAGGTTTTTGATGTTTTGGAGATAGAGAGACTTTATACTCTGATAGCGGGAGCTGATGCATTTATCAAATATGGAAGTTCCGCAGCGATAGAGGAATATTTCGGATATGATGCCGTGTCAGAGACGATTCCTGATAAGCCGGAGAGTCAAAGGCTTGCGACGGTGCTGAGGGATATGAGGCAGTTCTCTGACGCGATTCAAATATGCCAGACCTCAAAAATCCCTAAGGCATTAGCTGATCTCAAGGAGTCGCTTGACTCGTTCAGTGAGATTCCATCTGAAAGCCGTACGGCTGAGGACAGGATGTTTGCACAGCTGTTGGATACTATCAAAGCCGGTTATCATGAGATTTTCCCTCATGAGGGGATGGATAACTGCGACCAGTATCTTGCAATCATAAGATGGTGCAAGAGTAAGGGCCTTTTGCAGCAGGCGATGACGCTCTGCACGGAATGGATTCCTGTGTATATGGTGGACAAGGGGATTTGCGCGCCGAAAGATAAAAAAATTGCAGAAGCGACAATAAGCAACATGCACCCCGGATGGAAACAAAATTTTATCATACAACCTAATGAATATATTGAGGCAGTGAAAAAGGTACAAATAAGCAAGTGTAAAGAGCAGTGTCGTAAAGTAATTTTTGCAGCACTTGATGGCACTGTAGATATGTCCTTAATGCCGGAGAGGCTGAATACCATCGAAAACAAAAAAATGTTGGAAGCTATATCAGGAATACGCTTGTTGATCTTGAAATTCAGCGCAACAAATGGGAGTAATGCTGAAAGATTAAATAAAACATTTGAAAAAAATGAAGATATAAGAAAAGTTCTTGAAGAATTTGTTGTCAAAGGACTTAATAAAAAAGGAAATAAGCAAAGGGCATTTGTTAGCTTACTGGAAAATAAAAATTATATGAAGCTTATACAGGATCAGCTTTTAAAATCAGAAGGAAATTCTTTTCTTTCATGGATTTTGGGGTTTCGACCATTTGCAAAGGAAGAGTCCAGCGCAAATGTCGAGAAAAAGTGGAAAACTGTAGAACGTAATTGGAGGAAGCTGATGGATACTGCACAAATCATAGTGTGCCCTGAAAGCGAGGATTACACATTGAGATGTTTGAAAGAGTATTACCTGCTGCGTAACGAGCGCAATCAGATTAATCATGCGACTGAGAAAAATCTTTTAACACGTAATGATGTAGAGAACTTGATAACAAATTGCCTTGATGCTTTGAATGAGAATAAACGTGAAGCTTGATATTCAATAAATGGGGGAATGGTAATGCGGTATCATATTATGCTGTTGTTTTTGAGTACTGTGCCATGGGATAACAAAAATAACGCTCCGTCAGTAGCAAAATACAAGTATACCGGTGGCAGTGAACCATACGAGGGTGAGCCTTTTGAGACGCACACTACAAATGAGTCTGCTGTACGTTGGCTTTTGAAGAGGCTGGAGGAAACAGGGGAAACTGTATCACAGTATTTTGTGTATGCGTCAGACAGTGTAAGAACAACGAAGGTTGACGGTATTTCACATCTCGAGTATTTCAAAAAGCGGATAGATTTCGATGGAAATATTGATGCTCTTGTGACAGTTGAAGATTTTCATGAGAATAAAAATGTGGATGCAGCGTTGGATTCAATCGTGTCAATGGCGGGGAAAATACGGGAATACAGTTTGGGTATCCGGCAGGATAATCCTGACGCAGAGATTATACTTCACGCTGATTTCACCGGGGGACTCCGCCACGCAAATCTGATGATGCTCATACTTTCCCGACTTCTTCAGTACCAGGAAATAAAGATTGGGCATGTGATTTATTCGAACTATAACAGGAATCGCGAAATAAACTGGGTAGATGATGTGACGGATGTGTACCGTCTTTTTGACCTGATTGCCGGTACGGCAGAGTTCGCACGCTTTGGCAGTGCGGATATCCTCACAAAATACTATGAGGATATTGGTGAGAACAATTCCGATGAGCTGCGGAAACTGCTGCTTGCAATGCAGAGCTTTGCAAATCAGACAAAGCTTTGTCATTATGGCGACATGAAAAATGCAATTGAAGGTCTGCACAGTGGATGGGCAGAGTTCGAGAAGCATGTTTCAGCCGTGGCAAAGAAGGCCGGGGAAGACAGAAGCAAGTCAGAAACCAATGATGCGCTGATGGATATTATGAAGGACGAGATACAGCGAATGTACAGGCCGTTGTTTGAAAAGGCTGTAAGCAGGGATATAGATGATATTGAGCTTATACGCTGGTGTGTGGAGCATAATTACCTCCAGCAGGCGCTGACATTCTACACGGAACGTGTTCCTGAGCTTTTTTGCTGCTGTGATACGAGTGAATCGGATGAGAAAAGAAATGATTATATTGTGCCGACGCAAAAGGGCTTAAATGTTCTGGCGGGTATATTCAAAAATCAGGATGTTGTGACATCCCGAGAGTATTATTTGTTTACAACGCTTAAAAATGCTGACTTCGATAAGGAATGCGATAAGAAGAATAAGGCTGCAAAGAGAGAGTTCATAAAGACTATAAAAGATAACTGCTTTGCGAAAATGTTGAATCCGTACGGTAAAACTCCGGATAGTAAACAGCCAAGGGCTGTAAAAGATATTATAAAAGATTTCTTCAAGCAGCCGGAGCATCAGTGGACGATGCTTGCAGATGAAGAAAGAACAATAAATGTTCTTGAGAAAATGCGGGAGTTGTGGCAGAATCCGAAGGCTGTTCTCGATGGGAAAGACCCATTTCTTGGAGAGCTGATTGAGGCATGCTATGGAATCGTGAGTGATACAAAGTCCCGTGAGGCTTGGGATAAGGAATACTCTGCATGCAAGTATGGTGCGATGAAGTTCGGATTTCTTATGAAATGTCTCATGAGCGTAAGTGCTTCTAATCCCGGTAAGCTGACGGTATTCAATAATTTCGTCGGTGAGCTGACATACCGATATTCTGCACAGTGCTATGGACTTTTTGAAGGCGGTCTCATAAAAACACGGATTCCATGGGATGAAATGCTTCCTGTTCTTGATACCTACGGCAAGCTGAAGGCTGAACGCAACAGCAGTAATCATGCCCATGATGAAAGAAGCAGGACAACGGAGGAAAGCCTTGGCCGGATGCTCCTTGATGGTATAAATAACATAGACCGTGTGAGAAAGGCGTATAGTGACAATCCCTTTATTGAAAAGATAATAGAACCAGAAGAAAAGGAATGCAAAGTCTTTGTTAATTATACGAATCATCCATCTGATAAATGGAGTAAGGCGCAGCTTGAAGCGGCACGGGCCTACGGAGAGGTCATTGATATGCCTTTTCCGGATATTTCACCGAATGCATCAGAGAAGGATATTTCTTCTCTGGCAGAAAAGGCCTGTCAGAAGCTGGAGAAGCTTTCGCCTGCGGCTGTCCTTTGTCAGGGGGAGTTTTCCTTTGTGTATCAGATTGTAAGGCGTATGACCAAACGAAAAATTCCTGTGCTTGCCGCGTGCAGTGAACGTATTGTCGCAGAAAGTACAGATGAAAACGGGGTGACGCACCGCACATCAGAGTTTAAGTTCGTTCAGTTCAGGCAGTATGAAAAAGTTTAACAGGGGGAGAATAGTGTAATGGAGTACAAAGCAATACTTTTTGACACGAGGTCGATACAGAGATATATCTACTCGGGCAATCGTCTGAGGACGAATATAGGAGCATCCTACCTCGTCAAGCATGTGTTTACGGACATAGTGATTCCAAAGCTGGAGGAAAAGCTTGGAGCGGGAAGTGTGGATAAAGACAGCTGGGTGAAAACGCCGGACATGGATTTTCTGGCTGCCGCCGGACATTGCGCTGTAATTTATTGCGGCGGAGGCAAACTGCTTTTAGTTGTTTCCTTTGAGGAGAACGGGGATGAGGAATGCAGGAAGCTTATCAGCGGCATCAGTACAGAGCTTTTGGTTGAATGTCCCGGACTTCATATAGGAGCGGCTTTTGACACAGTTCACCCGAATCAGCCGGATGAGTTTCAGAAGGAAATTGAGGCTGTTTATGGCATGTCAAAAAAAATGCAGAGCCGCATATTCCCTGAGGTTAATGTGCCTTATCCGGGGCTTACTATGAACTGTGCAGTCAGTGGAGAGACAGCTAACTATTATGATGCCGGTCACGAGGTGCAGATAGACGGAGAATCGCGATTCTATTCGCAGGAAATCTATATCAAGGCAAGATACGCGGAAAAAGCAAATAATGAGCTTAAAAAGCAGTTCGCTGACATCATAGGAGATTATAAGTTCCCGTTTCAGTTTGACGAGCTTGGACAGCGTGCTACGGAGAATTATATTGCCGTGGTACATATTGACGGCAACAATATGGGCACGAAATTCCGTAATTGCAAATCGCAAACCGAGTATCGCAGAATGTCCGAGGACATCAATACAAAAACATTGGGCTGCTTTGGAAAGCTGCTTGAGAAAATCGTAAACGAGTATGAGTCCTATCAGACATTCCTTACGCTGAAGGACAATATTCTTCCGATTCGTCCGCTGATTTTGGGCGGTGATGATGTTACCTTTGTTTGCCCGGCGAAGCTTGCCGTGCGGTTTGCCAAGTACTTCATGGAGCTGATGACTGACGCTATGTCTGTTCCGGGGATTAAAAGTGAAGCTGCAAAGGTTATAGACAGCTGCGGCGGTATTGGCATATTCAAGACGAGCTATCCATTTTTCCGTGGGTATCAGCTCAGCGAGCAGCTTTGTGACGCCGCCAAGGTGCGCATGCGCGGTGAGGAGGCTGCGGAGGGAACGAGCTGGCTTGATTTTGCTATTCTTCATGGAGAGCAGTCTCCGACACTTGAGCAGATTCGCGCACAGGAATACACCGGGGCACGCGGAAGTATGCATTTCGGACCGTATCAGGTCGGACATGAAGATGGGAAGTTGCCGAAGAGTCACCGCTTTGATATAGAAAATCTTCTGGATTGTGTTGCGCAGTTCCATAGCGGAAAATGTATGGCCAATAATAAAATCAAGGAAATGCGCTCAGTGCTCCAGCACGGTGAGTTTGAGGCTGTGAGCTTTGCGGATCAGCTGCGGCATCAGGGGCAGCATGTGCCTAAGGTCAAAGGCTGGGAGGTCTACGAGCAGGAGGAAAACTCCTATTGGAGTGGCGGACGCACTCCTTATGTAGATGCGATTGAAATGATGGATTTTATTCCGAAGGGAGAGTAAGGGAATGACAGAGATTGATGTTGAAATCAAAGTAATGTCTCCGATACATCTGGCCTCCGGACAGGCAGATGTCAACGTGGACGCGGAAGTAATTCATGAGGCATGCGGACTTCCATATTTTCCTGCAAAACGATTCAAGGGGCTCTTGTATGAAAGTGCCCTTGAGGTTGTGGAGATGGGAGAGCGCTGCGGAGAGAGTTTTATTGACAGAGAGACGCTGGAGAAGTTGTTTCATCATGTTTCGGACAGCGATCTGCAGCTTGTCGTTTCGGATTTTTATATTGCAAAAGCAGAAGAGCATGAAAGGATAGTACATGCTCTTGAGGCTCTGGAGAGTAAGTATGTGGGGCTTTTGACCGCTGAGGATGTTTTGGCGGAATATACCTCTGTCCGTTATCAGACAAAGCTTGAGGATGGCGTTGCTGCTGATACAAGTCTGCATAATCTGCGGGTGGTTGACTCGGAGGAGCTGTCCTTTTATGGGACGATGGAGCTTTTGGGGGAAGCATCGGAGGAGGTTCTTTCCTTAATCGCGCTTGCTGTAAAAAATATGTCGCGTGCCGGTGCAAAACGCAATCGTGGCTTCGGGCGGATTTCCTGTTCTATGCGTGTAGCTGAAGGTGATGATGGGGATGCTATTGTGCGGTCGGCTTTGAAGGGGGCGGTGAAATGAACATGAAGAAGATAAAGGTATCCGTTAAGCTTCTGGCGCCGGTTGTTCTTTCCAGACTAAACAATACAACGGTCATGACGGAGACACATGATAATATCAGCGGTTCGATTTTGCGCGGGGTTCTTGCGTCGCAGTACATTGAGGCAAAGAAGCTTGGAAAAGAGGCACATAATGATTCTGAGTTTTGCAGCCTGTTCTTTGAAAAGCTTCGTTTTACAGAAGCAAATCCTGTGGAGAGGGTTACCGGGGAACGTTCCTTTGTGCTGCCTATGTCTTTGATGGCTTTGAAGTCCGGCATGAAGCCTGAGAAAGCAGATGACCCTGTAGTACAGGATATGCTTGTTGATACGAATACCCGTAAGAATTATAAGGCAAAAAGAGGATATGCTGCTATCAAGGATGGAGCTATTTACGGGACTTCCGTGAAAAAGGATATTCGTCTTCATATGAGCCGCGGAGAAGCGGAGGAGCGTCTTTTGGGCAGCAGCCTTAACGGCGGTGTTTATAATTATGAAGCTCTTTCAGCCGGACAGAGTTTTGAAGCGGCCATATACGGAGATGCCGATTCATTGCAGAAGCTGATGAATACGGTACATCTCGAGGGGAAAACGATAACAGTTCATATTGGCCGTTCGAAATACACGCAGTATGGTAAATGCGGGCTGACTTTTTCGCAGATGGAGGATGTAACGCTGCCTGCTGCTTCAGGAGATAAAATCTGTCTTCGCCTTGACAGCCCACTTATTCCGTTTGATTCTGAATGGACTGATGCGGCGGGGGTTTTTGAGGATATATTTGATGAGTATGGTCTTCATGTGGAGGATGTATTTGCTTCTTCGGCAGAGATTGGAAATTTTGTCGGAATCTGGCAAATGAACCGTCCGAAGGAGGCTGCTCTGGCGGCAGGAAGCGTAGTCCGACTGTCGGGAATACATGATGCGCAGACTATGGAAAAACTGATGGAGCTTTGTTTTAAGGGCGTCGGACGCCGCACAGAGGAAGGCTTTGGGCAGCTTCGCGTATGGGAACCGTCAAATTCCTACACCATTGGGGAAGCGAAAAAATGCGAGGAGGTCGAGGCCTTAAAGAATATTCCTCAGGCAGTCAAGGATATTGCCAGGGCTGTTATGGAGAGAAAGATTGAGGAGCGTCTCAAGCATATGGCAGGACTGGATGCCGGGAGTATTAGAAGCCGTGTCCATGGAAAGACGCATTTCTTTGCAGAGCTTGTGCAGCTGCTCGATGCAGCGAAGGCAGAGCCTTCAAAGGGAATCGGGCTGGCAAAAAGGTTTGAAGCACTGCTGAGAAAGCAGCCGCAGTATGCAAATGGCCGTCCATTCAAGAGTCATCTCGATTCGGTCGACATCAACGGAAAGCATCTTGAGGATGCAATGTTTGACGAACATTTTTATGTACGGCAGGAGAGAATGCAAAGCGGAGAGCTGCGTTCCTTTATGGATTGCATTGGTGGAAGGCTTGAGCTTACAAAGGACGCGTTTTATTATGCGTATTGGCATCAGTTCTTTCTCAGTGCGCGAAAAGCTGCCGCAACGAAAAAGGAGGTTGAATGATGGGACAGGAAGCTGTAGTAGGAAAAATCATACTCGAAGGAACTCTTTGCCTTACATCCTCTCTTTTAATCGGTGCAGGACAGGGAAGCGATGCTGGGAATGATAAGGATATACATGTGTTGAAAAACAAAAAAGGAAATCCTATAATCCCCGGAACATCTGCTGCGGGTGTTCTCAGGAGTATGGTAAGGGACAGTGCTCCACAGTATGAAGCTGATCTTTTTGGCGAGATAAAGTCAGATAATAAAAAAAGCAGTGCCGCGAGGGGAATTCAGAGCTCTGTAAATATTGATGATATCGTGTTAAAGAACGGAACGGTTGCGTTTCGTGATGGAGTCAGTATTGATTCTTACACGGGATCGGCAATTAAAGGGGCCAAGTATGACTATGAGGTCGTAGACAGTGGTGCAAAAGGCAGATTTTACCTTGAAATAACACTGCGTGGATGGCATCTTGAGGACAAAAATGATATAAAGAGTCCTGTCCGCCATGATATCATTCAGTCGGTCCAGTATCTCCGCGACCGCATGAAGAAGGGCATTCAGTTCGGGGCATTGACGAGCAAAGGGTTTGGATGCGCCGTGCTTACGGATGATGCTCTTGGATTATTTGATTTCAAGAAAAAAGAGGATGTCTGTGCATGGCTTGGAAATGAGGAGCATCACGCAAAACAGGCCTCCGTACAACTGACGAAGCATTCGGATATTACGGCAGAAGAAAAGGATCTTCTGACAGTAGAGGCGGATTTTGCACTTCGGGGCTCACTGATTATAAGAGATTACGATGCCGACGAAACTGCGGGTGACGGCAGTCCGATTTCTGCTGTAATGCTGAAGCGACATGGAAAGTACGTGATTCCGGGAACGACATTGAAGGGTGTATTACGGCATAGAACCGAAGAGATTCTTCGTCATTTTTCATGCAAAACAGTCGGCATTGAAGGTCTGATGGGAAGTGCCAAGGGCGAAAAGGATAATGAGAAGAAGGTAAAAAGTCGTTTCTTTGTCAGAGAAGCAGAGTTTTCCGAGGCGGAGGGAGCGGTTGCCGGGGCTTTACAACGGCGCAACCGCATAGACCGCTTTACCGGAGGCACTATTGATACCGCTCTTTTTGCAACTAAGCCGGTATGGCAGATGAAGAATGGGCAGAAGACTTTGCAGCTGATATTCGGTATAAAGAAGGCTTCGGAAGCTGAGGCCGGGCTTGCACTCTTCCTGCTGCGTGATTTGTGGCTTGGGAATATTGCTATCGGTGGCGAAAAGGGAATCGGACGTGGCAGGCTCCTGGGACTTCATGCGACTATCCGTTACAGAGGCGACGTTTGGGAGTTGGGTAAAAACGGCAAAGTGGTGTCCGGAGATATGAAGGTATTAAATTCACTGGCTGAACAATTTATGGATAAGGAGGCGCACTGAAATGGGAATGGAACTGGCCATGTCGGAGCTCAGACTTGTGAATGGCAAATCCGAGACAAAGCAATTGAGTGTGTCGCAGGATTTTGCATCGGTGCAGACGCTTCTTCAGGATACAATGCAGGAAGACGGTATTGCTGTTATGTGGAAACGTTCGGCAATCGTATGGGGAAGGTATACAAATGGAAGACTTGTGTTCCCGGATGCGGCAGATGATGATTCCTGTGAAGAGCTTCGTGTATTTAACGGGCAGGAGGAAGTGCATCTCCGCAGGAAAGGGAACTGTCTTGCCGGGCGTTATCGCAAAGACGGAAGTGGAGAGGAAGCCGTGTATGTAGACAGCTTTTCACGTTTTTGGGGTGAAAAAGTCGGGGAGCATGATGGATATGTTATGCTGAAGGATTTACAGAGAAAGCTTTCAATGAATATTCCGGTAGACATAGATGAAGGCAGTACAAAATATGGTCTTACAACACGAAATTATGTAGAGGCAAATAATCCTGTCGGCCTTGCAGGCTATACGGATTACAGATATGTGGAAATATCTGCAGCGGAGGTGAAATAATATGGCCGGACTTGAAGATTTAGGAAAACTGTGGGAGACAAAAACCGGGGAGCATATTGAGTATAAACCTAAAAAGGAATCTGATGGAAAAGTCAGGATAATAAAGTCAAATGATACAGGAAATAATGCCCCTGCAGGAGCAAAGCCGGAGGCCTCAGCAACAGCGCCGTATAATTTCATCCCTCTTCCACAGAAGATTCTCGCTTCTGAGCTGGATGATTACCGTAAGATGATTTTTGCGGATAATAGTGAGGCCAGGGCCGCATTCAAGGAGTTTATACTTGATAAAGGCAGAAACAGCGGATATCTGACATTGGATTTTGAAACGAAAACAGCGCTCTTTATAGGCGGAAATGAAAAGAACAGCGAGGAAAGCTTTGCTGTGGCTGATGATACGATTCTCCCGGGAAGCTCTATCCGGGGTATGGTCAAAAATGTGTTTAAAATTTTGACCTGCGGTGCTATGCGCGCAAAGGAAGATATTACACCGCGTCATCTTTATTACCGCTGTCTCATGGCACCCAAAAGCGCACCGTATAATGTAGCGCTTTGCAACCACTATAAGGATAAAATGACGTCAACAGATTTTGAAGGCAGAATAAAGAAAAGCGCAAAGCCGGGATTTCTCGTGAGGCTGCATGGTGATTACTTTATTTATCCGATGGTGGAGGAGAAAATACACTCCATCCTGATAAAGGATTATCAGAACGAATACTCACATGATGTCAGCAAATCATGCGTCAAGTGGGGCAAAGATAAGGCAATCTGTGTGACGGCAGTCCTTAATACGCGGGGATTGAAAACAAAAGATCAAATTGAAGCTTTTATAAGAAATACGCCTCCTGAAAGAAGAAATATGCTTGGGAAGCAGTATTTCAAATACCTGAATTTCAATGAGATTGACAAGGCAGAGACTCATCGTCTTCCGGTCCCTGACGAGGTTATCGAGGAATACAAATCTGATAACAACCGCCGTGGAGTTGACCTTCTGTGCGATAGTGAAGGAAGCAGGAATATAAAGAGCGGGGCTGAAGCCAGAAAGATTCTTGATGTGCCGGGGATTGAGGCAATTGTTCCATGCTTCTATATTGAAGATAATGATAGGGTTTCGGCTTTTGGACACGGGCAGTCCTTCCGTGTGGCATATGATTCTTCTGTTATTGATGCTGTTCCTCAGCAGCTGCAGGAAAACACTATTGATTTTACCGATGCGGTGTTTGGCCTCAGCAATGAAAAAGCAAGCTGGGCTTCCCGTGTTTATTTCGATGATGCGCTTCCTGTCGGTGATGTGAAGAAGGCGCCTGAGGCAGATTTTTCGCATGTTTTGATGCAGCCAAATCCGACATCATTTCAGCTTTATCTGAAGCAGGACAATGATAAGCAGCTGCTTCACTGGGATTCGAAGGGTGCGACCATCCGCGGTTACAAGTTCTACTGGCATGCAAAGAATGGTGATGGCAGGAGCTGGATGGCAAATGGAGATGAGCGAAAGTTGACGGAGAAGGTTCTTCATAAAATACGGCCTGTTCTCGCAGGAAATCGTTTCACCGGCAAAATTCGCTTTAAAGACCTTAGTGATGTGGAGCTTGGAGCGCTGTTAAAGGTATTTTCACTCTCGTCGAAAGATAAAAAAGAGGAAATCGCATTCAAGCTTGGTCAGGGAAAGGCTATAGGTCTTGGCAGTGTCCATATTGATGCAACTCTTTATCTCGAGGATAAGAAAGCATCGAGAGTATTGTTTGATGAAAACGGCTGGAAGGACTCATGCACGAAAACAGATATGGGAAGTTTTATTAAGATCTTTGAAGCGTATGTGGAAAAGAAAAATCTCGCACATTCCTATAATGCAGAGCTTGAGAGTCTTCGTATGGCTATGGACTATGCTTCGACAAAGCTTCCAAACATGGAAAGGGCAACAGAGCTTCTCAGGAGTGATTATGATCCTGTGACAGGTGCAATGTCTCCAAACAAGAAGTTCAAGGAAAGGAATATTCTGCCCGATATGAAGGTTGTTCTTCGCAGGGCAGAGAAGGTGAAGCATTGATTGGCGCGGTAGTATAC